>Ga0196963_10001641_pt1 | contig 14602 bp, 12 predicted proteins | sample S1_5metaG_FD_148600 | JGI IMG/M metagenome (GOLD analysis project Ga0196963, IMG submission 148600) | Soil microbial communities from Anza Borrego desert, Southern California, United States - S1_5 | ecosystem: Environmental > Terrestrial > Soil > Desert | place: USA: California | collected... | reverse complement strand
GCCAGCTGATCGCCAAATACAAGCTCGACGAGGGACGGGACCCGCCGAGCTTCGCGATCGGCATCAAGGAGCTGTGGGAGATCGACCCGGCCCGCGCGCAGCCCGGCTTCGTCGTGCACACCACCGGCTGGCCGATCGAGGATGATTCCTTCGGCGGCGGCTTCCTCTACCACCTGGAAGGCAACAAGGTCACGCTCGGCTTCGTGCTCGGCCTCGACTACCAGAACCCGTGGATGAGCCCGTTCGAGGAGATGCAGCGCTGGAAGACGCACCCCTCCATCCGCAAGCACATCGAAGGCGGCAAGCGCATCGGCTACGGCGCACGGGCCATCAACAACGGCGGCCTGCAGTCGCTGCCGAAGACGGTCTTTCCTGGCGGCGCACTGATCGGCTGCGATGCCGGGTACCTCAACGCCTCCCGGATCAAGGGCAGCCACGCGGCCATCAAGACCGGCATGCTGGCGGCAGAGGCGGCCTTCGAAGCCGTGACCGCGGGCCGCTCACATGACGAGTTGGCAGCCTACCCCGCCGCCTTCGAGCGCAGCTGGCTGCACGAGGAACTGAAGCGCACCAAGAACTTCAAGCTCTGGTTCAAGCATGGCAAGCTCGTCGGCAGCGCGATGACCGGCATCGAGCAGTGGCTGCTGCCGAAGATCGGCATCAAGTCGCCGCCGTGGACCTTGCATGGCAGCAAACCCGACCACGCGTCGCTGAAGCCCGCGGCCGAGTGCGAAAAGATCGTCTACCCCAAGCCCGACGGCAAGCTGACCTTCGACCGGCTGTCTTCCGTCTTCGTCAGCAACACCAACCACGAGGAAAACCAGCCGGCGCACCTCACGCTGAAGGACGAGCGGGTGCCGGTAGCGGTGAACCTGGCCACCTACGCGGGTCCGGAGAGCCGCTACTGCCCGGCCGGCGTCTATGAGTTCGTGCCGGCCGAAGGCGGCGGCGAGCGCCTGCAGATCAACGCGCAGAACTGCGTGCATTGCAAGACCTGCGACATCAAGGATCCGACGCAGAACATCGTCTGGGTGACGCCCGAAGGCGGCGGCGGGCCGAACTACGCTGGCATGTGAGCTAGCGCCGATGCTGAGCGGCCGGCCGTGAAGGCATCCGTGGCGCGCGTTCCAGGCGCCACAGCAGCAGGCCGCCGGCCGCCAGCGGCGCCAGGTAGTAGATCGCCCGGTAGGCGATCAGCGCCGCCAGCAGTTCCGCCTCCGGCACGCGGTGCGACAGCAGCGCGATGAACACGGCCTCCAGCACGCCCAGCCCTGCGGGCACGTGCGTGATGACGCCGGCCACGGCCGCCACCAGCAGCACCGCGGCCACGGTCGGGTAGTCGACACGCTGCTGCAGCAGCACCCACAGCACGCCGGCGATCGCCATCCAGTTCAGCGTCGACAGTCCGAGTTGCAGCAGCGCCACCCGGGCCGACGGCGTGACGAGGCGATGGCCGTGCCAGTCCCAGGCCCGGCGCGGGGCGACGACGCAGGCGAGCAGGTACAGCGCGGCCGCTGCCGCCATCACCAAGCCGAGCCAGCGCAAACCCGCCGTGTCCAGCCGCCACGCTGGGGGCAGCTCCAGCGGCCGCCAGGCCAGGAGCCCGCCCGCCAAGGCCAGGTAGCCCAACCAGTTGGTCGCGATGCTGGCGCCGATGACCTGAGCGGCTTGCGCGGCCTTCAGCCCCGACCGGGCATACAGCCGGTAGCGCAGCGCCAGGCCACCGATCAGCGAACCGAGGTTGAGGTTGAAGGCGTATGACGACGCCCCGATCGCCAGTGCGCGCCGCGCCGAAACACGGTGCCCTGTCAAGTGGCGGCCGATCAGCTCGTAACTCGCATACAGCGCGTGGCTGCAGGCCGTCAGCAGCAGCGCGCCGATGAGCGCGGCTGCCGGCAGCTGCGCCAGTGCCTCGCCGACCGAAGCCCAGTCGATGTTGCGGGCCTGCCGCGCCAGCAGTGCGAGCACAAGAAGGAAGAATGCCCAGGTGAGGACCCGCCCCACCAGGTGCCAGCGGCCCCGCCCAGCCCCCGGCGCGCCGCCGGCGCCGGCGGGATGCGACGCTGCATGCACCTGCAGCCGGCCCGGCATTCGCTCGGCGCGCATGGCTTACCCGTTCTCGCCGGGCGGCCCGGCCAGGGCCTGGAGCCTGGGTGCATGCCGCGGCAGCCAGCCGGCCCACACCGGGAAACCGCGCAGCACGTGGAACAGGAAAGTGGTCCAGGCCTGGTGCAGCAGCGGCCATCGCCGGCCGGGCGTCACCGGCACCTCGCGGCAGCTCTTGGCCATCAGTCGTGTCAGCCGGTCGGCGAGGTCGCGGTTGAAATCGCGGTCACGGACGATCAGGTTGGCTTCCAGGTTCAGCGACAGGCTGAGCGGATCGAGGTTGCTCGAGCCCACCGTCGCCCACTGGTCGTCCACCAGTGCCACCTTGCCATGCAGCGGACGCTCGCAGTATTCGAAGATGCGCACGCCGTCGCGCTGCAGGTATTCGTACAGCAGCGAAGCCGCGCGCACGATCTTCATGTCCGGTTCGCCTTGCAGGATCAGGCGGACGTCGACGCCGCGCTGGGCCGCGCGCCGCAACTCGCGCAGCAACAGGTAGCCCGGGAAGAAGTAGGCGTTGGCGATGACCACGCGTTGCCGCGCGCTGCGGATGGCGGCGCGGTAGTGGCGTTCGATGGCATTGCGGTGCAGGTGGTTGTCGCGGGTCACGAAGATCGTCTCCGCGTTGCCCGCCGGCGGCGGCACGGCCTGCCGCGCCGCCTGCGCCCGGTCAACCGCATCGGGCCATGCCGGCAGGAGATCGGTCTGCCGGGCACGAGGCTGATCCCGCAGCTGGCGCAGCATGAACTCTCGGATCTCCGCGACGATGGGCCCGCGCACCGATGCGCTGTAGTCCTGCTTCGCCTGGGGGCCGAAGTCGCCCAGATGGTCGGCCGAGTAGTTGATGCCGCCGATGAAAGCCAGTGCACGGTCGATCACCACGAGCTTGCGGTGCATGCGCCGGAAGATCTTGAAACGCACGCCGAGCACCCTGCGGCAAGGATCGAAGACGTACAGGTGCACGCCGGCATCGGCGAGCGCCTGGATGTAGCCGGCACCAAGGTCGGACGAACCGAAACCATCTACCAGCAGCGTCACCCGCACGCCGCGCCTGGCTGCGCGCACGATGGCATCGCGCAGCGCATGGCCGACCTTGTCTTCGAAAACAATGAAGGTCTCGATCAGCACCTCCTCGTGCGCCGCATCGATGGCCTCGAACACCGCCGGGAAGAATTCCTCGCCGTTTTCCAGCAGGCACACGTCGTTGCCGGGCGTCCAGCGGTTCTTGCGCCGGCGCCGCCGCTCGTCGCGTTCCGCGCGGCGCGCGGCGCGCTGTTCGGCGCTCCACCAGCCGTGCTGCTGGCCCGGTCCTTCCGGCCCGGCGTCGGCCGCACGCTGCAGCCGCAGCGCGATCGGGCCGGCATTCAGGAGCATCCCAGGCGCTTTGACGGGGCTCACAAGCGCACCTCCGCTGCCAGGGGAACGTGATCGGACAAGTGCGACCAGGGCTTGCGCGGCAAGGTCACGGGTTCGTGGCCGCTGGCATTGCGCACGTAGATCCGGTCCAGGCGCAGCAGCGGCAGGTGTGCCGGAAAAGTGCGCGCGGAACGGCCGTGCAAGCGCTGGAAGACCTCCGTCAATCCGGCACATCGCGACAGGACCCGGTGCGCACGGTGGCGCCAGTCGTTGAAGTCGCCGGCCACCAGCAGCGGCGCATCCAGCGGCACCTCCGTGTTGACCAGCCCACACAGCAGTTCCAGTTGGCGCTGCCGGTGCGATTCCTGCAGGCCCAGGTGCACGCAGATCGCATGCAGGCCGTCCTCCAAGCCAGGCACGCCGAGCACGCAATGCAGCAGGCCGCGCGGCTCCGGGCCGGCGACGGAGACGTCGCGGTTCTCGCTGTGCAGGATCGGCCACTTGGACAGCACCGCGTTGCCATGGTGTCCCAGCGGATAGACCGCATTGCGACCGTAGGCGAACTGCGGCCACAAGGAGTCGGCAAGGAACTCGTAGTGCGGCGTCGTCGGCCAGTTCTTCCACCGCGGTGCATGGCCCTCGTGGGCCCCCTGCACCTCCTGCAGGAACACCAGGTCCGCGGCGACGCTGCGGATGGCGTCGCGCAGCTCGTGCAGGATGAACCTGCGGTTGAAGAACGTGAAGCCCTTGTGCGTGTTGATCGTCAGCACGCGCAGCGACGACACGGCGGGTTCGGGGGTCATGGTCCGTCTTCGATCAGTGCCGAGTCCCCTGAGTCTGGGTCGGCCCGTCCGCACGGCGTGTAGGAGAACGCCAAGCCGGTGCGCCGGCCGATGGCGCAAGCGCGGAGCCGACAGGCCTGTGGGCGCTGGCCCGGTGGCCGCGGCGTGATGCGAGCGCGCAAACAGAAACGGCGCCCTGAGGCGCCGTTGTCGTGTTCCAGATCATCTGGTGGGCGGTGCAGGGTTCGAACCTGCGACCCCTGCCGTGTGAAGGCAGTGCTCTACCGCTGAGCTAACCGCCCGGTATTCCCGGGTTCACTGCCGAAGCAGCGAAGCGCGCATTATGCCATAGCCAAACGCCAGATCGTCTTGCCACCGCTCGCCTTGTCGAGATCAGCCAACACCGCCTCGTGGGCGGCCAGTTCGGCCTCGCTGGGCTCCAGCACCGGCAGCACGAAGATCGTGAGGTCGCGCGCCAGGTCGGCGTGGACCGAGGCCGGGCCCTCTTCCTCGTGGATGACCAGCGAATCCTGGCCGCGCGTGAGGCGGATGTAGACCTCGGCCAGCAACTCGGCGTCCATCAACGCGCCGTGAAGCGTGCGGTGGCTGTTGTCCACCTCGAGCCGCTTGCACAGCGCATCCAGCGAGTTTGCCTTGCCGGGGAACATGTCGCGTGCCATCAGCAGCGTATCGGTCACCTTGCCCGCCACGGTGTGGAACAGCGGGCGGCCCAGGCGCTTCAGCTCGGCATTGAAGAAGCCGACGTCGAAGGCGGCGTTGTGGATGATGATTTCCGCCCCCTCGAGATAACGAATCAGGTCATCGGCCACCTCGACGAACTTCGGCTTGTCGGCGAGAAACTCGTCCGTCAGGCCATGCACCCGGATCGCGTCCGCATGGCCCGGCCGCTCGGGGTTCAGGTAGAAGTGGCGGTTGTCGCCGGTCAGCCGGCGGTTGACCATCTCGATGCAACCGATTTCGACGATGCGGTCGCCGCTCTCGGGGTTCAGGCCTGTGGTTTCGGTGTCGACGAAGATTTGTCGCATCGCTCTCGCTCAATCCGTGGTGGCGCGCCGTGCAGCCCAGCGCCACAGCACTGCGCCGCCGACGATCATCGGGATGCAGAGCCATTGGCCCATGCTCATGTTCAGGGCCAGCAGCCCCAGGTGCGCGTCCGGCTCGCGGAAGTATTCGGCGATGAAGCGGAATGCGCCGTAGCCGAGCAGGAATGCGCCGGAGACCTGGCCACGCTGCCGCGGCTTGGAGGCATACCACCACAGCAGCACGAAGAGCAGCAGGCCCTCGAGGGCGAACTGATACAGCTGCGAAGGGTGGCGCGGCAGCCGGTCCGGCGCCTGCGGAAAGACCATCGCCCACGGCAGCGACGGATCGGCATGCCGGCCCCACAGCTCACCGTTGATGAAGTTGCCGATGCGGCCGGAAGCCAGGCCGGTGGGCACGCAAGGCGCGATCAGGTCCGTCACTTCCAGGAACCGGCGGCCGCGGCTGCGGGCATAGAGCCACATCGCGACGATCACGCCGAGCATGCCGCCGTGGAAAGACATGCCGCCCTTCCATACTGCAAAGACCTGCAGCGGGTTCGCCAGGTACTCGCCCGGCTTGTAGAACAGGATGTAGCCGATGCGGCCGCCCAGCACGACCCCCACCATGCCCCAGAAGAGCAGGTCCTCGATGTCGCGGCGGGTCCAGCCTGCGTCGGCATGCCAGGGCTGCCGGGCGCGCCAGGCGGCCAGCAGGTAGAAGAGACCGAAGGCGACGAGGTAGGTCAGCCCGTACCAATGGACCTGCACCGGCCCCAGGGACAGCGCGACCGGATCGATGTTCGGATGCACAAGCATCAAGAGACTCCACGCGAAGCTGCGGCGGGCCGTGCCGCGCCGGGGCCGGATTGTCGCCGCAGCGCCGTCACCTGCTCGACGAAGCGCGCGACCACTGGTAACGCCGGTTCCCGCCAGGCCAGGCTGGTCTCGCAGCGCAGGTCCATGCCGGCCACTGCGCGGTACACCACGCCGGGCCGTTGCAGCCTGGTGACGGACTCGGGCACCCACGCCACGCCCATGCCGGCGGAGACCAGGTTGACGATGGTCTGCATCTGGATCGCCTCCTGCCCGATCTGCGGTGTCGCGCCTTTGGCGCGATAGGCCGACAGCACCGCGTCGTACAGCGACGGCGCGATCTGCCGCGGAAAAATCACCAGCGGCTCGGCCGCCACCGCCGCGAAGCGCAGGCCGCGGCGCCGCGCGGCCGGGTGCCGTTCGGGCAGCGCCATCACCAGCGGCTCAGCCAGCGCGCGCCAGGTGGCGAAGCCGGCGGGTGCGGCCTGCGGCGCGTGCAACATGAAGCCTGCGTCGATCTCGTCGGCATCGAAGGCCGCGAGCTGCACGTCCAGCGTGGCCTCGCGCAGCTGCAGCGCGACGTCGGGGTGGCTGTCCCGGAAGGCCCGCAGCCACTCCGGCAGCGGCCCGTAGGCGATGCTGGAGACGAAGGCCAGGCGCAGCTGGCCGGTCCTTCCCGCTGCGGCGGCCTGCGCCAGGCGCGGCAGGTCGTCCGCGCCTGCCAGCAGGCGGCGCACGGGCGCCAGCAGCGCCTGGCCCGCGGGCGTCAGCGCCACGCTGCGGCGCGTGCGTTCGAAAAGCCTGGCGCCCAGTGCTCGCTCCAGCGCCTGAACGGCCATGGTCAGCGGCGGCTGGGTCATGTGCAGGCGTTCCGCGGCGCGGCCGAAGTGCAGTTCCTCGGCCACGGCCACGAACTGGCGCAACAGGCGAAGCTCGATCATTGATATGCGACTCGAATCAATCGAAGGCCACAAATATATTGGACGATCGGCCGAGGCACGGCAGATACTTTCTCGCGTCGAACGTCAAGCCTGGAGCCCCGCCATGACCGAAGCCAACCGCCGCTCGAAGAACATCACCGAAGGCGTCGCCCGCGCCCCCAACCGCTCGATGTATTACGGCATGGGCTACACCGAAAACGACTTCGGCAAGCCGATGATCGGCGTGGCCAACGGCCACTCGACGATCACGCCCTGCAACTCCGGCCTGCAGCGCCTGGCCGACGCAGCGGTCGAAGGCCTGAAGGCCGCCGGCGCCAATCCCCAGATCTTCGGCACCCCGACCATCAGCGACGGCATGGCGATGGGCACGGAAGGCATGAAGTACAGCCTGGTCTCGCGCGAAGTCATCTCCGACTGCGTCGAGACCTGCGTCGGCGGCCAGTGGATGGACGGCGTGATGGTCATCGGCGGCTGCGACAAGAACATGCCCGGCGGCCTGATGGGCATGCTGCGCGCCAACGTGCCGTCCATCTACATCTACGGCGGCACCATCCTGCCCGGCCACTACAAGGGCCAGGACCTCAACATCGTCAGCGTCTTCGAAGCCGTCGGCCAGTTCTCGGCCGGGAAGATGAGCGAGGAAGACTTCTGCCAGATCGAGCGCCGCGCCATCCCGGGCAGCGGGTCCTGCGGCGGCATGTACACCGCCAACACGATGTCGTCGGCCTTCGAGGCGCTGGGCGTCAGCCTGCCCTTCGCCTCGACGATGGCCAACGTAGAGGACGAGATCGTCGCGATGACGCGCCGAGCGGCCGACGTGCTGGTGAACGCGGTGAAGGCCGACCTGAAGCCGCGCGACATCGTGACCAAGAAGAGCATCGAGAACGCGGTCGCGGTCATCATGGCCACCGGCGGCTCGACCAACGCGGTGCTGCACTTCCTGGCCATCGCCCACGCCGCCGAGGTCGAGTGGACGATCGACGACTTCGAGCGCATGCGCAAGAAGATTCCGGTGCTGTGCGACCTGAAGCCCAGTGGCAAGTACCTGGCGGTCGACCTTCACCGCGCGGGCGGCATTCCGCAGGTGATGAAGATCCTGCTGAAGGCGGGCCTGCTGCACGGCGACTGCATCACGATCACCGGCAAGACCGTGGCGGAGAACCTGGCCGACGTGCCCGATTCGCCGCGTACCGACCAGGACGTCATCCGCGACATTGGGCAGCCGATCTACGAACAAGGCCACCTTGCCATCCTGCGCGGCAACCTGGCGGTCGAGGGCTGCGTGGCGAAGATCACCGGGCTCAAGAACCCGGTGATCACCGGCCCGGCGCGGGTCTTCGACGACGAGCAGTCGGCACTGGCCGCCATCATGGCCAAGAAGATCGTCGCCGGCGACGTGATGGTGCTGCGCTACCTCGGGCCGAAGGGTGGGCCCGGCATGCCCGAGATGCTGGCGCCTACCGGCGCCTTGATCGGCCAGGGCCTGGGTGAAAGCGTGGGCCTGATCACCGATGGCCGCTTCTCCGGCGGCACCTGGGGCATGGTCGTCGGCCACGTGGCGCCCGAGGCCTACGAGGGCGGCACGATCGCGCTGGTTCAGGAAGGCGACTCGATCACCATCGACGCCCACCAGCTGCTGCTGCAGCTGAACGTCGACGACGCCGAACTGGCGCACCGCCGCGCCGCGTGGAAGCGCCCCGCGCCGCGCTACACCCGCGGCGTGCTGGCCAAGTTCGCGAAGAACGCCGCCAGCGCCAGCCATGGCGCGGTGCTGGACCGCTTCGAAGACTAAAGACCGCCGCTCGGGAACGCCGCGGTCAGTGCCGACCCGGGTCGGTTGGCACCCGCGGTTTGCCGGGCGTGGAGCCGCGGCGCTTGAAGCTGAGGCCCATGTTCTCGAGATGGCGTTCGCGCCGGGCCGCGACACGGCGGTCTTCGCGTTCGGCCTCACGCGCCTTGGTGTAGCCGGTGGCATCCGCGATGATCCACCAGATGGCGGCCGCGGCGAAGGGCGCCAGCACGAACCACCAGGACCAAGTGGCCACCATGGTCAGGCCTGCCCACTTGAGCAGCACCAGGATGCACCCCAGGCCCATGAACCACATGCCGCTTTGCCCTTTTGCCGGCGGTCGGGTCAACCGTGCCGGCTAAACTTCGTTGAGAACAACAAACTGTACTCCACAGCCAAGGCCCCGTGCCTCGCCAAGAAAGGTCCCCATGAAGATTGCTGCCCTCCTTGCTGCCACCGCCACCGTGCTGGTGACCGGCCCGGCCTTCGCCAACGCCGACCTGGCCCAGAAGAAGGCGTGCATGGCCTGCCATGCGGTTGACAAGAAGCTGGTCGGCCCGGCCTACAAGGAGGTCGCCGCCAAGTACGCCGGCCAGAAGGACGCTGCGGCCAAGCTGGCCGAGAAGATCCAGAAGGGCGGCTCTGGCGTGTGGGGTGCGGTGCCGATGCCCGCGAACCCCGGCGTCAACGCCGCCGAAGCGAAGCAGCTTGCCGACTGGGTGCTGACGCAGAAGTAAGCACGCCGACCCGCTCGGTGAATGCACGAAAGCCCCGCTCGCGGGGCTTTTTCATTTCAGCGACCGCCCCCGCCGTCAGGGGCCGGTGAAGGCCCGGCGACAAGCCTCGCTTGCGGCGCCTTCCTCATGTCAGCCCGGCAGGTCACCTCTTCTCATCAGCCGCCAGCGTCACGCGGTCGGTGACCTTGCGTGCCGCGAGCGAATCGGTGATGAACACCGTGGAGCGCACCAGCAGGTCGCGCGCCACCTCCTCCAGCGGCGAGCCGGTGATGCTGGCGTGGCTGCCGCCAAGCCCGACCCCACCCGCCCAGCCGCCGCCCGACAGGCCGAAGCCGCTGCGCTGGTTGTCGGCCTGGAAGGCGCGCGAGCCGAGGATCTTCGCCTTGTTGATGTCGACCACGCGCACGTCCATGTTCATGTGGACGCGTGTGGTCTTCCAGTCGACGCTGCCCGCGACGACCGCCAGCGGTCCCTTGATGAGGCCACCCAGGCCGCCCAGGCCTGTCGAACTCTGCTCGAAGCCCAGCGAGGTCACCGACGCCACGACCATGAAGTCGGCCGCCTCGACCTGGACCTTCTTGCCGACCAGCGCCAGTTCCTTGTTGATCTCCTCGAGCTCCGCGCGCTCCATCACCTCGAAGCAGCCGGTCTGGCTGAGCGCGGTCGATAGCATGTCGGTCAGGCCGCGGCCGACGCCGGTGTAGGTCGGTTGCTTGACGTTGCCGCCCATGCCCGCCGATTCCCACCAGCGCGTGCGCCGCGGATCCTGCTGGCCGGCGCCGCCGCTGCAGTCGGCGGACTTGCACTTGATCTCGCTGACGATCACCTTGGCGACGGGCTGAGCGCAGGTCGGCACGCTGATCTCACGCTCGCGCACCGCGCTGCCTTGTGCGTGCGCGAGCGTCGCCATGGAAAAGGCCGCCACGGTGGCGGCCCTGCGGAAGCTGCTGTTCATGCCCGTGTCTCTCGATGCCGGACGGACACTGTAGCGGGCGGGCGGTATGTCCTTCGTCATGCGAGGGCCCAGCAGCCCTTCGCACGCCCGCCGTGCTTGGCCGCGCTCAGGCCTTCAGTTGTTCTCCGACAACTGGCTCAGGATCGCCGGGTTCTCCAGCGTCGAAGTGTCCTGGGTGATCTGCTCGCCCTTGGCGATCGAGCGCAGCAGGCGGCGCATGATCTTGCCGGACCGGGTCTTGGGCAGGTTGTCGCCGAAGCGGATGTCCTTGGGCTTCGCGATGGGGCCGATTTCCTTGCCGACCCAGTCACGCAGTTCCTTTGCGATCTTCTTGGCTTCCTCGCCGGTCGGGCGCGCGCGCTTCAGCACCACGAAGGCGCAGATGGCTTCGCCGGTGGTGTCGTCCGGACGCCCCACGACGGCCGCCTCGGCCACGAGGTCGGTGTGCGAGACCAGCGCCGACTCGATCTCCATCGTGCCCATGCGGTGGCCGGAGACGTTCAGCACGTCGTCGATGCGGCCGGTGATGGTGAAGTAGCCAGTCTTCGCATCGCGGATGGCACCGTCGCCGGCCAGGTAGAAGCCCTTTAGCTCAGGCGGGTAGTAGCTCTTCTTGAAGCGCTCGGGATCGCCGTAGATGGTGCGGATCATGCTGGGCCAGGGCTTGCGGATGACCAGGATGCCGCCCTGCCCGTTCGGCACCTCGTTGCCGGTTTCGTCGACCACCGCGGCGTCGATGCCCGGGAACGGCAGCGTGCACGAGCCCGGCACCAGCGGCGTGGCGCCGGGCAGCGGCGTGATCATGTGGCCGCCCGTCTCGGTCTGCCAGAACGTGTCGACGATGGGGCAGCGGCCGCCGCCGATGTTCTGGTGGTACCACTCCCAGGCCGCCGGGTTGATCGGCTCGCCCACCGAGCCGAGCAGGCGCAGGCTGCTCAGGTCATAACGCTTCGGATGCACGGCCTCGTTCGACTCGGCCGCCTTGATCAGCGAGCGGATCGCCGTCGGCGCGGTGTAGAAGATCGAGACCTTGTGGTCCTGGACCATCTTCCAGAAGCGGCCGGCGTCCGGGTAGGTCGGGATGCCTTCGAAGACGATCTCGGTGCCGCCCAGCGCCAGCGGACCGTAGGTGATGTAGGTGTGGCCGGTGACCCAGCCGATGTCGGCGGTGCACCAGAAGACGTCCTCGTCCTTCAGGTCGAAGGTCCACTTGGTGGTCAGCGCCGCATGCAGCAGGTAGCCGCCGCTGGAGTGCTGCACGCCCTTGGGCTTGCCGGTGGAGCCGGAGGTGTACAGCAGGAACAACGGGTGCTCCGCGCCCACCCATTCCGGCTCGCAGGTGTCGGGCTGGCCGGCCAGCGCGTCGTGCAGCCAAACGTCCACCTTGTCGTTCCAGGCAATCTTGCCGCCGGTGCGCTGGTAGACGATGACGTTCTTCAGCGTCTCGCAACCACCCAGGCCCAGGGCCTCGTCGACGATCGCCTTCAGGGGCAGCGACTTGCCACCGCGCTGCTGCTCGTCGGCGGTGATCAGCATCACGGCGCCAGCGTCCTGCACGCGGTCGCGCAGGCTTTGCGCCGAGAAGCCGCCGAACACCACCGAGTGGGTCGCGCCGATGCGCGCGCAGGCCTGCATCGCGACCACGCCCTCGATGCTCATCGGCATGTAGATGACGACGCGGTCGCCCTTCTTGACGCCGCGCGCGCGCAGCGCATTGGCCATGCGGCAGGTGCGCGTGAGCAGGTCCTGGTAGCTCGCGCGGGTGACGGTGCCGTCGTCCGCCTCGAAGATGATGGCGGTCTTGGCGCCCAAGCCACGCTCGACGTTGCGGTCCAGGCAGTTGTACGAGACGTTCAGCGTGCCGTCTTCGAACCATTTGTAGAACGGCGCCTCGCTGTCGTTGAGCACCTTGGTGAACGGCGTCTTCCAGCTCAGCAGTTCGCGCGCCAGGCGGCCCCAGTACGCCTCGTGATCGGCATTGGCCTCGTCGACCAGGGCCTGGTAGCCGTCCATGCCGGACACGTGGGCTCCGCGCACGGCGGCTTCGGACGGGGCGTAGATCTTGGGCTCGTGCGAACCTTCGGCAGCGCTCATGCGTGTCTCCTGATGGGGCGAAATGACGACAACCCGCGACGCTAGCCAGGGGCTCTTACGACCCCCTTACTCTGGCGCGCCGCACGCCGCAGGCAGGACCGGTCACGATGGTCGCACAGGCGGCACCTAAAATCCGCCGCAATCCCCGCTTCCCCTCTTCCATGACGCCCGATTCCCATCGCGCCAAGCCGCGCCTGCGCCCGCTTCCCAACCTCATCTTCGCCAGCCGCTGGCTGCAGCTGCCGCTCTACGTGGGCCTGATCGTCGCGCAGGGCGTCTACGTCTTTCATTTCTGGGTCGAACTGGTGCACCTGGTGGAAGCCGCCTTCGGCCACCAGCCGGCGGTGGACCTGCTGGTCAAGAGCGTGGGTTACAAGCCGGCCGCCGGGGAGGCGATCGTCAAGCTCAACGAAACGCTGATCATGCTGGTGGTGCTGGGCCTGATCGACGTGGTGATGATCAGCAACCTGCTGATCATGGTGATCGTGGGCGGCTACGAGACCTTCGTCTCGCGCATGGACCTGGAAGGCCATCCCGACCAGCCGGAGTGGCTGAGCCACGTCAACGCCTCGGTGCTGAAGGTGAAGCTGGCGACGGCCATCATCGGCATCAGTTCGATCCACCTGTTGAAGACCTTCATCAACGCGGACAACTACAGCGAGAAAACGCTGCTGTGGCAGACCTTGATCCACGTTGCCTTCCTTGCCTCCGCGATGGCCATCGCGGCCACCGACCGCATCCTCGCCGGCACGTCCGGCAACGGCGGCAAGCACTGAAATCCATTCCGCCCCCCTGCCCCGAGCCACCGCCATGAGCACCACGATCCGCCAGTCCGACCTGATCGAAAGCATCGCCGCCGCGCTGCAGTACATCAGCTACTACCACCCGGCCGACTACATCGCCCACCTGGCGCGCGCTTACGAGCGCGAGGAAAGCCCGGCGGCGAAGGACGCGATCGCGCAGATCCTCACCAACTCCAAAATGTGCGCGGAGGGGCGCCGCCCGATCTGCCAGGACACCGGCATCGTCAACGTGTTCCTGAAGATCGGCATGGACGTGCGGTGGGAAGGCTTCACGGGGTCCATCGCCGACGCCATCAACGCCGGCGTGCGCCAGGGCTACCTGAACCCGGACAACGTGCTGCGCGCCTCGGTGCTGGCCGACCCGATCTTCGAGCGCAAGAACACCAAGGACAACACGCCCGCCGTCGTGCACATGGAGCTGGTGCCCGGCAACACCGTGGACGTGACGGTCGCGGCCAAGGGCGGCGGCAGCGAGAACAAGAGCAAGATGCAGATGCTCAACCCCAGCGATTCCATCGTCGACTGGGTGCTGAAGACGGTGCCGACCATGGGCGCCGGCTGGTGTCCGCCCGGCATGCTGGGCATCGGCGTCGGCGGCACGGCCGAGAAGTCGGTGCTGCTGGCCAAGGAAGCGCTGATGGACGACATCGACATGTACGAGCTGCTGCAGCGCGGGCCGTCGAACAAGCTGGAAGAGCTGCGCATCGAGCTTTACGAGAAGGTCAACGCGCTCGGCATCGGCGCCCAGGGGCTGGGCGGCCTGACGACCGTGCTGGACGTGAAGATCAAGACCTTCCCGACGCATGCCGCGAGCAAGCCGATCGCGATGATTCCCAATTGCGCTGCGACGCGTCATGCGCACTTCGTGCTCGACGGCTCGGGCCCGGCCTACATCGACCCGCCGAGCCTCGACCTGTGGCCCGACGTGCAGTGGGCGCCGGACTACAACAAGAGCAAGCGCGTCGACCTCAACACGCTGACCCGCGAGCAGGTGGCCAGCTGGAAGCCGGGCGACACGCTGCTGCTGAACGGCAAGATGCTGACCGGCCGCGACGCCGCGCACAAGCGCATCCAGGACATGCTGAGCAAGGGCGAGAAGCTGCCGGTGGACTTCACCAACCGGGTCATCTACTACGTCGGCCCGGTCGATCCGGTGCGCGAGGAGGTCGTGGGGATGGCCGGC
>Ga0196963_10001640_pt1 | contig 14604 bp, 7 predicted proteins | sample S1_5metaG_FD_148600 | JGI IMG/M metagenome (GOLD analysis project Ga0196963, IMG submission 148600) | Soil microbial communities from Anza Borrego desert, Southern California, United States - S1_5 | ecosystem: Environmental > Terrestrial > Soil > Desert | place: USA: California | collected... | reverse complement strand
AGTTCTTGAATCGCTCTCTTTAATTCTGGCTCAAGGTTGAGGTCAAGGGTGCGGCTCAGAGCGGGGGCGAGGTTGAGGGCGAGGTTGAGGGTGAGGTTGAGGTCGAGGTCGCCGTCGAAGGGGGGGTCGCGGGTGAGGGTGCGGGTGATGTCGAGGACACGGTCGAGGTCGCGGTCGAGGTCGAGGTCGCGGTTGAGAGTACGGGTAAGAATGCGGTCGTGGGTGAGGTCAAGGTCGCGGGCGAGGTCGCGGTCAAGGGCGTGGGACAGGTGGAGGTCAAAGTCAAGGGAGAGAGAGAGGTCGCGGTGGAGGGTGCGGGTAAGAATGCGGGAGATGTCGAAGTCAAGGGAGAGGGAGAGGTAAAAAGCTCGAATTGCAACTGCTTTATAACTCGCGTTTACTGAACAGGATTTTTTGTTTACCCAGCGGAGAAACTGCTGTAAGTGTTCATCTCCCACTAGCAGGCGATCGCACTCTTCTTTCATCAAAAGTAAAAGTTTATTTGCACTTACAAGCATTCCTGCTGTCAACAAAAAAACCTCTTGCCAGCGTTTTTCTATAATATGGCTTACTAGGTTTTGTAGCAATTCGTCGCTGTGGTTTTCTTTAATCCGTCTAGCAGTAAAATATTCTTGAAATGTTAGATGAGAAAATGAGTAAATACCTCTAGCTCGTTCTACCAGTAGCCCGTGTTGTGCCTCAATTGATTTTAATACCGCTTCACTATCTAACCTCAATGCATCTGGATCTTTTTTCGCTTCAGGTAAATTCCGAATGTAGTCAGCAATATATCCTTCTGCATCTCTTTGTTTAAAAAAGTAATCTTTGCGCTCAAAGGTAAGAAAGGCGACCTGACTCAGTAAATCTTCTTTATGGCGAATTGATAGCTTTTTATAAACTTCTTCACGTACAATTCCGCGCTTCGTGTCCCATTTCCTGAGTAAAGTATGGATAGCTCTACTGTATAACTCTGCACGGTCAGAGGGAAAATCATAAGAATCTTCAAATTCCAAACATAGTAAGGTTAGCAGTAAAGGATTGGTAGCTAGTTCATTAATTGGTTCATTTAATTTGAGCTTTTTTATAAACTGTTTAGCTGCTTTTGGATCTTTTTGTTTAAACCACTTAGTTACAAATATTTTAATTTGCTTGTCATCAAAATCAGCAACTTCAACTTCTGTAAAATGTGCAAAAGTATATTCTTTGGCAGCAATTCGGCAAGTAATGACAAATTGATTTTGGTAATATTGAGTTGCAAATTCAACGATTTCATCAATAATACGTTTGCTGTCTTCTTCTTTGACTTCATCCAAACCATCAAGTAATAGTAAGAGTCTGCCGCGACTTAGAAGTTCCGAAAGTTGAGTATCTGTTACCTCATGCTTAGGCAACTGCTGAAGAATAAATTCCTGTAAATTAGGATGATGGCGAGTTTCAGCAAATTGCTTAAGAGTAATAAATACAGGGATGCGATCGCCTTGAAACTGACCGCTATTACATTGAATCGCTAAATATTTTAAAAACGTTGTTTTACCCGCGCCAGGTTTTCCTAAAACCATCAGCTTAGGATGATGTTTTACGGCTTCTAATCCTGGTACTCGTTTTTCAGTAACTCTTCCTAACCCACAACGGTCAAAATTTTCTGATTCTGGGTCAAAGTTTTGCAGGAGGTCAGTAATGTTTAGTCCTCTGCGACCGCTAATTTTCTCCAAGATATTGACATCAGTATAAATATCACCCAACCCGATTGGTTGAGTCATATCGAGAACGCGCATAGTTCCGCAACGTTCTTGAATGCTGGCGCTAATCTTCTGCCGCACATTTTGGACTAGTGCACTAATACTAGATTCATCATTGGTTTTTTCTTCGTCCTCAATTTCGTTATTTGGCTCGGCTATCTCTTCCCAGTTCAGTTTCAACCGTTTGCAGATATCGACAAACAGGAGGGTATCAACAGGCTTGCAGGTAAAAAACTTATTAATTGGCTGGCGGCTAACTCCCAGCGCATCTGCCAATTTTTGTTGAGTTAAAGAGCAGTTAATTAACGCTGTCTTTGCTTTCTTTTTGCCTTCCAGTGAAACCCGAAGTGAGCGAGCGCCCATAGCTTAGCAACCAAATTTCGCTCAATTATATCCTTGTGTTGCACAAGTCACTCGTAAAGCTACATAAGTCATACATTCTAAAAGCCTTACTCTTACAATGTTTCAGCCATCTTAGAAGAGTCAACAAGCAAGGTTATTGAAATGGTTGAGAGTCTTGTACTACTAGCAGTAAAAAAATCTGGCGAAATCGTTCTCGGATTGTTGCTGAAAAAAGTTTGGGAATGGGTACTAAACGATCGCCACTACCTACGCGCTAACACTTTTCTAAAAATGCAAATTTTAATCCTCTATCTTGATTTCGTATTACTCCGCACTCCCATCAAATCTTTACCGCAGCAACAGAAAAAAGCCCCCTAAATCCCCCAATTCTGGGGGACTTAGACTCCGGTTCCCCCAAAGTTGGGGGCTAGGGGGCGAAATTTATCACAAAGCGATCGCCTCCTATCATTTTTGCAAAAAAGGCGATCGCTCGTTTTATCTATTCGGGGATTGTTGTAGCTGCTTAAGCGGGATCTAAGAACTTAGCAACCGTGTGTACATCCTTATCTCCGCGTCCGGAACAGTTAATCACAATCCGGGGGCTACCCGTTAACTGAGGACATAGCGTTTCTAGATAGGCGATCGCATGAGAAGTTTCCAATGCTGGGATAATGCCTTCTAGTAAGGATAGACGCTTAAACGCTTCTAACGCTTGAGCATCCGTCACACTGTAATATTCAGCCCGTCCCAAATCTTTGAGATAACTATGCTCAGGGCCAACACCGGGATAATCTAAGCCAGCACTAATTGAGTGCGCCTCCACTACCTGACCCTCATCATCTTGCAATAAATAGCTCATCGCGCCGTGCAAGACTCCTGGACGCCCTAAAGTCAGCGTTGCCGCGTGTTTATCAGAATCCACGCCTTCCCCAGCCGCTTCAATCCCAATCAGCCGGACGGTTGGCTCCTTCACAAACTCATGAAATAGTCCCATCGCATTTGAGCCGCCACCGACACAAGCGAGAAGAATATCCGGTAAGCCGCCCCATTTTTCTTGGGCTTGGGCGCGAGTTTCCTCACCAATGATTGTATGGAAGTCGCGCACCATCATCGGGTAGGGGTGCGGCCCTGCGACTGAACCCAAAATGTAATGCGTTGTTTCTACATTCGTAACCCAATCACGAATCGCTTCCGACGTGGCATCTTTCAGCGTTCCCGTCCCAGCCGCAACGGGTCGCACCTCTGCCCCCATCAGCCGCATCCGGAATACATTCAGGGCTTGGCGTTCCATATCATGAACGCCCATATAAATCACGCAGTCCAAACCAAAACGGGCACACACGGTAGCTGTGGCGACGCCGTGCTGACCTGCCCCGGTTTCAGCAATGATGCGCTGCTTGCCCATCCGCTTTGCTAACAACGCTTGAGCCAAAGCATTATTAATCTTGTGAGCGCCTGTGTGATTCAGGTCTTCCCGTTTCAAGTAAATTTGTGGCCCCGTGCCATCAGGTTTCGCGTAGTTAGCGGTTAGGCGTTCTGCGAAGTATAAAGGGCTAGGGCGTCCTACATAATCCCGTAATAGCTGTTGCAGTTCTTGTTGAAACGCTGGCTCGTGGCGATATTGCTGAAAAGCTGCCTCTAGCTCGCTCAGCGCTGGCATCAGCGTCTCAGGAACGTACTTACCACCGAAGCGACCAAACCGACCTAGAGCATCGGGTTGCTGCACAGAAGTGTCGGCGGTTGGTTGAGAACTGGAAGATAGGGGAGTCGTAGTCACAAACAAAGCTGGGATGAGCTGAACAGGCTTAATTATAGCTCTCAGTTTCAGGTTGTAGCTGTTTAGATGTGAGGCGTTAGGTTGGGGAAAATAACAAAGGAAAGCGCATCTCGAACCAATAAAGAAAACCGCTGGATTGCAAACTTAACTCCTTTAGGACTTACGCAGAATGAGACAAAGAGACAGGCAAGAAATTTAGCTACTCACTCCTAAGGAATATTGCCACTCTTAACACATCCCCCTCGACTCAAAAACTAACCCTTAACCTGCATGAACCTGCCTAACTACCCAAACCCACCAAACCTTTCGGAGGGGGTTTGGGGGAAGCGGGTCGTCCCCCAACGGGGGGATTGGGGGGAGACCCCCCAAATCTGGGTTTTGTCTTTAAGTCAAGCAGTACCCAGAAATTTTGCCACTCTTTAAGACATCCTTGGAGACTCAAAACCTCTTACCCATTCCCTGAATCATTTCGTCAAAATGCGTAAGTCCTGTCCTTAACAAGCCGCTTCACCAGAGTATCTTGGTAGAAGAGTTTGTAAGCGATCGCCCATCCCTTTTACTTATGGCTTCCTCAAAGCGCAAGTCTTCTGAACCCAAACCCTCCGCTGAAAAACGGGTGATTTACCAAGAATTTGGCAACCCCGACAACTCGGCTGCAACAGAACGAGGCATACAAGAACTACCCCCTGCTCAACAGAATCCTAGGGTACAAGCTTCGCGCAAGGGGCGTAAGGGAAAAACTGTCAGCGTCGTTAGCGGTTTGCAGTTAAAACCAGAAACGATGGAATCCTTGCTCAAACAACTCAAGACTCAATGTGGAGCAGGTGGCACCGTTAAAGATAATGAAATTGAAATTCAGGGTGATCACACGCAAAAGATTGCCCAAATTCTGATTCAGTTGGGTTACAAAGCCAAAGTGAGCGGCGGTTGATCTAGAAGCTATAAAACCCGCTCGGAACTTAAGTTCCGAGCTAATAGCTAAAGTCCATTAAATTAAGTAGATGGGTGAAATTAAACATGAAATGATTCACCTCTCCCCAAACCCCTCTCCGACACGGAGAGGGGCTTTGAAGATGGCTCCCTTATGGCTCCCCTTCCCTTATAGGAAAGGGGCTGGGGGTTAGGTTTTATCAGAATACTTCTAGGGGACGGGCGGATAAATTAGGAGTTTAACTCCTGATGAAAATCCGTAAAGTTCCAGAAAAGTTTTGATGGCAACTATTGGCTTAGAGACATGAAGCCATGGTGACTGCTGAATCCTCTAGGGGCGGGTAAAACACAAAAATCTTGGTGAAAACTGCGCCTACGATTTCTGACTCTTTCTCATCCTTGACTGACCCATGTACTACTCAGACAATCCAGAGCTATTCTCTGTATTTTTGGAGCATACACCTACTGCGATCGCGATGTGTGATCGCGAGATGCGTTATTTGCTCACCAGTCGCCGTTGGTTAACAGAGTATGGCTTAGAAAACCAAAATCTGATTGGGCGCTCTCACTACGAAGTGTTTCCTTTATTTCACAGTCAAGATCAGTCGAAATCCGCTGTAACTCAACGGTGGCAAGAGATTCAGCAACGCTGTTTAGCAGGCGCGATCGCCGAAAGTGAACAAGATTGTTTTCTCAAACCTGACGGTTCAACCGTTTGTGTGCAGTGGAAAGTGCATCCTTGGCGCAGTCAAACCGGTGAAATCGGTGGTCTGATTTTGTTGACGGCAGAAATCACTGAACGCCCGCCAACCCTTAGCACAACTCCTCATCCATATACGGAAGTTCAAGAATTAGTTACCGCATCTTTAACCCGCACCTCAAGACAACGCGCCAAAACTCAAGCTGCACAGCCAAGCACCTCTGCGGCGAAACTCACCGCTTCTAAACCTCAAATTAACGTTTTTGGGCTGAATGTAGAATGGCATCCTCAACAGGGATGTTTGCTGGATAAACTGCCTGTCGTCATGATGTGGATTGATACCACCTTGGCAAGCTTTATGGCAGCTTTGCAAGCAATGGTGGGCACAGAACGGTTTATCCTTGCCTTGCAAAGCGAAGGCAGAAAAAGCATTGAGGCAGATTGGCAAGTCATCTCACAGTTTAAAGATTTCCACCAAGGGTTTAAGGCGATTCGTACCGTCGCCCTCGTTTCCGGTTGGGGAGACTGGGAAATCTTATCCCTAGACTATGAACACAAACAAGGCTGCTTTCGCATCAAAAACAGTTGGGAAGGGCGTTACCAAAAATCGCTGGGCGTTTGCTGGGGAAGTGCCATGGTTGCGGGGAAATTAGCAGGTTACTGTTCTCGGCTATTTAAGACGAATTGCTGGGCTGAACAAACTGCTTTTATTGCCAACGGTGATCAATACGATGAATTTGTGGTGCGTCCTTCCAAACGTTCTATAGAAGAAGAAATTGATAAGTTACTGATTACAGGTGAGGGAACGCGTGCAGATATGGCAGTGGCTTTGGAAAAACTGCGCCAGGAAATCGCCGAACGCAAGCGCACAGAAGAAGCACTACGCCAAAGTGAAGCCAGAAATCGTGCATTCCTCGAGGCCATGCCGGATATGATGTTTCGCATCAGCAAAGAGGGAATTTTCCGCGACTTTAGAGTGCCCCCAGAGGTTCAGTTATCTGTGTCTGCCCGTGAGATGGTAGGTAAGAGTTTGTATGAGGTGTTATCGCCAGAGGTTGCAGAACAAGCACTGTACTATACTGAGCGATCGCTCGCCACAGGTCAGATCCAAGTATTTGAGTATCAAACCTTGGTGAATGAAACCTTGCGCTATCAAGAGTCTAGGGTAGTTGTCAGCGGAGAAGAAGAAGTTTTAGCGATCGTCCGCGACATTACGGAACGCAAACAGGCGGAAGTTGCCTTAAAAGAGTCAGAAGCACGAGAACGGGAGAAAGCGCACCAGTTAGAACAAACGGTGAAAGAGTTGCAACGCACCCAAGCGCAACTGGTGCAAAGTGAGAAAATGTCTTCTTTGGGGCAATTGGTGGCAGGAGTTGCCCATGAAATCAACAATCCCGTTAACTTTATCTACGGCAACCTCAGTCACGCCATTGATTACACCCAAGACTTACTCGGACTTTTACGACTGTATCAACAGCAATATCCTCATCCCACCCCAGAGATTCAAGCAGAAATTGAAGCTATTGAGTTAGATTTTCTCAGTGAAGATCTTCCCAAACTCATGTCTTCGATGGAAGTCGGAGCCGATCGCATCCTAGAGATTGTTCAGTCTCTCCGCAACTTTTCCCGTCATGACGAAGCAGAAGTCAAAGCCGTTGATATCCATGAAGGCATAGATAGTACCTTAATGATTCTGCAAAATCGATTCAAAGCCAAACCCGATGCTCCTGCGATTGAGCTGATTAAGGAGTATGGTAAGTTGCCTAAAGTCGAGTGTTATGCCGGACAACTCAATCAAGTATTTATGAACATTCTCACGAATGCACTCGATGCAATGGAAGAGTTGTTAGAAAACCAACTGACTTCTGGCAACGTCTCTAGCGAACAACCCATCAACCAACGACGCGAACCTCCTAGGATTTCGATTCGCACAGAAGTCTTAGATATGACTCAATCGGTTAATTACAGTTTTGAGTCTCAAACTCCCTCTTGGATAGCGGTTCGGATTGCAGATAATGGCCCGGGAATGAGTGAAGAAGTTCGCCGTCGGCTATTTGATCCCTTTTTTACGACTAAACCTGTTGGTAAAGGTACAGGAATTGGCTTGTCGATTAGCTATGAAATTATTGTCGAAAAACATCAAGGAAATTTGCGGTGTGTGAGCCAAGTCGGAAAAGGGACAGAATTTATTATTGAAATCCCTATCTGTCATCCATCAATGTAGGTAAAAGACTGTTTTTAGAAGAGTGGATTATGGCAAGATTTTAAAGACTAAGAATTAGCCATAACCACCCAAGAATTTAAGATTGACTAATACAAAAGCTGGTGAGTATACTCCCTTTTCTTAAAGTCCAGGCGGGCAAGCTTTTTCAGCATAGCGGCGACTTCAGCCGTTAAGCTTTATCATTAAGAGTTATTAAATGGAGTCAAATTTTAACTGCACAGCTTTCACTATGTATTGATAAGGGCGGCTTGCAGAAGGGTATTGATCCACAAAGCTAAAAAACAACGAGTGAAAATCGCTCTTATTCCTTTAACGCCTACTGGCGAAAAACTCCATGCTTGAATTGATTTTTGCTGTGCTAATTGTTCTGTCCGGTTCAGCACTTTGTTCCAGCGCAGAAACAGCTTTATTTTCAGCATCAAGGCTCAAAGTTCGACAATTAGCTCAGCTTAATTATCCTTCAGCTATTGCACTTTTGGCGATTTGTGAAAAAATGAATCGCCCGATTGCTACGATTGTCATCCTCAACAATATTTTTAATATTGTTGGCAGCATGGTAATAGGTAGTATCGCGACTTCAGTTTTAGGAAGTGCAGGATTAGGAGTATTTTCCGGTCTGCTGACGTTTTTAATTATCATTTTTGGTGAAATTCTTCCCAAAACTGTGGGTGAACGATATGCTGACAGACTTGCCCTGTGGGTTGCCTTACCCGTTACTGGACTCACGTTTCTATTTACTCCCTTAGTGTGGATGGTGGAAAAGGTGACTACACCTTTTACCAGTGGAAAAAAACGTCCAACTACGAATGAATCTGAAATTAAACTATTGGCAAACATTGGGTATCAAGAGGGACTTATTGAAGATGATGAAGCCCAAATGATTCATCGGGTTTTTCGCTTAAATGATCTCAAAGCAGTTGACCTGATGACCCCTCGAAGTCTTGTCACTTATTTACACAGCAATTTAAACCTTGGTGAGTCAATCAAAGAGATTATTGGTTCACAACATACGCGAATTATTGTGGTAGAAAACTCAATTGATCAAGTCGTAGGATTTGCCTTAAAAGATGAGTTACTCACCGCAATGGTTGAAGGCAAGAAGGAGCAACAAATCACGACGCTGACGCGGAGTGTTCGGTTTGTGCCGGAGATGATTCGCTCTGACAAACTACTTAAACTCTTTTTAGAAACTCGTGAACATTTAGTCGTCGTTGTGGACGAATATGGAAATGTGGCTGGCATTGTCACCCTAGAGGATGTCCTGGAGATCCTCACAGGTGAAATTGTCGATGAAACCGATCGCGTGATTGACTTGCAAGACATTGCTCGTAAGAAGCGAGAACGGCTATTACGCTATTGAAATCCAATCCGTCCAGCAAGACTCGCCACAACGAGCGCTAATTCGGCAGGTTCGACAGGTTTAGCCATGTGCATCTGAAACCCTGCGGCGAGCGATCGCATCTTATCATCCGATCGGGCATAAGCGGTTAAGGCAGCCGCAGGAATGTGCCGCCCTTTTTCCATTTCCAACTTTCGCACTTTACGGATGAACGTGTAACCGTCCTCTTCTGGCATCCCAATATCACTGACTAAGACATCGGGTGAGAGGTGTTTAATCACCTCAATCGCTTCTGCTGCCGATGACGCCGTAGTTACAGACGCCCCGCACTCTTCTAGAACGGTGCGGAGAAACAAGCGCGTATCAGCTTCATCATCGACAACGAGTATCTGTAAGCCATCAAGTAACAGAGAGTTATTCACGGAGACGCCATCTTGATCAGTCTCTCCTAGTTCCTTCTGAGCGTTCTGCAAGTAAGTATCTATCAAGGGCAGTTTCACCTTAAAGGTTGCCCCTTTACCTTCTCCTGGACTGTCTACACTCACACTTCCACCATGCAGTTCGACTAAGTGGCGGACAATCGCCAGCCCTAATCCTAAACCTGTGTAAGAGCGAGTGATGGAGCTATCTGCTTGGCGAAAACGATCAAAGACATAGGGTAGAAAGTCAGCACTGATGCCTTTTCCCGTATCCGTGACCGTAATCTCAGCATAACCCTTCGCTCGTTTGAGGGAAATTGCCACCCGCCCTTCTTGGGACGTAAACTTAATCGCATTGGTTAGCAGGTTCCAGAGTACCTGTTGTAAGCGATCTGAATCGCCAGAAACGGAACCAACCGTCCGATCGATACTGCTTTGAAGTTGAATCGCCTTCGCATCAGCCACTGGGCGAATGTTATCTAGAACAGTTTCAACCAGGCTAGCCAATTGAACTGGGGTAGACTGAAGCGTCAGCTTCCCCTGAATAATGCGAGAAACATCCAGGAGATCCTCAACCAGTTGGGCTTGTGTCTTGGCATTGCGCTCAATGGTTTCCATCGCTCTAGCAGTCGTTGCCTCGTCAAACTTCCGCGTATTTAGGAGTCGCAGCCACCCTAGCATCGCATTTAGAGGCGATCGCAACTCGTGGGACAGGGTTGCCAAAAACTCGTCTTTCATCCGGTTTGCTGCCTCAGCAGTAGCACGGGCTTCCTGTTCGCGAATCAGTAGCTGAGCGCGTTCGTCTTCAACTCGCTTCTGTTCGGTAAAGTCGCGCAAAATCTTAGAAAAGCCTTTAAGCTGCCCCATCTCATCTCGTAAAGGGGTGGCGATACCACTTCCCCAAAAACGGCTGCCATCCTTACGGAGGTGCCAGCGTTCATCCTCCGCTCGACCTTCTATTATGGCTGTCTGAAGTTCCTGCACCTCCTGGCTAAGCGCCAAGTCTTCCGGGATAAACAGAATGGAGTTAGGTTTCCCTAAAATTTCAGCTTCCTGATAGCCGAAAATGCGTTCTGCTCCAGCGCTCCAACGGACAATATATCCCTGCGGATCAAGGATGATAATGGCATAGTCTAATACATTCTCTAACAGCAGGCGGAATCGCTCTTCACTGGCTCGTAGTGCTTCTGATACCGACTTCCGCTCTGTAATCTCATTAATGATGTAAACGGCACCGATGAAGATTCCCTGTTCATTAAATACGGGATCAGTCGTGAAAGAAAACCAGCGTTTCCCACACTGTAGCTCTACATTTTCCCGGCGATGGGTTTCCTGAACCTGCGTTAACGAGGGGACTTCAAGGCAACCTAGCTGCTCTTGGATTAGCGCCTGATAAAAGTTATCTTTAATTTCGCTGAACGGTTTGTTGATCAGATTTGCCATGGCATTGTTCGCTCGCAGAACTTTTCCTTGCTTGTCTAAAAGACAAACCCCATGACTGATGGCATCGAAGGTTGTTTGCCATTCCTTGGCTAATATCAGCGCCGACTCTTCAGCTTCTCGGATGCGGAGTAATGCTTTTACCGTCGCGACTAACTCGATGGGTTCTACAGGTTGAGCAAGATACCCATCGGCACCGCCTTCTAACCCCTGTACCCTATCTTTACTCTCGACAAAACTCGCGGATAGATGCAGGACAGGAATTGATGCCGTAATGGGATTGGTTTTGAGCCGATGGCAGACCTCAAACCCATCGATACCAGGTAGCCTCACGTCTAGGATAATTAAGTCTGGGGCTTGCTCAGCGACTGATTGCAGACCCGCTTCCCCTGTAGCCGCTTCTTTCACCTCAAAGCCTGCTTTCCCAAGCATTCGCATGACGACATAGCGGTTGGCTGCGTTGTCATCCACATGTAAAATCGTGACTGGATGCTGCTTAGACATAATCTGTAATCTTAAGGCTTGAGAACTAGCCCGGCTTTGAGCATTGCTTCTTTAACAATAGCGATCGCAGCTGTACGAGATGGACTCCCTTTTGAGAGAATCGCGATGGTACCCTTAACCAGATCTGATTGTTCCTCTGGTTCCAGCACCTTTGAGGTATGAACAATGATGGGAATTTGTTGCGTTGCTGAATTGCTTTTCAGATGATTAAGCACTTCAAACCCGCTCAGCCCAGGCATAACTAAATCAAGAAAAATGCAAGCGGGTTGTTCTTGGTTAGCTAGACGAATCCCTTCTTCTCCTGAAGCCGCCTCAATAATGGTGAAGTTTGAGAGATTCCCACTGCTAGGAGTGCCGATAATCTCGGCTAAAAGTTCCTTGAGGAGATATCGAGCGGCTGGGTCATCGTCCACAATTAATAGGGTTTGCGACTCCTTTCCTCGAATCAGGGCATTCAGTTGATTGAATAGGGGGAATTGTTCAACGGGTTGAAGAAAAAATGCATCCGCGCCTAATGCACGAGCTTTCTTCTCGTTATCAACTACCGTCGCAACCAGGATAGGAATATCACGGGTTGCAGGGTTTGCTTTCATTTCCGAAAGAAAACTCCAGCTATTTTGCTCTGCTAACAAGATGTCTAATATTACAGCACGGGGTCTGAATGTTTGCAGTGCTTGTTTGGCTTCGCTGAGTGATTGCGCGGGGATCATTTGATAGCGCGATCGCTCAAAATATTTCTGGTAAATGAACAGCGTTTCTGGGTTGTCTTCTATAATCAACAGACTTAAACGAGTTGTATCTACCTGCACCGTCAATTCGGGCATGGCATCTGTTGTTGTCTCACCTCCGTAGACCAAGGGGATGGTTGCAAAAAACGTAGACCCAACACCAGGTTCGCTACTAACAGAAACATTGCCTCCCAGCACGGAAGCTAACTTGCTAGAAAGCGGCAGTCCCAAACCTGTGCCCTTAAACCGCTTTTGCAAAGGAGAATTCACCTGCACAAATTCCTCAAAAATCCGCTCTTGATCAGCAACCGCAATCCCTAACCCAGTATCCGCCACCGCAAACATAACCCTATTGCCTGTCATTGTCGCAGAGACCCGTACCTCACCTTTTTCTGTGTACTTAAGCGCGTTAGAGATAAAGTTTCTGAGAATTTGAGCAACCTTGCCTTCATCTGTGCGGAGTGGAGGAAAGTTAACAGGTTCTTCAAACACCAGATTCACTGAAGTGTTATCGCTCAGGAGTGGGCGCAGCATCCCTCTGAGGGTCGCGAATAAGTCGCTCAACTCAAACTCAGTGGGATAAACTACGATTTTCCCCGCCTCAACCTTTGCCAAGTCTAAAAGGTCATTCACCAATTCCGAAAGACCTTCAGCCGACCTGCGAATAAACATCACCTGCTTTTCTTGCTCAGGACTCAAATCGCCATCCATGCGATCGAGTAACATCTGGGACAAAGACACAATTGAATTGAGCGGCGTGCGAAACTCATGACTCATATTCGAGAGAAAGCGAGTTTTCAGTTCATTTGCCCGCTGTAAAGACACTGCTTTTTCATCTAATTCTGCGTAGAGTGCCACAACCCCACGATTAGTATCTTCTAGCTCACGGTTGAGGTGGGTTAATTCAGCTTGACGCTTTTGCAGTTCCTCTAAAGTCCGAAGCAATTCTTGATTCTGCTGCTGAATTTCCTCAAAGGGATGCTCAGGTTTTTGCATCACCAACTCATCGACAATTTGCGCCAAGCGCTTCCCTGTCACCATGGGTACTCGGTGTGACAAGGTTTTTTTCATCAATACCTTGGTTCCGTTAGCAGAAGACTCAATCTGAAACTGACTAATCAGCCGCCGGCTACCCGTTATCCCTAATCCCATTCCGGTTTCTGACTTGTACCGTCCCTCCAAAATGGTCTTTAGATCAGAAATCCCTGGCCCTTGGTCACGAACACTAATCAATAAGCTTTGGGGAGATTCGCCTTCTATGCGAAATTCAACTTTTCCTCCCTTGGCATATTGAAAAGCGTTGCGGGCAATTTCCGAAACCGCTGTAGCAATACGTGTCTGATCTTGAGCATCAAAACCCAATAGTTGGGCAATCTGCCGTGCCCGCTGACGAGTCATTACGACATCTTGCTCAAAACGTAATTCTATAGTGAGGAGATTAATCATACGATTTTGGATATTAACGTTTGGATTTTGGATGGGGAGATTATCCTCTGTTCCTCTCCCACTCTCCGTAACTCTCTTTTTAAAGAATGAAGGTTTTAAAGACTAGAGATTAGCGACTGTCTCCGTGTCCCCTTGTCCCCTTGTCCCCTTGTCCCCTTGTCCCCTCAAACCTCTTCACGGGCAACCAGTACCGTTACATCGTCGCGACCCCGGTTGAAATCTCGATAGAGAACTCCAGCAATTAGGCTAGGATGCTTGAAGGCTAAACCAACATAGCGATCTAAATGCCACTGCGTACCTAACCCATCGGAGTGCATGACTAATAGCCCACCTTTCCGCCACGGATAGATAAATTCTTGGACTTTACGCACTTCATGTCCAACAGTGCCGTTATGAGAAACCATACTGCTGCTGCCTTCATCTGAAAGAATGCAGCCAGAAATATTCCCAACTCCGGCAAAGCGAATGGATTGTTGTGCAAAGTCAATTTCTGTAACCGCCATGGCTGCACCCCGCGTACTTCTCAGGGCAGCATGGGCAGCTTCGACAATTTCTTTGGGACTCCTAGAAACATTCTCCCGAAAGATCCTCACGGCTTCCAAGGATGCCTGAGCCGCTAGAACACCATGCCCTAAACCATCCACAACAACTAGCATAGAGCGATCGCTCTCTTGGTGGATTGCCCACGTATCTCCCGAAACTTCTTCACCCTTTATGGGTAAGCAAATGACACCAATTTCTAGATTACTGTCGGGTTGTGGGGCGGATTTTTGTGTAGCCCAAAACTGACTAAGTAAAGCCGTGCCCACCTTGGGAACCGAATGAATCTCAAACAGATCTGAAAGGCGACTCACGGCTCCTAAGCCGTTGCCAGGAGTGCTGGCTGTAGAGAAGCCGTCCCGCAAGCACTCGCTGATATTGTGCATCCCTGGCCCTTTATCCAAGGATAAGATTTCCATCCCTACAAGGTCACCTTCTGTTCTTGCCTGTAGGAGTAGCACACCCTCTTTAGCGTG
>Ga0196963_10001639_pt1 | contig 14609 bp, 11 predicted proteins | sample S1_5metaG_FD_148600 | JGI IMG/M metagenome (GOLD analysis project Ga0196963, IMG submission 148600) | Soil microbial communities from Anza Borrego desert, Southern California, United States - S1_5 | ecosystem: Environmental > Terrestrial > Soil > Desert | place: USA: California | collected... | reverse complement strand
TTCACTACGAAAGCCTTGCAACCCACTTAAGCCGTCTTCACAGTGAAGCGAGTGATGGCTGGATCAACCAAGTGCCATCAAACGACCTCGCATTGGAAAAATGGCGCCCCGCTGTCAATGAATGGCGGGTGAAGGTCAAACAGATTCTCGTTCTGCACAAAGTGCCTGCGCGAGATATTGACCACTTCGAGGTAGTGAACAATCTCGATATCGAAAAGTTCAACCACGGAATACCCGACGAAGTTCGCAAGATGTGGGTTCGTGTCGAACGGGTAGCGCAACTCGCCAAGAAGTACGAGGAGCAAAGCCAAAAGAGCTAACCCACCATCGCCTTCAGCTTCTCTCGCCTAATCCGTTCTCGCGGGTCTGAGACGTTGCCATTCAGCCAGGACTTCAACTGTCCTACCGATACCTGGTGTTTCACTACCGGCTCCGTTATTTCGACCGTAAAGACATTGGCAATAAAATCGGTGAACCCGTCCTTCTTGAAGGCATAGACGGCCAGTGCGGCGGCTTCGAAAAGGCTGTCGGCTGTCACCTGGACACTTCGTTTCACGCCTTGCGGGTCGGTCATGACCACGCGGCAGTCTTTCGGGGGCATTTCCAGCGATTCTAGGCCAAATTTTCTTGTTAAGCGAAAAAAGAGCGAATGCTTAGTTTTCGGCCGGAACGCGCGAGAAATTGCGGACGACCTAAAATAAAAGCGCAACATCTTGTGTTCTAACCCCTTGACTTCAATTTCTTTAGTCCGCATATTGGTTTCGGTCTTCTCGGTTGTATGGAGAGGACCACGAAGTCGCTAAACGGCCAGCAGCAGCCTACGAGGTGTTCGGCCGACCTCAACTGACTTCCTGACCCGTTCTTACCCGTCCAAACGAGTTCGCGCAGCTATTGGTCTGCGCAGGTAGGACAGTTATGGATTTTTGGTCGAGTGTCTGGGCTGAAGTTGTTGCTGGCGCCATCGTCGCATTACTACTCAGCGGCATCGCCGTCGTTTGGCGGTGGTTCTCAAAACAACGCTTCAAGCTGCAGCTCACGTTCGAGGCGAATCCAAAAGACAAGTAGTCCGCTTTGCGGCCTGACTTCAGATGTCAGTCCACAAGGAGGACCAATGTCAGAGGACCAATACTTAAGATTAAGAACGCTGCCGCTCGTGTCCGTGTTGTCGGCGCTCGGCTTTTCAGAATGGCGCTCGACGAAACAAGGTGCCGAGTATTTCGGCAAGTGTCCGATTCACGGTGCAAAATCAAATAAAGGCAGCTTCAGCTTTCACGCCGACGGAAAGTTCAACTGCTTCAGTTGCAGAGCGAAGGGCCGCGGCGCCATTGACCTCGTGATGCAAGTAAAGCAGGTCAACTTCCCTGATGCGGTCGATTACCTGAAAGGTGTTGATGTTCGCCAGGCGTTGCCTGTTGTCAGCCCCAAGGACGAAGAATCGCCGCCAATCACAGAGAACAAGCCTTTCTCCGCTACTTACGAGAAGTTCTTTCGGCCACATCCCTGGCTTGAACAGCGAGGGCTGAAACCGGAAACACTTGCTCGATACGGTGTCGGCTTCTACGAGAACGAGAAGCGGCGGTCAATTTACAACGGCTCCGTAATGCTCAGAATCAGCCGCTACAGCGACGGAGCGTGCGTTGGGTATCTTTCCCGCAACATTGGCGCTATCACCCCTGAGAAGCCCAAATACGTCTTTCCGCGAGGCTTCAGCAAGTCGGTCGAAGTCTTTGGAGCCTGGCAAATCAAAAACGACGCTAAACAATTACCCTTACGGGTCGTTTACGTCGTCGAGAGCCCCTTCTGTGTTTTGAAATTCGCACAACTGGGTCTTCCTGCTGTGTCGCCGGTTGGATGGGATATATCACCCCAGCAAGCTGACATCCTTTCGAACCTGGCGCGTGGCCTGCTTTACCTCCCGGACAGGAACAAGCGACATGAATCACTCGCAACGGCTGGTCGCTTGGCACAGTCAGCGTGGGTAAAAACACCCGAACTTCCTGCCGGCGTCGAAGATCCTGAACAGTTGGACGCGAACGCAATCCGGTCTTTGACCGGTTCAAGCTAACAAGCTTTCTTGTTCGCTTTTTTATTTTGCGCAGATGCGTGAGGGCTAATGCTTAGGCAAATCGTACCAAGCGAAAATAAAGACGTCAAAACTTCCGCGACGAAAAGTATTCACCCAAACCCAGGATGGTAAACGTCCTCGTCATGAAGCCAAAAAAACCAGAGTAGAAAACAAGACAAGCAATCGCGGACAACGAACCGTTCATCGCTCGTTGTGAGGCGTCGCTTACGAGAATGTAGAAGGCCAGATAAAACACTAAGCACAGGCACGCAACTCCGAACGACCAGCGAGCGACATATAACCGAGCCCCAACTGAATACGCGGCCCATCGCTCCCGTTCGGCAATTCCGTACAACAGCGCAAACAACGAAACGATTGTTGCCATAGCGATGAACGTGATAACCGCCGAAGACACGTAACATGCCACGCCGCCTCCCGCCCGATTTGTTGTGAGGCCGAAATCCTAGCACGCCGCGAGTGTGCTTATGTGCAGGTTGGTGGTATGTTTGAGAGCAGGTAACTCGCTTCGGGCCGCGTTATCGTCGTTGTTTGGAATCAGTAAGTTACGCAAGGGTGAAACGGCAAAGTCAGCTCCGGACTGTGGCTCCGGCTGTCGCGGGTTCGAATCCCGTCATCCACCCCACCTCCCAAAGTTAAAAGTTAGAAGTTAAAAGTTAAAAGTTGAAAATTGATAGCTAAGTGACTGCCACGTTTCACCGCTACCTGGAAGAGCTCGAAACGCGGCATCTCTCCGACCTGCGTTTCAGCGATGTGACGCGGGCGTTGCGGGCGTTGTCGTCGACCTATGTCGAACGGCGCGAGACTGCGCTGGCGGCGCACAAAGCGCTCGACGGCGCCGGCAAGCGCGCCGCGTTCGCGCTGTATTACGGCCCGCTGCATTTCCTGCTGATCGAGCACATCATTCGCGAATTGGCACCGGCGTTGTCGCCGGGTACCGTGGTCGATCTCGGCTGCGGAACCGGCGTTGGCGGGGCGGCCGTCGCGCTGCAGCAGCCCAACCTGCGCGTGCTCGGGCTCGACGTTCACCCGTGGGCGTTGGCGGAAGCACGGTTCACGTACAACACCTTTAACCTCCGTGCGGACGTTCGCCGGGGGGATGCCTCGAAGACCCATTTTCCCGGCGACACCTCCATCGTCGTCGCGGCGTTCGCCGTCAACGAGCTCCACGATCGCGATCGCAGCGAGCTGTTGATGAAGCTCCGTCAGCTCGGCGCGCGCGGCGGCGCAGGCGGTGCGCGCCGTGTCTTGATCGTCGAGCCGATCTCTCAACGGATTTCACCCTGGTGGGAGGATTGGGCGGCGGAATTCCTGAAGATCGGAGGACGCGCGGACACCTGGAAAGCGCGCATCGATCCGCCGCCGATCGTCAAGCGGCTTGCGAAAGCCTCGGGCTTGCGGCCTGAGCTGCTGACCGCCCGCAGTCTGTTCGTCTAGGCGTCGGCGCGCACGTCCGGATTCGGCGTCGACGGCAGCGCGAGCTCGCCGCGCTCGTGCAATTCCACCGCTGCCTTGACGACTTGCGGATCGAACGCGCGGCCTTCGAGATCCTTGACCATTTGCAGCGCTTCTTCGAGGGACAGTCCCTTGCGGTACGAACGGTCCGACGTCAGCGCGTCCAGGAAGTCGGCGACCCCGAGGACGCGGCCCAGCAGCGGAATTTCTTCTCCCTTGAGACCCTCCGGATAGCCGCTGCCGTCCCACCGCTCGTGGTGGTACTTCACACCCGGCAGCAGGCTGACGACCTTGTCGCTCTGAATGTTCGAGAGGATGCGCGCGCCGTGCAGCGGATGACGCCGCATTTCCTGGAACTCGGAGTCCGTGAGTCTGCCAGGCTTGTTGAGGATCGCGTCCGGCACGCCGATCTTGCCCACGTCATGCAGCAGGCCCGACAACTCGACGACCGCGCGGCTGTCCGCGTCGAAGCCGAGATGCCTCGCCAGCTTCACGCCGAAGGCGGCGACCCGCTCGGAATGCTTGTGGGTGTAGCCGTCCTTGGCGTCGATCAGCGACGCGATCGCCTTCATGACGTCGAAGAACAACCGCTCGACGTCGGCCATCAGCCGGGCGCGATGCAGCGCGATGCCGGCCTGATTGCCCACCGCCGCTAACAGCTCGAGCTCCGCCGCGCTGAACTCACGCGCAATCTGGCTGTCGACGTAGAGCACGCCGAGGATTTCGTCGGTCGTACGCATCGGCGCGCACATCACCGAGCGAATCCGCTGACGGACGATGCTTTCGCCTCCGACGTACCGCTCATCCGCAAGGGCGTCGTCCGTGAACGCGGACATGCCCTTCTCGAGCACGTCGTTGACGACCGACCGCGACACTTTCACTTCGCCCGATGCCTTGCCGTCCTTGGTGCGGACGGCCATCAAGTCGACCTGGCCACTGTCCTTGTTGCGCATCAGGATCGCGGCGCGATCGCCGCCGCTGACCTCGAGGATGGCGGAGAGGATCGAATCGAACAGCGCCTCGACGCTCGACGCGCGCGACAGCAGATCCGACACTTTATGGAGCGTCGTCAGATATTTCTGCGCCGACTCGAGCAGTTGCGCTTCGTCCTTGCGCTTATAAACCTGAGACAGGAATTCGAGACGCGTCGGGTCGACGGCGCGCTGCACCAGCGTATTGCTGCGCATCTCGACGATGCTCAGCGAGGTCGAACCGTGGGCTGTGCGCCCGGCCGGCTGCGCGTCGGTATCGAGCAGCTCGAGCACCGTCGAGCCGATGCGAATTTTGTCTGCTTTTGCGAGTTCGGCGGTGGTGATGCGACGTTCATTGACGAATGTGCCGTTGGCTGATTGCAAATCGGCAACGGCGCATCCGTCCTCGCGGGCGGTGATCGTGCAGTGCCGGCGCGACGCGGCTTCGTCATCGACCACGACGTCGCACCCTTTGAGCCGGCCGAGCGTGATGGTCTGGCCCGGGCTGACCACGATCGTCCGCCCCTCTTCCTTGCCGGCGCGGACCACGAACTCGAAGCCCATGGGCAGATGATACTAGGGGTCGCCACCGTTGGCGTATTTCACGCAGATCGGGGAAGATCGATCGAAGGAGTCAGGCGCCTTCAGCATGCAGGAATCGCTCGTCGACAAACGGCTACGCTATCTCGAACGGCAGCGGCAGCTCCGACAGCATCGCATCATCCCCGCCTTCGAAGGGCGCGTCCCCGAGGGCACCGGGCCGCTCAACAGGCACGGCGTGCCGAAGCTGCCGATCGGTCAGCGTCAGGTACCGAATTGGCCCGTCCTCGATCTTGGCGACGTGCCCGAAATTTCGTTCGACGCATGGCGGCTCGACGTCACGGGGCGATGTGAGAATCCGTTCACGCTGACGTGGCCGCAGTTTCTCGACCTCCCTCAGGTCGACGACATCAGCGACTTTCATTGCGTGACGACCTGGAGCCGGATGGACAACAACTGGCGAGGCGTACGGTTTCGGACGATTGCGGAGCTGGCCGTACCCGCGCCGGACGCGACGCATGTGTTGTGCACCGGCTATGACCACATGCCGGGCACGCGGATTCCATACACGACAAACCTGCCACTGGCACGCGCGATCGAAGATGACGTGCTCCTCGTGCACACCTGGGAAGGACAACCGCTGCCTCAGGAGCACGGCGGCCCGTGTCGGATGATCACCCCAAAGCTGTACGCGTGGAAGGGCACGAAATGGATCCGGAAGATCGAGTTTCTCGCCGGCAACAAGCCGGGCTTCTGGGAAGAACGCGGCTACTCCGACACCGCCGAACCGTGGTTCGACGATCGGTATGCGAGTTAGGAAATAGGGATTAGGAATTAGGGAATAGGACTAGGACCAGGACTGGAAGCGGCGGCATGTTCTCAGCCAAAGATCTTCGACCGATGTTGGCGACGCTGCCGTCGTCACTGCCGCGGCTCGACGATCCTGCCTGCGTCTATGAGCCGAAAGTCGATGGCATTCGCGCGATTGTCGAAGTGCTGCCGTCGACGCCACGGCCGGCCGTGCGCTTCTGGTCCCGCAATGGCAACGAGAAGACGGCGCAGTTCCCCGACATCGTCGATGGGATCGCGGCGTGGCTGAAGAAGCGCAAAACGCCGGTCGTGCTTGACGGCGAGATCGTCGCGCTCGATGCGCGCCGCCGGCCCACGGGGTTTCAAAAGCTTCAGCATCGCATTCACATCACCGTTCCCGGATTTACGTCGCGAAAACCGATCCTGTCGCCGGATCAGGCCCCTGCGGCCTTCATCGCATTCGATCTGTTGCGCGACGGCGACGATGACCTGCGGCAGCTGCCGCTGATCGATCGGCGGAAGCGCCTCGAAGCGCTGTTCCAGAAATACCCGCCGCCCAACGATCGAGTCCGCCTGACCACGCAGTCGGTCGGCAACGGCAAAGCGTTGTTGAAGCAGGCGACCGACGAGAATTGGGAAGGATTGATGGTGAAGCTGGCGCGGTCGCCGTACCGCTCCGCCAAGCGCAGTCCCGAGTGGATGAAGTACAAGCTCAACAAGCAGGACGAATTTGTGATCGCCGGATGGACGGATCCCGGCGGCGCCCGCGTGCACTTTGGATCGCTGATCCTCGGCGCGCACGACGAAGGAGGTCTTCGCTACGCCGGCGAAGTCGGCACGGGCTTCAGCGGCGCGGAGCTCGAGCGCGTCATGAAATTGCTCAAGAAGCTGGAGACGACGGAGAGCCCGTTCAACCCGAAGCCGAAGCTGTTGTCGGCGAAAGGCAAGCCGCATTGGGTGAAGCCGCACCTCGTCGCGCAAGTGCGATACACCGAAATCACGGACGATGGCCGGTTGCGTCATCCCGCTTATCTGGGTCTTCGCGAAGACAAGCCGGCGGCCGCGGTGACGCTGCCGGTCGCGGCGAAGGCGTCCAACACCTCCGGCGGCGCCATTGACGCGATCGTCGCGCAGCTGGACGAATTCGAACGCACGCGCAAGAACGGGCGGCTCACACTGCCCGACGGTGACACGCTCGAAGTCACCAATCTTCACAAGGTGTTCTGGCCCGCGGTGAAAAAAACCAAGGGCGACCTGATTCGTTACTACGCGAAAATCTCGCCCTACATCCTGCCGGTGATCGACAACCGGCCGCTGGTCATGAAGCGTCTGCCGAACGGCGTCGACGGGCCCTCGTTCTACCAGCACCGCGCGCCGGAGCCTGTCCCACCCGGCGTGCGGGTCGAGACGCTCGAGAACGACGACGTGCCGGCGCGGTTGATCGGCGGGTCGTTGAAGACGCTGCTCTACATGGCGCAGCTTGCCTCGATCTCGATGGACCCGTGGTTCTCGACGATGGACGACCTCGACTCCGCCGATCAGGTGGCGATCGATCTCGATCCGCAGCCTGGTGCGACCTTCTCCCAGATTCTCGACTGCGCGGAATGGGTCGAGGAGGAACTGGATCGCGTCAAGGTGCAGGGATTTCCAAAGACGTCCGGGTCGGAAGGCCTCCACGTCTTCATTCCGTTGCCGTCGGGCACGCCCTACGAAGCCGGCATGTTGTTCTGCCAGATTATCGCGACGATGATCGCGGCAAAGCATCCGAAGGTCGCGACGGTCGAGCGCATGGTGAAACGCCGCAAGGACGGCACCGTCTACGTCGATTACCTGCAGAACATCCAGGGCAAGACGCTGGCGTGCGCCTACAGCGCGCGCGGCAGCGCGTTTGCCGGCGTCTCGGCGCCGCTCACCTGGAAAGAAGTGCGGCAGCGTCCCAAACCGCAGGACTTCACCATCGACACCATCCATGCGCGCGTCGACAAGGTCGGCGATCTTTGGGAGAAAATGCGCACGCACAAGGGCACCGACCTCCTCGCCGCGATCGACAGGCTGCGGCGATGACGCTCACCGGCGTGGTGCTGTGCGGCGGCCGCTCGACGCGCATGGGCCAGGACAAGGGTGCGCTGCGCTTCGGCAGCGAGACGATGCTGGAGCGTGTGACCCGCATCGTTGGCGAAGTGGCGGAGCGCGTGGTGACCGTTGGGCGGCTCGATCAGCATGGCATCACGGTTCACGACAGCGTCGAAGACCTGGGGCCCCTGTCGGGAATCGCCGCAGGTCTCGCGGCAAGTACCACCGATCTCAATGTGATCGTCGCGTGCGACATGCCGCTGGTCAAACCGGCCGTCCTCCGGCGGCTCATCGACGCAATCGGCGACGCTGAGGTGTGCGTTGCCGTCGTCGACGGTCATCCCAGCGTGTTGTGCGGGGTCTATCGATCGCGCGTGGTGTCAGCGGCGCAAGCGCTGCTCGACACAGGCGAGCGGCGTGTGACGCGGCTACTCGCGAGGGTCACGACGACACGGGTCGACGGCGCGCTCCTCCGCGACATCGACCCGCATCTCGACAGCTTCCTCAGCGTGGATACGCCGGAGAAATATGCCCGCGCTCTCGCCTGCGTGAGAGCCGAGGGCTGAAGCCGGGTGGCCTAAAAGATCACCCGAACCTCGCCAATCACTTGACGCTTCAGAATGTCGCCGAACACATGCGACTTGATGTCCTCGTCGAGCAGGTTGATCACCTTGACCGTCGTCTGCAGCTTGTCGCCCAGAAACTTGAGGCCGAACGCGCCGTTCACCTGCACGTAGGATTCCGTCGGTCCGGCGAAGCGCGCGTCGAGGACGTCCTGAAAGAACGCATCGTCGACGAAGCTTACTGAGAGATTTCCGAGATATCGGCCCTGGCTGACGTTCGTGCCGGCGTTGAAGCGGTTCGTGGGTGGCAGGTTGATCTCGGACTTGTCGAAGTCCGGCTCGGGTTCCGCCTGATAGGAGTAGTTTGCGAAGACGTTCACAGCCTGCGTGACGGCGCCGTCGATGCCGAGCTCGAAGCCCCTGTTTTCGACCGTGCCGAGATTGCGGTAACTGTAGGCGGACGGCAGGCCGCCGGTGTTGCACACCGCACCGGTGCACGCCGGCGGCAAGGCTTCGAGCACGACCGCGGGTAGCGGCCAGCCACGCGGCGGCGAGGCGGCGCGATAGCGTCCGACCTGCGTGAAGAAGATCTCATCGCGGTTGGTCGTCCAGTAGACCGCCGCGGAGAGCGTCGCGCGGTTACGAATCACCCCGGTGTAGCCCACCTCGAAGGACTCGATCGATTCTTCCGTGAGATCCTCGTTGCCCGTGGCGTTGACCGCGAAGTTGAAGGTCTGCCCGGCGAGCAGCGGGTTGATCAGCCCGAGATTGAGCTGATTGATGATCGTCGTCTCGAGGAAGTTGTTGATCAGCGACGGCGACCTGAACGCCTTGTTGAACGACACGCGCACCGCGTGGTCGGCCTGCGGCTTGAAAATCACCGCGATGCGCGGCGAGAACACCGGATCCTCGATGTTGTCGAACTTGTCGACGCGCGCTCCGAGGTTCAGACGCACTTTATCGTGGAGGAACATTTCGTCCTGGGCGTAGAAGCCCAGCTCGGTGCGGCTGTCCCCGCGCGGCGCGATCGACAGGTCGAACGTGTTGAAACGAACGTTGCCGCCGTAGCTCAGCACGTTGCGCGTGCCGAGCGTGGTGATGTTGCGCAGCTCGAAGTCGTAGGTCTTGGTGTTGAACTCGAACAGAATCGGCTGCCCGTTCGTGCCGATCGCGAGCAGGCCGTTGGCATCGCCGTTCAGCTGATTGGTGAAGACGTTGAAGTTCAATCCGCCGCGGGCGTAGCGCATGCTGGCATAGCCGACGCCGACGCCGTCGGAGTCGAACGGGCCGATGCCGGTGTGGAAGATGCCGTCGGTGCCCGAGTAGCCGCCGGCGAACACCAGCTTGTAGTTCGCGGCGTCGTAATCCACGCGCGCGTCGAATTTCGGCTGGGTGGTGCCGGTATTGGCGTAATTCGGATACTGCGTGCCGGTGCCGTTTGGAATGGCGCCGGTCGGACGCGCGTACGGGTCGGAGGTGTAGCCGCCCGCCGAGAGCTTGTAGGCCCATCGATCGTTGACGGCGCGCGCGTGCGTGGCGTTGATACCGAACAACGTGCCGTTGCCGAGCTGCTGGCCGCCGTCGATGTCGCGGCCGAAGGTGCCGAACGTCAGGGTGGCGCTGTTCCCGTTCAACTCACGCGGCGTCTTGGAGATGAAATTGACGACGCCGTTCATGGCGTTGGCGCCCCAGACCGCCGATGCCGGCCCGCGGATCACTTCGATCTGTCTCAGCTCGTTCGGGTTCACCGGCAGCAGGTCCCATGCGACGAAACCAAAGAAGTCGAGATACAGGCTGCGGCCGTCGAGCAGGGCGAGCGTGGACGTCGCCAGCGTCGAGGCGGCGCCGCGCATCGTGATGTTGAAATCCCTGGCCGATGTCTGCGACAGGTTGACGCCGGGAACCGAGCGGAACAATTCGGCGTAGTTCGTCGCCGGCGTCGAAGCGATCACATCGGACGACACCACCGACACGGTGGCCGGCGCGTTGACGAGTTGCTGTTCGACTCGCGATGCGGTCACGACCACCTGCTCTTCGTAAACGGGCTGCTCTTCTTCGGTGGGCTTGGGTGGCGGTTGCGGCGTGCCGCTTTGTGCGAGGGCAGCCGTTGACGTCGTCACGACGATCAGCCAGGCCAGGACGATCCGCGCGCTCATGAAGCCTCCAGACAGGGGGATACGACGAGATCCATTGTACGAGCGTTTCCGCGGTCGCTGCTCAGCCGCCGACGTGATCGGCGCGGCCTGCGTCGACAAGCGCGAGATAGTCGGGACGATCGGCTGGGGTCTTGTGACGATGCTCGGCGAGGATGCGATCGCCCTTCAGGACGAAGACGCCCGGCTGCCGTCTCATCATTTCCGCTGTCTGCGCACCGAATCCGTGGGCCAGTGCGCTGATCGCGCCCCGCGTCCACACACCAGGATTCACCATCGATGTGGCGTGCGTACGTCCCAGTCCAAAGGCGCGGTAATGGGCGAGTGACGGATCGGCGATATGCAATACATCGTCAAGACCGTATTTGCTGAACCACGGTGCGGCTTCGGCGTGCGGTTCGCTGTGGACGAACACGATGTCGGCGCCGGCGTCGCGGATGCGCTGCTTCAGTTTGGCGACGTCGGCGAGCGCTTCGCGGCAGAACGTGCAACCAAACGAGCGGAGCAGGACGACCAGCGTGGGCCGTTCGAGCTCTCGCAGAGGCGATCCGTCCGGCAGCGACACCGTCCGCGGCACCGTCGTTACGCGGGCGCCGCGCCCGGCACCGTGGCCGCCGCCCATTGCTCGAGTTTGCGCGCATCCTCGTTGAAGCGGCGAATGCCGTCGGCCAGTTTCTCGACGGCCATCGCATCCAGGTTGTGCAGCCAGCGGAACGTCTTTTCGTCGAGCTGGATCCGCGGCTCGGTAGAGGCGAGGGCGCGTTCGGGTGTGAGCTTGGGCGTCACTTCGCCGTCCATGCGCTGCAAGGCCTCGAGCAGATCGGGGCTGATCGTCAGCAGATCGCACCCGGCGAGTTCGATGATCTGTTCGACCTTGCGGAAGCTCGCGCCCATCACCTGGGTGTGATAGCCGTACTTCTTGTAGTAGTTGTAGATGCGCGTGACCGACTGGACCCCGGGGTCCTCGGCCGCCGGCATGTCACCGCCGCGCTCCTTCTTGTAATAGTCGTAGATGCGCCCGACAAACGGCGAGATCAACGTCACCCCGGCCTCGGCGCAGGCGACGGCTTGCGCAAAGCTGAACAACAGCGTCAGATTGCAGTGAATGCCTTCCCGTTCGAGGACGGCGGCGGCGGCAATACCCTCCCACGTGCTGCCGACTTTGATCAGGATGCGCTCGCGCGAAATGCCGGCGTCTTCGTACAGCGCGATCAGTTCACGCGCCTTGGCGATCGTCGCCTCCTTGTCGAAGCTCAGGCGCGCATCGACTTCCGTGGAGACGCGGCCCGGCACGATCTTGAGAATCTCTTTCCCGAAATTCACGGCGAGCCGGTCCATGAAGGCTTCGGTGCGCCTGGCATCCGGCATCCGCTCCGCGTCGGCCAGTGCCGCGTCGACGAGCGGTCGATACTGCGCCTGTTGCGCGGCCTTCAGCAATAACGACGGGTTCGTCGTCGCGTCCTGCGGGCGGAACTGCTTCATGGCCTCGATGTCGCCGGTGTCGGCAACGACGGTCGTGCATTTCTTGAGCGAATCGAGCAGCGACATGCACTAGAGGATACCGTCCCGGCGACCCCGGCCCCAAGTCCCAAGTCCACTAGAATCAAAGGACATGCGTGTCCTGGTGATCGACATCGGGGGAACCCACGTCAAGTTGATGCACTCCGGCGGACCGGAGGTGCGCAAGTTCGACTCTGGCGACGGGTTTACTCCGCAGCAGGTCGTCGCCGGCGTCAAGGCGAACACCAGCGACTGGCACTACGATGCGATCACGATCGGCATACCCAGTCCGGTGCTGCGCGGCGCGGTCATGGAAGAGCCGTGGAATCTGGGCACCGGGTGGGTCGGGTTTGACTGGCAAGCGGCGTTCGGTGTGCCGGTCAAGATCATGAACGATGCCGCGATGCAGGCGCTCGGCAGCGATCAAGGCGGCCGGATGCTGTTTCTCGGCCTCGGGTCGGGACTGGGCACTGCGCTGGTCGACGAGGGTCGCGTCGTCGGGCTCGAGCTCGCACACCTCCCCTACAAGGATCAGACATTCGAAGATCTGCTCGGTCAACGCGGCCTGAAAGCGCTTGGCGAGCAGCAATGGAAAGCGGCCGTGCTCGAAGGCGCGGAATTGTTACGCGCCGCGGTTGCCGCTGAATACGTCGTGCTCGGCGGCGGCAACGTGCGCCTGTTCGGCGAATTGCCGCCGGGATTTCGTCGCGGCAATAACGACAAGGCGTTCGCGGGCGGTTTTCGCGCCTGGGAGCGCGAGCCGGCGAGCGAGTCCCCTGTATCGCCGTGGCGATCGCTCAAGGCGTTCGCGCCGCGTCAGCATTTGCGTGAGTTGTTCGAATCGGATCCGGGGCGCGCCGATCGCTTCTTTCTCAGCGTCGGCGGGCACATGTTCATTGACTATTCGAAGAACCTGATCGACGACGACTCGATGCAGGCGCTGCTGGCGCTCGCGCGCACCACCGGTGTCGAGGCGTTGCGCGACCGCATGTTCGCTGGCGAGGCGATCAACGTCACGGAGCGGCGCGCGGTGCTGCACGTCGCGTTGCGCAATCGCTCGTCGAGACCGATGCACGTCGACGGCCGCGATGTGATGCCCGACGTGCGTGCGGCTCTTGATCACATTCGCATCTTTTCGGAGTCGGTGCGCGGCGGTACGTGGCTCGGCTACACCGGTCTTCGCATCACCGACGTCGTCAATATCGGCATTGGCGGATCGGACCTGGGTCCGGCGATGGCGACGATGGCCCTTACGCCGTATACACATGACGGCCCGCGCGTGCATTTCGTCTCGAACGTCGATGGCGCGCATCTCGCCGATACGCTGCGACACCTGCAGCCGGCGACGACGCTGTTCACGATTGCGTCGAAGACATTTACCACCCAGGAGACCATGACCAACGCGCGATCGGCGCGTGACTGGTTTCTGGCGCGCGCGAAGGATCCGGCGGCGGTCGCGAAACACTTCGTCGCGATCTCCACCAACGCGCGTGAGGTCCAGTCGTTTGGCATCGCGCCCGAGAACATGTTTGTGTTCTGGGACTGGGTCGGCGGGCGGTACTCGCTGTGGTCGTCGATCGGCCTGCCGCTGTCGCTCGCGGCCGGCTACGGCCATTTCGAGCAGGTCCTCGACGGCGCGCACGAAATGGACGAGCATTTCCGGACGGCACCGCTCGAGCGCAACGCGCCGATTATTCTCGGATTGCTGGGCGTATGGTACGCGAGCGTGCTCGGCGCCGAGTCGCACGCCGTGCTCCCCTACGAGCAGCGCCTGCAGCGTCTGCCGGCGTATCTGCAGCAATTGGAGATGGAGAGCAACGGCAAGCGCGTCGACCGGTCGGGACGCGCCGTGGAAGTGCAGACGTCACCGATTGTGTGGGGCGAGCCGGGGACCAATGGTCAGCACGCGTTCTTCCAGTTGCTGCATCAGGGGACGCGGCTGGTGTCGACGGATTTCCTCGTCGGTATCGAGTCGCACGATCCGCTCGGCGATCATCACCGGCTGCTGCTGGCGAATTGCATCGCGCAGACCGAGGCGTTGATGCGCGGCAAGACCGAGGTAGAGGTCCGCGCCGAGCTGGCGGCGCAGGGGCTCTTGGGCGCGGAGCTCGAACAGCTGGTCCCGCACAAGATCTTCCCAGGCAACCGGCCGTCGACGACGATCGTGTATCGCAAACTGGGCCCGCGCACGCTCGGCATGGTGCTGGCGTTGTACGAGCATCGGGTATTTACGATGGGCGCGGTCTGGAACATCAACTCGTTCGATCAGTGGGGCGTCGAGCTCGGCAAGCAGCTGGCCCATACGATTGCGAAAGATCTGTCGTCATCCGCCGCCCCGTCGTCCCACGACAGCTCCACCAGTCGCCTGATCACCCTCGCCAAGTCCCGCTGAGCGTCTCCAGCGGCTGTTCAAAGCGCCCCCGTTTTCAGCCGCGACCTGGTTCTTCGGGGCCAGGTACAC
>Ga0196963_10001637_pt1 | contig 14649 bp, 11 predicted proteins | sample S1_5metaG_FD_148600 | JGI IMG/M metagenome (GOLD analysis project Ga0196963, IMG submission 148600) | Soil microbial communities from Anza Borrego desert, Southern California, United States - S1_5 | ecosystem: Environmental > Terrestrial > Soil > Desert | place: USA: California | collected... | reverse complement strand
TACCGCGCGACGATCCGGAACAACTTCGTCGCGCACAACGGCGGCGACGCGACGTGGCTGTGGGGCGCCGGCATCCTGGTGTCGGAGAGCCCGGACGTCGAGGTCCACGGCAACACGGTGATCGACAACGCGAGCGCGATCTGCGCCAAGCAGCAGATCCGCGGCGAGCCGGCGCTGCACGGCACCCACGACCAGCACGACCTGTGGGTGCACCACAACGTCGTGCGCATGCGCCGCGGCCACAACGGCGTGGCGCACGATGTGCCAGGCGGCGCGATCTACTTCGGCGCGGAGAAATCGAACCGCTTCGACTGGAACACCTACCACATCGGCTCGCTGGCGGCGCCGTTCCATTGGAGCGAGCCGTGGAGCACGCCGGCGATGTGGCAGGGCTACGGCCAGGACCTGAACGGCACGTTCGTGCGCGCGGCGGTCGCGGACATCGCCGCGCCGACGGTCGCGCTGCGCGCGCCGTACGACGGCGCGGTGGCGCGCGGCGCGGTGCGCCTCGGGGCGTTCGCCGCGGATGACGTCGCCGTCGTCGGCGTGCGCTTCCTGGTCGATGGCGTCGTCGTCGGCGAGTCGCGGACCGCGCCGTTCGAGGTCGTCTGGGACAGCGCGACGGCGCGCGACGGCGAGCATCGCGTCAGCGCGCTCGCCTGGGACGCGGCCGGCGGCACCGCGCGCTCGCCGGCGTGGACGATCACGGTCGCGGGCGGCGTGCCGCCCGGCGGCGACGCGATCGTCACCGGCGCGTGGTGCAAGCTGGTCGCCAAGCACAGCGGCAAGTGCCTCGACGTCGCGGGCGCGTCGCGCGCCAACGGCGCGGACGTCGTCCAGTGGACCGACAACGGCACGTCGGCGCAGCAGTGGCGCATCGACGCCCTGAGCGATGGCACCTACACGCTCACCGCGCGCTGCAGCGGCCAGGCGCTCGACGTCGGCGGGGCCGCGACCGCCGATGGCGGCGACGCGATCCAGTGGCCGGCGCATGGCGGCGCCAACCAGCGCTGGCGCATCGAGCCCGTCGGCGGCGGGTGCTACCGCCTGGTCGCCGCGCACAGCGGCAAGGTGCTCGATGTCGCCGGCGCCTCGACCGTGGACGGAGCGGATGTCATCCAGTGGTCGGAGCACGGCAGCGACAACCAGCGCTGGGCGATCGTCCCGCAGCCGCCGTCGGGCAGCGGCTGACGCGCGGCAGGGCTGCGGAAAAAAACGGCCCACCGTCGCCGGTGGGCCGCTCTGCGTCGCGGATCGTCAGCGACCGTTCACCAGGTCGGCGGCGGCGGACCCTTGCGCTTGAAGGCCGGACGCGCGGCGGGCTGCTGGGCTGGTGCCGCCTGGTCGCCGGCCGGCTGGGCCGGACGCGGCGCCTGATGGCCCGCGGCCGGACGCGGCTGCTGGTAGCCGCCGTTGAACGTCGGACGACCGATGCGGCGTCCGCCGCGCTGGTCGCCGCCGCGCTGGTCGCCGCGCCCGCCGCCATTGTGGCGCCCGCCGCGCTGATCGTTGCCGCGCGCGAAGCGATGGTCGCCCTGGCGCGGCGCGTGGCCGTGGGCCGCGGCTTCGGGGTGCGCGCGCTCGGGCACGACGCCGGCGACGGCGCCGGCGACCGGCACCTTCTTGCCGATCAGGCGTTCGATGTCGCGCAGGAAGGCGCGCTCGTCGTGGCCGCACAGCGCGATGGCGATGCCGCTGTTGCCCGCGCGGCCGGTGCGGCCGATGCGGTGGACGTAGGTCTCGGGCTCGTTCGGGATCTCGAAGTTGAAGACGTGCGTGATCTCGTCGATGTCGAGGCCGCGCGCGGCGATGTCCGACGCGACCATCACCCGCACGGTGCCCTTCTTGAAGGCCTCGAGCGCGCGCGTGCGCTGGTTCTGGCTCTTGTTGCCGTGGATCGCCTCGGAGGCGATGCCCGACTGGCTGAGCTTGCGGGCGACGCGGTCGGCGCCGTGCTTGGTGCGCGTGAACACCAGCGCGCGCTTCACCGCCGGCTGGCGCAGCAGGTGCTCGAGCAGCGGCTGCTTGCTGCCCTGGTCGACGAAGTGCACCCACTGCTCGACGGTCTCGGCGCTCGACGACACCGGCGCCACCTCGACGCGGACCGGATCCTTGAGCAGCGTGCTCGAGAGCTTGACGATCTCGTTCGGCATGGTCGCCGAGAAGAACAGCGTCTGGCGCTCCTTCGGCAGCGTCGCGACGATGCGGCGCACGTCGTGGATGAAGCCCATGTCGAGCATGCGGTCGGCTTCATCGAGCACGAAGAACGAGACGTTGGCCAGCGACACGATGCGCTGGTTCATGAGGTCGAGCAGGCGGCCCGGCGTGGCGATCAGCAGGTCGACGCCGCGGCGCAGCGCCTGCTCCTGCGGGTACTGGCCGACGCCGCCGAAGATCACGGCGCTGCTCAGCTGGAGGTGCTTGCCGTAGATCCGGGCGTTCTCGCCGATCTGGGCGGCGAGTTCGCGCGTCGGCGTCAGGACCAGGGCGCGCACCGGGCGCGGCCCGCGCGGGCCGCCCGCGGCGGCCATGCGCTGCAGGATCGGCAGCACGAACGCGGCGGTCTTGCCGGTGCCGGTCTGGGCGCAGCCGAGCACGTCGCGGCCGGCGACCGCGGGCGGGATCGCCGCGGTCTGGATGGGAGTGGCGGTGGTGTAACCCGCGTCGCGGACTGCGCGCAGGAGGGGCTCGGCGAGGCCGAGGGTTTCGAATGACATGGGTCGTCCCGTTGGGTCCGGCGGGTGAGCCGGTGAGCACCAGACGGTCGTGACGACGCGCGGAGCCCGGATTGATCGAGTCGTCGCCGAGGCGACGGGAAGGCGCAACTGTCGCGATCGGCGTGCGACCACAAGCGATCGGTCGAGACAAGGCTCGACAGGGGGCGTAGCGGGCTTCGCGGGTTGTCCTGCCGCCTATCGCCTAGCGCCCGCAGCGCTTCGCGCTTCGCGCTTCGCGCCTCGCGCCTCGAGGCTCGAGCCTCGAGCCTCGAGCCTCGAGCTTCGCGCTCAGCGCAGGTTCGACGTCAGCGCCTGCTTCTGCCCATTGATCGTCACGCTGCCGCCGACGTCCTTGATGCTGAAGACGATCGCCGCCGGCCCGACGGTGATCGCGACGTCGCCGCCCTTGACGGTGGCGTCGTACGTCGGGACCGACTCCAATGTCGCATCGACCGCGGTCAGCACGTGCAGGAACGTCTCGGCCTCGTCCGCCTTGGGCGACGACACTTCGACGCGGCACTGGGCGACCGGGCCGCCGGGCGGGTTGCTCGGCGGATGCGATTCGCCGAAGTAGGTGTAGATGTCGCCGCCGCTCCTCAGCGCGATCTCCGGCTCGGCCGGCAGCACCGTCTGGATGAAGAGCCGGCCATCGCCGTTGGTCGCCACCAGCTGCTTGCCGCTCGGCGTCGGCGTCGCGTGCAGGTTGGCGATCCAGTACTTCTTCTGGTCCGGCCGGCGCGAACGGACGCGGTCGAAGATGACGAAGGTCGACGGGCGGAGGAAGACGATCTGACGCGTGAACGTCGCGCACTTCTCCGGATTGTACGCGCGGGTCGCGTCGCCGGCGGTGTAGACGAAGGCGCGGTGATCGGCGTACGCGAGCAGGTCGCCGGTCTCCATCAGCGCGCGGTTCGCCTGGTACGACGGCACATCCGTCATGGCGGCGTTGTGCCCGGCGGGCGTGCCGAGCCAGGGATACGCCTGTCCGCCGTCGTTGCCGGTCGAGCCGGGGAAGGCGCGGATGCCTGCCGGCCACCGCTCGGCGGGGTCGTGGATCAGCACCGTGTTATGCGCGATCGAGCGCATGTAGAAGTTGGTCACGTGGTCGCCGGCGAAGTCGTCGTAGGCGCCGGCGTCGCCGACCAGCGCGTCGCGCCGATAGATCATGAAGTGGCCGACGTCGAGGTGCTGGTGCGTGGCCAGGCGGTCGCCGCAGCGGAACTGGAACCAGGTCGCGTCGCCGTCCCAGGAGCTGCGCGCGAACACCGCGCCGGCGCCGGGCGCGACGTGCGACAGCGGCAGCGCGTGGTAATCGCCGCGCGCGCCGGTGCGGTCGTCGAACAGGAACGTCCACCACGCGTAGGTCGGGATGCAGTTGGTCTCGATGCGGTCGCTGTACGACGCGATCGCCTGGTGGGCCGGATCATTGCGGTAGTAGCCGCACAGGATGCGCCGCGCCGCGAGGATCATCTCGCTGAAGCCGCCGTAGTCGCCGTAGCCGCCGTCGCCGTGCGGCACCGCGCGGTTGAGGTGGTGCAGCGGCTCGCCCGGATAGATGTCGAACATGCCGCACAGCGCGCGGTTGGCGAAGAAGCGCGGCGCCTTCTCGTAGTAGTCGACGCCCTCGCACAGCCGGGCGGCCTCCATGAAGCACAGCCAATGCGTGATCCAGTAGTTGAGGTAGTGGCCCTCGATCCACGACCCGCCATCGCCCGCGAGCTCGAGCGCCGGCGCGGCGCGCGTCACGTAGTCGTGCTCCAGCGTCTTGAGGTACTCGCCCGCCTTCGGGTTCTCGTGCATGGTCGCGTAGCACGCCAGGCCGATGCCCCAGTTCTTGTAGCCGAACCAGCCGTTGTGGAAGACGTGCACCTCCGAGCCGACGTTCGCGTCGACCGTGCGGTTCATGTAGCTGTGGAAGGCGGCGATCTCCTCCTTCGTCCACAGGTCGTGGCAGCAGTCGTAGGCGATCGCGCACCAGGCGAGGTCGTGGCCGAAGGTGACGTGGCCGACCTTGATCTCGCCGTCGATGTACGGCTTGCAGCGGTCGATCGCGCCGCGGCCGAGCGCCTTGTCGCCGGTCAGCGCGTAGGCGAAGGCGCGGCTCGGGATCACCACCGAATCCGGGAGATCGTCCTGACGCGCGACCTCGAGCATCGCCTTGGTCGCCGCCGGGCGCTCCGTGGCCAGCTGCTGCAGGCGCGAGCGCGAGCCGAACACGCGCGGATGCTCCTTGGCGATCGGCTTGCGCTTGCTGGTCGTGCCGCGCGCCGGCTGGTTGGCCTCGGCCTTCTTCGCGGCGGACGCGTCCTTCGCGGCGGGCTCCTTGACCGGCTTGTCGGCCGCGGAGGTCGCGACCGTCGCGAGCTGCAGCTTGTCGGCCCAGCGCGCGTACCGCTCGTCGACGCCGGGCATGTGGGTCTTCGCGAGCTCGAGCACCAGGCGCGCGTTCTCGTGGTCGCCGACGACGCGGAACAGCGCGGCGGACATCGCGCACGCGTCGAGATCGGCCTTGGCGCGCGGGCCCGCGGCCTGGCGCATGAGGTGCGCGAGCTGCGTCGTGTCGACGGTCGAGACCGGCACCTGCAGGCCGGAGGTGCCCATGGTCGCGTCGAGCATCCCGGTGGCGAGATCGAGCCCTTCGATCGTCAGCACCATGCCCTTGGACCACGGCACGTCGGCGACCGGACCGCGCTTCAGGCGGGCGGCGACGAAGCGCAGGCACTCGCCGCGCAGTTCGGCCAGCGCGGCGGCGTCGGCGGCGCCGGCGGCGAGCGCGACGGCGAGCAGCAGGGCGAGGCGCGCGAGGCCAGGGAACGACATGGAAACTAAACGGTTGGAACGCCAGGACGTTCGTTGCCGCGTGCGCGACGGGAGCGTGCCCCATCCAGGGTCGGCTGCACGGATTGTCCGATCGCGGCGAACGCTTCCTTCTACCTGCGCGCCGCTGGCGCGAGCCAGCGGGTGAGCCAGGCGTACATCTCACGGCGCGCGGCCTCCGGGGCGGCGTGGCCGCCATCGAGCTCGAGCAGGCGGAAGGCATCGCCGGCGCCCGCGGCGCGATACGCCGCGTCGGCGACCGCACCGATCCGGCGCACGCCGTCGATCGGGAAGAGGATGTCGGTCGCGCCGGTGGCGAGCATCAGCGGGGTCGGCGCCAGGCTGGCGACCAGCGCGTCGAGATCGCCCACGGCGAGCACCCCGGGGGCGTAGCAGGCGAAGTTGTGGTTGATGCCGTCGCGCAGCATCGTGGCCAGCGTGCTGATGCCGCACGACGAGACGCCGCAGCGCAGGCGCGCATCGGCGGCCAGCGCCCACACCGTCTGCTGGCCGCCGAGCGAGTGGCCGATCGCACCGATGCGCGTCGGGTCGATCTCCGGGCGGGTCACCAGGTAGTCGATGGTGCGCCGCGCGTCGAAGGTGTAGCGCGCCTGCAGCGACGAGCCTTCGAGGATGTGCTTCGTGGCGACGAAGCGCTCGTAGTCGCCGTCGCGCGGGCCGTCGGGCCCGCCATAGGAACTCGCCACCGCGGTGCGCGCGGCACGCCAGCGCGCGTGGTCCTCCGCGCTGGCGCGGCGGTCCTCGAACGCCTCCATGTCGGGCGCGATGCAGACGAAGCCGCGCTGCGCCAGCTCATGGGCGAAGGCGACGTCGCGGTTGCCGGCCAGCCCGACCGGCTCGTTCTTGCCGAGGTGGTACTCGCCGTTGTGCTGATGCAGCACCAGCACCGCCGGCGCGGGACCGCCGAGCCCGTCCGGGATGAGCACCCAGGCCGGCACGCGCACGCCAGGGCTCGCGGCGAAGCTCACGAGCTCGCGCGTGTAGCCATCGCCGCGCTCGCGGCGTTCGACGCGCGGCGCGAGCTCGGCCGATTCCGGCGTGCGGCCGAGACAGGCGACGAACCGCCGGCGCAGGTCGGCGGCATCGGGGGACTGCGCGTCGGAAGCGGGCTTCATGCCGCGGATGATGAACGCGGCGAGCGGCGATGGCAGGGGGCAGCGCTACCGGCGGCGCGCACATCGTCCGCCCGCGGGGCGGCGGCAGCGCGGCATGTTCAGCCGCGCGCCGGATGGAGCGGCTTGAGGTCGTTGTCCGCGCGGATCCGGTTGACGGCCTGCAGCACCTCCTTGTCGGCGCACAGGATGCGGCTCAGGCGGCTGGTGCTGACGCCGAGGTCGCGCGCCGCGTCGCCCAGCGCGCCGCGCCGGGTCGCGACGGCGTCGATCGCCGCCGCGACCGCCAGCGCGTAGCCGTCGTCGTCGGGGCCGGGTGGCGCGTCGCCGCGCGCGACCCACGCCGGATCGGCGGCGCCGCGCTCGTGCAGCGCGAGGCGGATGCGCAGCCGCCGCAACGCCGCGACGCGGTTGTCCGAGCGGTCGCGATGGGCTTCGCACTGCGCGACCAGCCCGCTCGGCCGATGACGCAGGCGCACCGCCGATTCCGCCTTGTTGCGGTGCTGGCCACCGGGGCTGTGGGTCGACGAGCTGGTCGCGTCGCATTCGTCGATCAGCTGCGCATCGGGGACTGCGTAGGCCGGCATGCGTGGATCGTGGCGCGGTCCGCGTCCGGCGCATCGGCTGTGCATCCGAACCGTGCGCGGCCTTGTCATGACCGGCGCGAGGCGCAGCGTGCCGAGCCCGATGGCGCCGCGCGCGAAAAAGACCGAGCCGTTCGTCGTCCGCACCTCGGCGATCCACGGCCGCGGCGCCTTCGCCACGCGCGCCGTGCGCACCGGCGGGCGCATCGGCGAGTACGTCGGCCAACGCCTGACGGCCGACGAGGCCGAGCGCCAGGCGACCAGCCGCGACGGCCACACCATGCTGTTCGAGGTCGCGCCGGACGTGGTCATCGATGGCTCGCGCAACGGCAACGCCGCGCGCTTCATCAACCACTCGTGCGCGCCGAACTGCGAGTCGGTGATCCGCGGGCAGCGCGTGTTCCTGGTCGCGCTGCGCCCGATCGCGCCCGGCGATGAGCTGGGCTTCGACTACAACCTGATCATCGATGGTCCCTACCGACGGGTGTGGACGGCGCGCTACCGCTGCCGCTGCGGCGCGCCGCGCTGCCGCGGCACCATGCTGCGCCTGCGCGCGCAGAACCGGGTCGGGCGCGAATACCGCCGCCTCCTGCGCGAGCGCGCGCGGGCGAAGGCGCGGGCGAAGGCGCGGGCGAAGGCGCGGGCGCGGGCGCCGCGGTAGTCGCGGACGGCGCGACGGCGCGGTGAACAAGACCTGACCATCGGCGGTGGTCGGCGCGTGGGCGACGTGGACCATGGCCGCGGATGGACTGGATCGATCACCTGCAGTGGCCGGCGATGGTCGTGACCATCGTCGGCGCCTGGTTCATCGGCTCGCGCATCCGCTGGAAGCGTCAGGTCGGCTTCTGGAGCATGCTGGTCAGCAATCTGCTGTGGATGGCGTGGGGCTGGCACGATGGCGCCTGGGCGCTGGTCGGGCTGCAGGTGTTCCTGGCGCTGATCAATGTCCGCAGCGCCCGCAACAACGAGGCCAAGGCTCCCGCGACGGCGTGAGCCGACGCTCGCGACAGGTCCAGCGGTCGGCGGCGTCACCGCGGCAATGGAACCGACGCCGCCAGCCGCCGCCGGCGATCCCGCCGCGACCTTCGCCTGTGCGCGTGAGTCCAGGCATCGCCATCGCATGGCCCAGGAGCAGGTCGTCGACCGCCAGCACGCCCGTGGCCTGCGCTGGCACGCGCGCGTCAGCACGGCGCTGGTCGTGGTCGGCGGCGCGTGCGCGGGCCCGGCGCTGCTCGCGCATTGGAGCGGGCCGCTGATCGGCGCCGCGGCGGTGGCCGTGTCGGCGCGCGTGGGCGCGCTCGGTGCCGTCGCTGTCGCCGTCGCGGCGGTGGGTGTCGTCGCGTGGTCGGCGAAGGCGCCGATGCATGCGCCGGCCATCCTCGTCGCCGTGGTCGCCGTCGGCGCCCTGGCTCTCGCCCGCGCCTGGCTGCTCGCGCCGATGCACGCGTTCCAGGACGCAGCGCCGCTGCCCGGGCACAACGACCGGCCGGCGGATGACACCGATCCCGACGACCTGCTCGCGGCGCTGGCGCATGCGCGACGGCTCAGCGCCATCAACGACAACTACCGCGCGTGCGCGCGACGGCGACGCTGCGCGCGGATCGCGCTCACCGCGGCTTTCGGCGCGGCGTTTCCCGCCATCGCGCTGAGCCTCCTGTCTCCGGCGGGGGTCGTGTTCGCCTCGATGGTCGCGATCGTCGGCGGAGCGGTCGGCGCCGTCATCGCGCTGCGCGAGTGGAACGTCCTCGTCGCCACGCTGGCCATGGGCGCCGCGGCGTCGGCGGTCGCGATCCTGGGATTCGCGTCGGGACTGTTCGCGCTGACGGTGGTGAGCGGTCCGCTGATGGTCTTCGCGCTCGCGTGGTGGGCGCTGAGCGGCGGCTTCATCGCGTTCATCGCCGATCTCGGCGACGACGCGGTCCCGCAGCGCACGGCCTGAGCTCGAGCTCGAAGCTCGAAGCTCGAAGCTCGCAGCCCGAAGCTCGAAGCTCGAAGCTCGAAGCTCGAAGCTCGAAGCTCGAAGCCCGAAGCCCGCAGCTCGCAGCTCGCAGCTCGCAGCCCGCAGCTCGCAGCTCGCAGCTCGCAGCCCGACGCTCGTCGCGCGATGCCGCGTGAACCGCTTACGATCGCGCGCGATCGGACCGCGGCACCGGCCGCGATCGCCACGCCGTCGGCGTGACGCCGGTGCGCCTCCGGAAGGCGCGGGCGAACTCGTGCTGGCGCGCGTAGCCGACGCGCTCGGCGATGTCGCGCACCGGCAGGTCGCTTTCCAGGAGCAGGCTCATCGCGCGCTCGATGCGCAGATCGGTCGCCAGCGCGCGCGGCGAGGCGCCGAACGCGCGCACGAAGCGGTGGCGGAGCGAATCGTAGTTCGGCACCGTCGCGGCGAGCCCGCCCGGCAGGCGCGGCGCGGTCGCGTGGTCGTTGACGGTCTGCCACAGCGCGAGCAGCTCGCGATCGGCCAGCGCCGGCGGGCTGTCGTCGCGCTCGCCGGCGGCCCAGCGATGCACGGCGACCTGCAGCAGGCGCAGCCACGCCGATTCCGCGGCGGCGGCGCTGGGGCCGGCGCGGCGGTGCTCGGCCATGATCTTGAGGAACAGGCCCTTGAAGACGTCGGCGCGCTCGGGCGACAGGCGCCACACGCGTTTGCTCGGATCGTTGGCGGCGAGCAGCGGGCATTCCGCGTAGAGCGACTCGTCGGCGCGGTAGTGCACGACCCACAGGTGCGGCGCGTCGGCGCCGCTGTTCCAGTAGCCGTGGCGCTCGCCGCGGCGGAACAGCAGCAGCGTGTCCGGCCGCGCGCTGAACGGCGAGCCCGCATGGCCGAGACGGCTCGGGCTGTCGCTGACCAGGCAGAGCTCGTCGGCGTCGCCGTGCGCGTGCCAATCGCAGGCGCTGCCCCGCGTGGTGGGCATGCACGACATCGACACCACGCGCGGCAGCCAGGCGGGCATGGCCTCATGCTCGGCGCCGCGGCGCTGAGAGCCACGTCCAGCCCCGCAAGCTGGCCATCGGGCATATCACGGCGTCCAGGCTCCATATGACATTTACCGCTCCGATCGCCACCTGGCGCGTCATGCGCCTGCCGTACTCCCGTCGTCGCCACGAGTTGTGGACGGGAATTTTCCTGGGGCGCGACTGTCATTCCTGCTGACCGAGCGCGCCGGCACATTCGCGCCGTCGACATCACTTTCTTGCGGTTTTTCTGCGAATCCTGTCCGGACCACGCTCATCCTCGTGTCCACTCCGGTGAGCATGCGTCATCCTCGCGTAGCCTTCACGCTCTTCGAGGTGGCCATCGCCATGGCCCTGGTGGCCATCGCCGTGGTCACCGTCCTGGTCCTTTTCCCAGCCGGCATCAAGGCGCAGCAGCATGCGCGATTCCGCGTTCTGGCGTCCGCGAAGATGCTCGAGCTGGTCGACATGTTCAACACCGCCAACGACGGCAACCCGTCCATGGACCACGAGGGCATGGAGCCGTGGGACGTGCCCATGGCGTACCGTTCCCGCGCATTCGACCTCGAGTCGCTGGTCCCCTCGCACCGCAGCGGCGTGGCGCCGCTGCCCCTGGCGATCGCGCGGCGCTTCGACTCGGACGGCGACGAGATCGCCACGCTGCTCGACGAGGGCGCCCACCTCTACTACACGCTGCCGCACATGACCGGCAATTTCGACGAGCGCGCGCTGCCCAACGCGCCGTCGAGCGAGCAGCAGCGCCTGGTCTTCGCCGTCACCGGCTACGCCCAGGAGAACGGCCTGTATTCGCTGCCGTGGAAGTCGTGGCCGTACTACAGCCCGTATCCGTCGCCGCCGTACCACGCGCACCACGAGGGCGACTGGCTGCCGGCGGCGCCGGCCGCGAGCACGAAGTTCGGCGTGCCCGAGAACAGCGCGATCGAACTCTACCTGTGGGAGGCGACGCAGGATCCGGACGTGCAGATCGTCATGCAGTGGCCGGCGGCGCCCGACAGGGACATCAGCAGGAACTACGGTTACCTGCCCTACGCCTACCCCAGCGCCGCTCCGCTGGCGTACGCCCTCTATCCGACGGACGCCAAGCTGCAGCGCTACGCCCCGACGCGTGAAGGCGCGATCCGCTACGTCCAGGCCGCGCTGCTGTATTGCCGGAAGAAGGGCCTCGACGCCTCCTTCTATCAGCCCGGCGGGATATTGACGCCGTCGGGCGATGCAGCGGTCGCGGCCGTGCAGGTGCGCGCGCTGCGCTTCATGGCCCACGCGGCGACCTGCCTGACCCGCTGGTACGACAAGGCGGCGCTCGACGCGGGGGTCGACATCCCGTCGGTGACGATCGGCGCCGACGTCACGCCGGCGGCGCGTTACACCCACGACGTCATCGTCGCGCTGCACGACAACGCCCTGCGGCTGTGCGATCACTACTGCGCGAGCTTCCCCTACGACTGGGGCGGCCCGCGTCCGATCGAGCGCGCGATCATGATGGATCACCCGCTGATCCAGTGGGACGTGTTCTCGACGCCGATCCCCGGGACGGTGTTCGGCGACGGCCGCGTCGCGAGCCAGTGGAAGCCGATCAGCGGCTCGCCGGTGACCAATATCGGCCGCAGCATCAGCTTCCCGGGCAAGCCGTTGGAGACGATCTGGGGCGACGGCGACAATCGCCACTTCTCGCTCGCCGCGCCGTTCGCGGCCGAGGAGCGCTGCCGCCAGGTGGTGTTCTGGGCGGTCGACTGGCAGGGCTACGAGGACTTCGAGACGGCGGCCAGCGCGCCGATCGACGCCAGCCGCTACCTCAAGGGCGCGCCGGAGCGGAACGCCGACCTCGGCTGGATGATGACCAACCACGACTGGGTCGACGGCGAGATCTGGAACTACCGCAACCCCGAGAAGGCGATCCTGTTCTTCGACCAGGACGTGCCGTCGCTGCCCACCGGCGCCGACGTCGCGCCGTGGACGCTCGGTCTGTCCGGCTACGAGCAGGACCGCGGCCGGGGCGACGTCGCCAACCGCGATTCGCCGCCGTGGATCTTCAGCGGCCTGCACGGCGCCGATCGCAACTTCAACCAGCGGCTCGACCGCGGACCCCTGCCGGCCTCGTCGCGCATGCGCGCCAGCACCATCGCCCGCTTCAACTACTACGACGGGCGGGTGCACCAATGCCTGCGCTGAGCACCGCCGCGCCGCGCCGCGCCTTCACCATGATCGAGCTGCTGATCGCGGTCTCGATCGGAACGCTGCTGATGGTCGTGGCCTTCGCCGGGCTGCGCGCGGCGTCGAGCGCGTTCGCCACCGGCCAGCGCCTGTCGACCGAGAACGCGCTGATGCGCGCCGGCTTCATCGCCGGCCTCGACGAGCTCGACTTCTGGAAGGGCTGCGACGATCCCGCCGACGGCCGCGTCGCGCTGCGCCAGGTCGACGACAGCCGCGCGGCGCAGGACCACCCGCTGAAGGACGGCCTCGGGCAGCCCTTCACGCCGATGGCGGAGGTGTGGGACGACTCGACCGAGCTGCCCGGGCGCTGGGAGGGCGACGCGCAGCGCTGGTCGGCGCACGCCGACAACCAGGCCGCGCGCTGGCGCGGCAACTTCGCCGAATGCATGGACACCGACTGCCGCTTCGGCCGCTACGGCGTGTTCTTCAACCAGCGCGCCACGCTCGACATCCCCGCGTACGCCCGCGACAACGTCGCGCTGCCGGCGTACGGCGCCGCGATCGCGCCGCGCGAGACCTGGTGGTGCGGGCAGTACCGCGGGCTGACCAGCGTGCTCGGCTACTACGGGCTGATCGATTACCTGCCGGCCAATGCGATCCACGCGAGCTACTCGCGGTTCTATCCGGAAGGGCCGCCGGCAGGCGACTGGGGCCAGTACGTCAATGCCGGCGGCATCCCGGTCGAGTGGCTGACGGGTCCGTGGAAGGTGCATTCCTGGGCCGACAGCAACCGCACGCCGATGACGCGCTACCGCGCCACGCTCGGCTACGCCTACGGACTCATGGCGGGTCCGGACGCGCCGGCCGACGCCGCCGCGCTCGCCGCGCGTCATCGCGAGCAGACCACGATCCTCCACTACGGCACCAACGGCGACATCGTCCGCGGCTTCATCGCCCGCGTCGGCCTGCAGGACCGTCTGACGCCGCTGCGTCCGTCGCACTGGCCGGAGGTGAGGACCTCGGTGCTGCGCTACTTCAGCCTCGGCAAGTTCTTCAACCTGTGCATCGTCCGCCTGGCCGATCCGGTCAGCGGCAACCAGACGCAGTTCTCGTTCAACGGTTTCGGCACGACCCTGCGCGGGGCGCGCCAGCAGCGCGACCTGGATTCGTATGCGCCCTGATCGCCGCCGCGGCACGGTGCTGATCGCGATCGCCGGCATCTGCGCGCTGATGGCGTCGCTCGGCGCCGCGTTCCTGCTGCGCATGCGCAGCGATGCCGAGGCGACCGCCGAGGTGGTGCGCGAGACCCAGGCGCGGGTGATGCTGGTGGCCGGCTGCAACTACGTGCTCGAGTCCAGCCGGCTGGGCTGGGACACGACGCTGGGCGCGAACGGCGCCCATCGCGAGGGCTTCGGCTGGATCGACGTGCGCAACGGACAGCCCGGGCCGCGCGACCAGGCGAACAACACGGTGTGGAGCGATGCGAGCCGCTTCCCCGCCATCGGCGGCCGCGCCGCGCGCTGCCCGATGCAGGTGCGCCAGCGGCCACCGTTCGCGGTCGAGCTGACCGCCGCCTACAATCCGATCGCCGGTCCGGAGAGCGCCGACTTCGGCCTGCCGCTGATGACCCGTCCGGACCCGCGGCCGGTGAAGCGGACGCCGACCGAGACCTGGGACTCCTGGCGGCAGGGCGATCCGATGCCGCGCCCGACATCGACCGGGATGTCGTGGTTCCGCTGCTACCGCGACAGCGCGGCGGTCTTCGTCATCACCTGCGGCGCGGGCGGCACGCTCGGCTTCGCCGACTGGGACGAGGTCGTGGCCGAGAACGCCGAGGCGCAGTTCGGCGACCAGGCGTCCTTCGCCGCGATCCTCGCCGACGAGCGCCGCCTGTGGTACCGCATCGAGTGGAGCGCTGCGGTCGCGGCGCCGGATTTCCACCTGACGGACAACGAGTTCGGCGCGCCGTACGGGGACACGCCGAAGGACCGCTACGGCTGGAGCTGGGGCGGCAACGGCAACACGCCGGCGAAGGTGATCGACAACTACGTCATGCACCCGCGCAACAGCTCGAAGGCATCGCACGGGCGGTCGTCGCGTTGCCAGATCCACATCAACAACCCGGTCGGCTCGGTGCGTTGGGTGCAGCGCCTGGAGACCGCGCCGGCGGCGTGGTGACGCGTCGGCGGCGCGAAGGCTCGAAGCTCGAAGCTCGAAGCTCGAAGCTCGAAGCTCGAAGCTCGAAGCTCGGACCTCGAAGGTCGAAGCTCG
>Ga0196963_10001636_pt1 | contig 14651 bp, 18 predicted proteins | sample S1_5metaG_FD_148600 | JGI IMG/M metagenome (GOLD analysis project Ga0196963, IMG submission 148600) | Soil microbial communities from Anza Borrego desert, Southern California, United States - S1_5 | ecosystem: Environmental > Terrestrial > Soil > Desert | place: USA: California | collected... | reverse complement strand
TGGACGAAGTCTCCGGACGGCGCTCCACCGATGTAGAAGTCGTCGGCCGCGACCTCCTGGAACACAACGCCGACGTAGAAGCGCGGCATCACCCGCCCGTAGAGCCCGGTCAGCGCCTCGGCGATCGACTTCTTATCGTCGGCCGTGAACGCCTTCGGAGGCGTGTAGATCTTCCAGAGAGGCATGTGGGCTCCGCAAGTCAGTTTTCTTTGAAAACTTAGATCATACGGACGCGCCGGCTGGCAATCGCCGATGTGCGGCGATCGATCAAAATAGACTCAACGGGACTTGAGGTTTTCTACGAAGTCCGGGGTCAGCGGCCGAAGGTCGCCTGGAGGATGGCTTCGATCCCCGCCTGATCAACGGCGTCGAAGGCGGCAGGCCGGTCGGAGTCGACGTCGAACACTGCGATCAACCGCCCCGCCGCATCCTTCACCGGCACGACGATCTCACTCTCGCTGCGGCTGTCGCAGGCGATGTGGCCGGGGAAGGCGTGGACGTCCTCGACGAGCAGGGTCTCCCCAGTCTCCGCCGCCGCGCCGCAGACGCCGCGGCCGAAGGCGATGCGCAGGCATCCCAGGGTGCCCTGGTAGGGACCGACGACCAGTTCGCGTGGCTTGTCCGGGTCGACGACGTAGAAGCCGGTCCAGAAGTAGTGGTCGAAGCTGCTTGCCAGCATCGACGCCACGGTGGCCATCCGTGCGGTCAGGTTGGGTTCGCCGTCGAGCACGGCGGCGATCTCCACCGCCACCTCGTCGTAGCGGGCGGCCTTGTCGGCGGAGAGGGTCAGGTCGTTGAAGGCTTCGGCCATGGCGGCCGATATAGGGCCGGCTCGATCAGGCCGCCAGGGTGGCGCGCCAGCCGGCGATGCGACGCGACACGGCCCGGTCGAGCTGGCGGGTGATGGTGGCGCTGGCCTGGAAGGACTCAGGCGGCAGCAGGGCCAGGGCGCGCAGCGTCTCGAAGTGGATCTGGATCACCTCCGGGTCGGCCCGGGCGGGCCCGCCGACCGCCGAGACGTAGCGGCCGAGCGAGGCGGCCGCGCGGGTGAGGTCGCGGTCGCCGGCCTGGTCGGCGCGCAGCCGCAGGTCGTGGGCCACCCGGCAAGCCATCTGGCGCAGCAGGTAGTCGAGACCGCGCGCCTCGACCAGCCGCTGGAAAGTGGCGGTCTCGTCCAGGACGTGGGCGCAGAGGTCGGCCCGGGCGGCCAGCTCGTCGATGTCCAGGGCGTCGTCGCGGCGGCGCAGCGGACCGCCGTAGCGGTCCGCCTCCAGCCGGCTGTGCCGGCGGTCTGGGCCGACGTAGCCGGGGCTGATGACGAAGTCGATCTGGCGCTGGCGCACGGTGGCGACCCGCTCCAACACCCGGGCCGGAGTAAAGGGCTTGAGCAGGAAGGCGTCGGCGCCGGCGGCGCGGGCCACCTCGACGTCGCGGCGCCGCCGCTCGCCGCTGAGCATGATGATCGGCAGCCGCGGGTCGGGAATGCGGGGATCCTCTTCAACGGCGGCCCGGCGGACGGCGCGCACCAGGGTCAGCCCGTCCATCACCGGCATCCTCCAGTCGGTGATCATCACGTCCGGACGACCCGAGGCCAGCATCGCCAGGGCTTCCGACCCGCTCTCGGCGGCGACGGTCCGTTCGACGCCGCCGGCCCGCAGCACGTCGGTGACGAGCCGCCGGGTGCTGGCATGATCGTCGACGACCATGACGCACAGACCTTCCAGCGGGTCGCACGCGGGCTGCTCCATCGTCGCCTACCTGACACAGGATCGGTTGCGGGCCCGTTACCGAACGGTAGAGCCGGTGAGTGTCCGCGGTTAAGGCTTGCCCTGCGCCTAGGGTCTGCTATTGCGAGGCGTTCTCAAAATCTGATCAAGCGCCGCCAGTTTCATGCCGAAGTCTCCGCCCCTCCCGACCCGCCGCGCGGGAGGCCGTCCTTGACCGCCCCGGCGACGGAAGCCCCCCGCCTCGAAAGGGCGCAGGCCGATAAGGCGAAGGCGAAGAAGCGGGCCCTGGCGCGGGCGGCGTTCATGCGCGAGATCGTGCGCTGGCACTGGATCAGCGCCGCCATCTGCCTGATCGGCATGATCCTGTTCGCCGTGACCGGTTTCACCCTCAACCACGCCCGCCAGATCGAGGCCAAGCCGCAGACCGTGAGCCGCAAGGGCGAGGCGCCGCCGCCGGTGATCGCCGCGATCAACGCCGCCCGCCCCAAGGCCGGGCCGCTGCCGGCGGAGGCCCGCCACTGGCTGGGCAAGGCGATGAAGGTCAAGGTTCCCGCCACGGCGGCTGTCGAGTGGTCGGACGGCGAGGCCTATGTCGCCCTGCCCCGGCCAGGGGGCGACGCCTGGGTGTCGGTGGACACCGAGACGGGCGCGGTGGAATACGAGGCCACCAGCCGGGGCTGGATCGCCTACCTGAACGACCTGCACAAGGGGCGGAACACCGGCGCCGTGTGGTCCTGGTTCCTCGACATCTTCGCGGCGGGAACCATCGTCTTCTGCGTCACCGGCCTGATCCTGCTCTGGCTGCATTCGCACGCCCGCAAGACCACCTGGCCCTATGTCGGGCTGGGCCTGCTGATCCCCTTCCTGATCGCCCTGCTGTTCATTCATTGACGAGAGAGCCGATGCGTATCGTCCTGCCCGCCGCCCTGCTCACCGGCCTCGCCGCCAGTCCCGCTGTCGCCGGCGACATGACCGTCGGCATCGAGGTGCCGCGAATGACCGTGGCCGAGTACCACGCCCCCTATGTCGCCGTGTGGATCGAGAAGCCGGACGAGACGGCGGTGAAGACCCTGGCGGTCTGGTACGACACCAAGAATCCCAAGGGCGAAGGCGCCACCTGGCTGAAGGACATGCGCCAGTGGTGGCGCCGGGCCGGCCGGTCGATGACCATGCCGGCCAACGGCGTCAGCGGCCCCACCAAGGCGCCGGGCAGGCATCAGCTCGTCATCCCGGCCGCGCGGCTGAAGGATCTGGCGCCCGGCGGCTACAACCTGGTGATCGAGGCGGCCCGGGAGGTGGGCGGCCGGGAGGTGGTGAAGATCCCCTTCCAGTGGAACGGCAAGGCCGCCAGGGGCGCCGCCGCCGGCAAGACCGAACTGGGCGCCGTCAGCGTCAGCATCAAACCGTGATCGAACGAGGAGCCGGACCTATGAAGAGCAAGCGTTTGGGCCGCGCCGCCGCAGCCCTGGCCTTCGTCGCCGCCCTGGCCGCCCCGCTGGCCGCCAGCGCCCACCGACAGTGGATGCTGCCGTCCATGACGGTGCTGTCGGGGAACGATCCCTGGGTGACGGTGGACGCAGCGGTGTCCAACGACCTGTTCGTCTTCGAGCATGTGCCGATGCGGCTGGAGAGCCTGGTGATCACCGGGCCGGACGGGGCGCCGGTCGAGGCGAAGAACGGCCACACGGGCAAGTACCGCAGCGTGTTCGACATCCAGCTCTCCAAGCCGGGCACCTATCGGATCGCCAACGTCGCCGACGGCCTGCTTGTTTCCTACAAGGTCGGGGGGGAGCAGAAGCGCTGGCGCGGGACGGAAGCGGAGATGGCCGCGGCCATCCCGGCCGACGCCACCGAGGTGAAGAAGACCCACAGCATGCGGCGGGTGGAGACCTTCGTCACCGCCGGGGCGCCGAACGACACCGCCCTGAAGGCCACCGGCAAGGGGCTGGAACTGGTTCCGGTGACCCATCCCAACGACCTGTTCGCCGGCGAGGCGGCGACCTTCGGCCTGCTGATCGACGGCAAGCCGGCGGCCGACGTCGAGGTGACGGTGGCCCGGGGCGGGGCCCGCTACCTCGACGATCGCGGCGAGATGAAGATCAAGACCGGGGCGGACGGGAAGTTCACCGTCACCTGGCCGCAAGCGGGCTTCTTCTGGATCGAGGCCAGCGTGCGCGGCGGGCCGAGCGCGATCGCCGGGGCCGAGCGAAGCGCGCTGTACGTGGCGACCTTCGAGGTCCTGAAGGAATAGGGCGACGAGACCCCCTCCCCGCCGTGAACCGGGTCGCCGTTCCACCGACGCTGTCGCCTGCGGCGCTCAACCCGCCCGTCGGGCCGGTCGTGCGGATGGGCGGGCCGACGATGGGGGTTTCCTGGTCGGCGCAGCTCGTCCTGCCGGCGGGAGCCGACGGCCAAGCCATTCAGGCCGCCGTCCATGAGGCCCTGAACGACCTCATAGGCCAGATGAGCGGCTGGGAGCCCGACTCCGACCTTTGCCGGTTCAACGACGCGGCGGACGGGACCTGGCTGGAGATGCCGCGGGGGCTGCTGACCGTGCTGGACCGGGCCCTCCATTGGGCGGCGGAGAGCGACGGCGCCTTCGACCCGACCCTCGGGCGCCTCACCGACCTCTGGGGCTTCGGTTCGGCCGGGCCGCGGTCGCGGCCGGTCGCCGGCCGGGAGCTCGACGGGCTATGGTCGCAGAGCGGCTGGAGGCGGCTGGAGCGCCGGGGGGACGCCCTCCTGCAGCCCGGCGGCCTGGCCCTCGACCTCTCGGGCATTGCGAAGGGCTACGGCGTCGATCTGGCCGCCGAGACCCTGGTGGCCGCCGGCGTTTCGCATTTCCTGGTCGAGATCGGCGGCGAGCTGCGCGGCGACGGCGTGCGGCCTGATGGCCAGCCCTGGTGGGTGGCGATAGAGACGCCGCCGGGGATGCCCGTCGAGGAGCCGATCCTGGTGGCGCTCCACGGCGTGGCGCTGGCGACCAGCGGCGACTACCGGCGGTTCTCGATGGACGAGGGACGGCGGCGGTCGCACACCATCGATCCGCGCACGGGGGCGCCGGTCGAGCAGGCCGCCGCTTCGGTCAGCGTCGTGGCCGCGACCTGCATGGACGCCGACGCCCTCTGCACCCTACTGTCGGTGCTCGGCCCCGACGACGGCATGGCCTGGGCGAGCGAGCGCCAGGTCGCCGCCTATTGGCAGCTGCGGGGCGAGCCCGAGCGAATGACGCCGGCCTTCGCGGCGATGCTGGAGGACTAGATGACCGTCCGCAGGCTCAGCAGCTCGGGAAAGAACGGCCGCTCCAGGGCCTTGACCAGGTAGGCCACCCCGGCCGATCCGCCGGTGCCCCGCTTGAAGCCGATGATCCGCTCGACCGTCTTCATATGGGCGAACCGCCACTGCTGGAGGCGGTATTCGATGTCGACCAGCTTTTCCCCCAGCTCGTAGAGGTCCCACCACTCGTCGGCGCCGCGGTAGACCTGGACCCAGGCCGCCTCCACCGCCTCGCTCGGCTCGTAAGGCTGGGTGAAGTCACGCTCAAGCCGGTCGGCGGGGATGTCGAAGCCACGCCGGGCCAGCAGGGCGAGGGCTTCGTCATAGATGCTGGGACGGGCCAGGGCGGCCTCGAGCTCGGCCAGGACGGCCGGGTCGCTGCGATGGACATCGAGGGTGCGGGCGTTCTTGGCGCCGAGCATGAACTCGATCTGGCGGTACTGGTGCGACTGGAAGCCGGAACTGGTCCCAAGCGCCTCCCGGAAGCGGCTGTAGTCGAAGGGCGTCATGGTGGCCAGGATCTCCCAGGCCTGAATCATCTGGGTCTGGATGCGGCCGACCCGGCTCAGCATCTTGAAGGCGGGCTCCAGGTCGTCGGCGCGAATCTGGTCGCTGGCGGCGCGCAGTTCGTGCAGGCAGAGCTTCATCCACAGCTCGCTCGACTGGTGGATGACGATGAACAGCAGCTCGTCATGCTCGCCGGACAGCGGCGCCTGGGCGCCGAGCACCTTGTCGAGCTGCAGGTACTGGCCATAGCTCAGGGACTTGGACAGGTCCCAGGTCACGCCTTCGTAAGGGTCTTTTTCGGTCATGGCGGGGGTTTAGCGTGGTTTCCCCAACACGTCTTGCGGTGACGCCGGGTCGGCCTGCTAGCCTGCGGAAAAACGGGAGGACGGCGATGAGCGACCTGGTGCTGCGCGAGGACCGGAACGGGGCGGTGACCCTGACCCTGAACCGGCCAGACAAGCTGAACGCCCTTAATGTGGCGCTGTTCAAGGCGCTGGACGACCATGTAGCGGCCATCGAGGCCGACGGCTTGGCGCGGCTGGTCATCCTGCGCGGCGCGGGCAGGTGTTTCTCGGCCGGGCACGACCTCGGCGACATCGCGGCCGGCGAGAAGCTGCCGCGGCCAAACTTCCAGGCCAGCGTCATCGAGCGACTGGCCGACCTGCCGCCGCCGGTGATCACTGCGGTGCACGGCCACTGCTACACCGGCGCGTTGGAATTGGCCCTGGCCGGCGACATCATCTTCGCCAGCGAGGCGGCGAAGTTCGGCGACACCCATGCCAAGTGGGCCCTGACGCCGGTCTGGGGCCTGAGCCAGCGGCTGCCGCGGCGGGTGGGGACCTACAAGGCGCGGGAGATGATGTTCACCTGCCGCACCTACGGCGGCCGGGAGGCCGAGCGGATCGGCCTCGCCAATCTCTGTGTCGCCGACGCCGATTTCGAGAGCGGTCTCGTCGCCCTGGCCGACAGCATCCTGGCGAACAGCAGCTTCAGCCACGCGGCCAACAAGCGGCTGCTGCGGGAGACGGACGGTCTGCCGCTCGGCGCTGGGCTGGCGCACGAGGTGTTCCGCGGCGAGGGCGTCGGCCCGGACATGGCCGAGCGGATCGGCGCCTTCCAGAACAAGACCGTGAAGGTGAGCTAGTGGCGCTCGTCCCCCTCCCCGCCCAGCCCGCCGACACTCCCTGGCCCACGGTCGATTGGCCGCTGGGCGAGCCCCTGGAGATCGCCCCTCGGCTCGACGCGGCCTTCGCGGATGACACGCTCGGGATCACCGACGCCCTGCTCGTCGTGCAGGGCGGCCGGATCCGCTACGAGCGGTACGGTGCGGGCCTCGGGCCGGAGAACACCTTCCCCTCCTGGTCGAAGGCCAAGAGCATCACCCAGGCGCTGGTTGGGCTGGCGGCGGCGGAGGGGCGGATGGACATCCACGCGCCGGCGAAGGTCGCGGCCTGGCGGGACGACGGGCGCGCGGCGATCACCCTCGACCAGCTGCTGCGGATGTCGAGCGGCCTGAAGTTCGTCGAGGACTATGTGCCGGGCAGCGTCTCGGACGTCATCGAGATGCTGTTCGGCTCCGGTCAGGAGGACGTCGCCGGCTATGCGATCGCCCAGCCGCTGGAGCATGCGCCAGGCACTGTCTGGTCCTACGCCAGCGGCACGACCAACATCGTCTGCCGGCTGCTGCAGGATGCACTCGGCCTGAACGGCGAGGCGTTCGAGGCGCATATGCGCAAGGTGCTGTTCGAACCGTTGGGGATGACCAGCCCGGTTCCCAAGTTCGACGCGGCAGGGACCTTCATCGGCTCGTCCTTCTGTTTCTGCACGGCGCGGGATTTCGCCCGCTTCGGGCTGCTCTACCTGCGTGGCGGGGTCTGGGAGGACCGGACTCTGCTGCCGGCGGCCTGGGTCGACTACGCCCGCACCCCCACGCCCGTGCCGCCCACGGAGGAGCTGGGCTACGGCGCCCACTGGTGGCTGGGCCTGGGCGGGCCAGGGTCGTTCTCGGCCAACGGCTACGACGGGCAGTACACCCTGGTGGTCCCGGACCTCGACCTGGTGATGGTCCGCCACGGGCGCACGCCGCTGGACCGCAAGGAGAACCTGGCCCGGTGGATGCGGGAGAGCGCGACGGCGTTGCGCGGCGGGTGAAGCTGCGGCACTGTGCCGTCAACAATTGGCACGGTGAATGTCATGACATTGGAAGCGCCTCTCGAGCTGTCCGGCGCGCCCGGCTCGCCCTACACCCGCAAGATGCTGGCGGTGCTGCGGTATCGGCGCATTCCCTACCGGCTGTTCTTCCGAGGGCGGGAGCCGGCCGGCTATCCAACGCCCAAGGCGCCGCTGCTCCCGACCTTCTACCTGGACGGCCAGGCGGTGACCGACTCCACCCCGCTGATCCGGCGCTTCGACGCGGCGATCCCGGAGCGGCGGGTGCGGCCGGCCGATCCGGCGCTCGCCTTTCTCGACAGCCTGATCGAGGACTACGCCGACGAGTGGCTGACCAAATGCATGTTCCACTACCGCTGGGCCCATGCGGCGGACGCGGCCTTCGCCGGGCGGCTGCTGCCGAGCTGGGGGCCCTCGCCGCTCGATGAGCCGACGCTGGGTCAGATGGCCAGGATGTTCAGCGAGCGGCAGATCGGCCGGCTGGGCTATGTGGGGTCGAACCCGACGACCGGGCCGGTGATCGAAGACAGCTATGTGCGGCTGCTGGACGCCCTCGAGGCGCATCTGTCGGCCTATCCCTTCCTGCTGGGCGGCGCGCCGGGGGCGGGCGACTTCGGGCTGTTCGGGCAGCTGACACAGCTGGCCGGGGTCGATCCCACGCCCACCGCCATCGCCCAGGGCCGGGCGCACCGGGTGATGGGCTGGGTCGGAATGGTGGAGGACCTGTCCGGCCTGGAGCCGGAGGCGCTGATCGATCCGGGCGATCCGCCGAACACGCTGAAGGCGCTGCTGGCCGAAATGGGGCGTGTCTATGCGCCGTTGCTGGCCGCCAATGCGAAGGCGGTGATGGCCGGGGCGAAGACTGTGGAAACGCGGATCGACGGCCGGGACTGGGTGCAGAACGCCTTCCCCTATCAGGCCAAGTGTCTCGGCTGGCTGCGGGAGGAGCATGCGGCCCTGCCGGCCAGCGCGAAGACGCAGGTCGATGCGGCGATCGCGGGAACGGGGTGGGAAACCCTGTTCTGACCTCCTGCGCCAGCTAGTGGCCGGCGTGGTGTTCGGCGTTGCGCTTGCGGGTCGCGGCGGCCTTCTTGGCGGAGGCCGAGCGTTCGGCGGCGGACCGGTTGGCGCTCGCCTCTCCGCCCTTCTTGCCGCCCTTCTTGGCCGCCGGGTGGCCAGTGTCCTTGCCGCGCCCGGAGCCGCCGGGCTTCTTGCCCCCGCCGTCATCCTTGTTGACCGTGGCCCAGGCGCGGCGCTCGGCCTCCTTGGCCGAGACGCCCTTGTCCTTGTAGCCCTCGGCGATGTGGTCGGCCTTGCGCTCCTGCTTGTCGGTGTACTTGGATTTGTCGCCCTGTGGCATGGCTGCGCTCCTCGCTCAATCGAGGTGAGGGAAACCCCCTGGCCGGGTCTGCTGTTCCGCCGCCGGCCCTAAAACCCGCGCTCGTTCATCCAGCCGGTGACCACGGCCGTCGCGGCCGGCAGCAGGTCGGGGCGTTCGATGTAGTAGTGGTCGGCGCCCTCGATATCGACAAAGGTCTTGTCGGCTCCGCCGTAGGCCTCGAACAGACGGCGGGCGTGACTGGGCGTGCAGGCGAGGTCGGCGGTGTTGTTGATCACCAGGCCGGGGACGGTGATGCGCGGCCCGTTGGCCAGGCCGTTGGCGCGGCTCTCGTCATAGCTCCACTGCGACAGCCAGGAACGCAGGGTGGTGAAACGGCCCAGGCCGATCGGGCCGTCGTTGGCGATCTTCGGGTCACCCATGTAGCAGGTGTGCGGCGCCCGGTCGGACGGGTCCTGGGTGGGGTCGGTCCAGCGGACGTCGGCCATGGTGCCCTGGACGATGAAGCACCTCTCCGCGTCGGGGTCGCCCGAGGCCTTGAGGTCCGCCAGCTGGTCCTTGGCCCAGGCGGTGATGCGGCGGTTGCGGGCGACCTGCGCCTCGCGGAAGCGGGCGACGAACGCGTCCGAATAGGGCGGCTGGTCCGGGCAGGCCGGGTCGTAGATGTTCAGCGAGGGGTCGCGGTCGAAGGGGCGGCTCTCGTCGAGGATCGAGGGGTCGATCCATTCGGTCATGGTCACCGAGCGCCCGATATGGGCGGCCAGCAGCATGACACCGTCGGCGGGGATCAGGCCCGCGCGGACCAGGTCGACCTCGTCGCCGGCCGGGGTGTGGGTGATGGTCGGGCTGGTCGCCTGGTCCTGGTAGAACAGCGACAGCGAGCCGCCGCCGGACCAGCCGCCCAGCACCACCTTCTCGTAGCCGAACCGCTTCTTCAGATCGGCGATGCAGGCCCCCAGGTCGAGCACGCACTTCTCAAGGATGCAGGCGGTGTCGTTCCCCCGGTAGCGCGGGTTGCAGTAGATGACATGCTTGCCGGCCCGGGCCAGGGCCAGCACCAGGGGCAGGAAGCTGCCGCCGCCGATCGGGTGGCTGAACAGGACGACGGTCTTCTCGTCGGTCTCGGGCCGGATTCGCATGCATTCGATGAACACCCGGCCGGCGGCGCCGCCGTAGACCTCCTTGAGGCGCGACTGCTCCTTGTATGAGAAGCCGTAGGGCTCGCGGACGATTTGCATGGGATCTTCCTTGCCGGATCACGCGGATTTGGCAGGGCGACGTCGCGGCAGGCAAGCGATCAGGGGCTTGCGGGGCCGGCCGGGCGGAGTCCCAATGACGCCAAGAGACGAGGGCGCAACCCGATGACCCAGCCGACCGGCATCCACCACCTGGCCTTCATGGCCGGGGACATCAAGAAGCACATCGCCTTCTTCAGCGAGGTGATGGGCTGCCCGCTTGTGGCGCTGTTCGACATGCACGGCGTGCCGGGGGGGCTGCACGCCTTCCTCCGGATGAACGACCACGGCTACTTCTCGATCGTCCAACTTCCGGGGGTGGGCGACATCCCCATCGAGCTGGGCAAGACCCATGCGGGCAACGGCGCCCTGCCGAGCGCGCCGGGAACGCTGCAGCACCTGGCCTTCCGGGTGGACAGCGACGCGCAGCTGATCGCCATGCGCGACCGCATCCGCAGCCACGGGGTCAACGTCATCGGCCCCATCGACCACGGCATGTGCCGCTCGATCTATTTCGCGGGGCCGGACCAGATGACCCTGGAGGTGGCCACCAGCCACGAGCCGATCGACCCCAGCCGCTGGATCGACCCGGCGGTGCTGGCCAAGGCCGGGATCAGCGAGGAGGAGGCCGCGCGGTTCAAGGCCCCCGCCCCGTACGAAGGCCCCTCCCCCGTGCCGCAGCCGGAGTACGACCCGGAGAAGCCGCACATGGCCTATCCCAAGGCGCAGTACCTGGGGATGCTGAAAGTCCCCGACGAGGCGATCACCAAGAGCGCGTCCTACGCGGAGCCGCCGGTTCCCGCCTAGGTCCCCCCCTCCGCGCGGAGTCGGGGGAATCTGTTAAAGCAGTCTCCGAATATGGGAGCGCGCACCGTGAACTACTGGCTGCTGAAGTCCGAGCCGGAGGTCTATTCCTGGGACGACCTGGTCGCCACGGGCGACAGGGGTGAGCCCTGGACCGGGGTGCGCAACCACACCGCCAAGCTGAACATGATGGCCATGAAGCTGGGCGACCGCTGCTTCTTCTACCATTCCCAGGCCGGCAAGGAGATCGTCGGGATCGCCGAGGTGATCCGGGAAGCCTACGTCGATCCGACCGACGCGACCGGCAAGTTCTACTGCGTCGACATCAAGGCGGCAGCGCCGCTGAAGACCCCCTTCACCCTTGCCCGCGCCAAGGCCGATCCGGCGTTGGCGAAGATGTCGCTGATCACCTCCTTCCGCCTGTCGGTGCAGCCGGTGACGGCCGAGGAGTGGGACCACATCGTCAAGGCGAGCGGCTAGGGCCGTGCCGTTCAACGCCGCCCTGGTCGGCGCCCGCTGGGGGCCCATCGACTGGGAGGTGACGCCGCGCCGGGCGCTGGCCTTCCGGGCGGTGCTGTCGCCGGACGACGCGCCGGGCCTGGACGACGCCGCCGGATCGCTGACCGCCCTTCCGATGCAGGTGGTCTCCCCCGAGTGGGCGCTGGCGCTGATGGCGCGGGAGCATTCGGGCCAGACCCTCACGTCCGAGGAGTCGCGCCGCGGCGTCCATGTCGCGCAGGACACGAGGTTCCTAGGCCCGCTCCGGGCCGGCGAGACCCTGTCGGTCACGGCGAACTGATCGGCGTGCGGTCCAGCCGCGCGGGCGCGGTGGCGACCACCCGCTACGAGACTCGCAGCCCGGACGGGACCCAGCTGGCCGTCAGCCTGTCGGTCAGCATCCTGCGGGACGTCGCCGTGACCGGGGAGGACCGGCCGCCGCCGGAGACCGCCGAGCCGCCGCCGGCATTCCTGCCGGCCGGCCCCGCCATGCCGATCCGCACGGCGCGCGGCTTCCCGCACCAGTATTCGGAATGCGCCGAGATCTGGAACCCGATCCACACCGAGCGCCGCATCGCCCTGGCCGCCGGCCTGCCCGACATCCTGATCCACGGCACCGCCCTGTGGGCCCTCGCGGGACTGGCGCTGACCCCCAACGGCGGGCGGCTGACCCGGCTGTCGGCGCGGTTCCGCTCTCCGGCCTGGGCCGGGGAGCCGATGGGGTTGAGGGCGGGCCAGCGGGCGGACGGGCGGTTGCCGTTCTTGCTGGAGGCCGAGGATGGGCGGCTGCTGGCCGACGGGTTCGCCGAACGGGTCTAGGCCGCCGCGAGACCCGGGATGTCATGCAGGTCGGCGGCCAGGCCGGCGCCCATCATGGCGATGAAGTTGTCGCGGAAGAACTTCCGGCGGGCGCTCTCCGAAACCCCCTCCAGGCTGTCGTTGAACCGCTTCATCGGGTTCCGGCCGCCCTCGACGTGGGGGTAGTCCGAGGAGAACAGGCAGATGTCCTCGCCAACGTTGCCGATGATCCAGCCGACGTTCTCGTGGGGATAAGGGGTGGCGAAGAACTGGCGCTGGAGGATCTCGCTGGGACGGGCCGAGAGCCGCTGCAGCCGCTCCTCCTTGCCGAAGGCCAGGGCGCCCGAGTCCATGAACTGCATCAGGCTGGGCAGCCAGCCGGCGCCGAGCTCGATGGCGCCGAACTTGAGGTTCGGGAAGCGATCGAAGACACCGTCGAAGACCAGGACCGGCAGGGTCTGCCAGATCGACACCGGGATGGTCATGAAGCTGACCGAGGTGAAGTTCTCCGCCCCGCCGTGGAAGTCGAGGACGCGGGGACCGCCGTTCTCGAAATAGGCAGGGTCCATCTTCTGCTCGCCCCCGACGTGAAACAGGATCGGCAGGCCCGCCTCCTGCGCCACGGCCCAGAGGGCGTCGAAGTCGGCATGGCTGGGGGCGTGGCGCCTGGGGCAGCGGCTGGGGATCATCAACCCCTTGGCGCCCATCGCGATGGCCTCGCGGGCCACCTCGGCGGCGCGGGCGCGGTCGACCAGGGGGACGTAGGCGGTCGCCAGCAGGCGGCGATCGACAGCGCAGTAGTCGGTCATCATCCGGTTGTGGGCCCGGGCCGCCTCGACGGCGAGGACAGGATCGTCGCCATGCTCCAGCTCGAATAGCGACAGGCCCGCGGTGGAGAACACCAGCTGGCTCGCGAAGCCCAGCAGGTCGACGGCGCGCGGCCGATCGGCCGGGTCGAAGGCGCCCAACGCCTGGTAGTTCTTGCGCAGCAGCAGGTTGTCGGCGGCGCCGGCGCGGAACTCGGGGTCGGCCTGGGTCTCGCGCGCCTTCGCCACCCAGGGCTCATCGGCCTTGCGCCTCAGCTTTGCCGCCAGCGCCTCGCGCCAGGCGGGCGCGATGTACTGCTCGATCGTGCCGGGCAGTTCCATGACATGGGCGTCGGCGTCGTGGACGGTCTGGCCTTCGACGTAGGGCATGACGGCGTCTCCCGGGTGCGCCTCTTGCGGGCGCGTCGGCCGATTGGGCGCCCGTCGGCGGGCCGCCGTCAAGGGCTCCGGGAGGCCATCCGTCAACACCTGCGACGGCGGAAGTCGGCGGTAGGGGGGGCGCCGGGGTCCGAAGCTCGCGCGAGCCGCTTCAGGCCCGGACGACCTCATGGAGCGCCTTGAGGGTCGTCAGGAGCGCGCGGGCGTCGTCCAGGGCCAGGCAGCTGGGGGCGTCGCAGAGCGCCTTGTCGGGCTCGGGGTGGAATTCCAGGAAGACCCCGTCGGCGCCGGCGGCGATGGCCGCCTTGGCGATGATCGGCACGCCCTCGCGCCGCCCGCCGGTGGAGGCGCCGGCGGTGCGGGGGTCGGCGCCCGGCAGCTGGACCGCGTGGGTGGCGTCGATGGTGACCGGGACCCCAAGACGCTGCATCTCGCCGATGGCCAGCATGTCGACGACCAGGTTGTTGTAGCCGAACGAGCTGCCTCGCTCACAGAGCACGATCTCGAGTTCAGGGGCGGCCTCGCGGGCCTTGGTGATGATGTTCCGGCAGTCCCAGGGGGCGATGAACTGGGCCTTCTTGACATGCATGATGCCGTCCTGCGCCGCCGTGGCGCGGGCGGTGGCGACAATCAGGTCGGTCTGGCGGCAGAGGAAGGCTGGTATCTGGACGAGATCCGCCACAGCGGCGACCGGCTCGGCCTGGACTGGGTCGTGCAGGTCGGTGGCGATCGGGACGTCCAGGGCCCGCTTGACCTCGGCCAAAATGGCCAAGCCTTCCTTGAGGCCCGGGCCGCGGTAGCTGTGGATCGAGGAGCGGTTGGCCTTGTCGAAGCTCGCCTTGAATATGTAGGGCAGGCCGAGGTCGGCGCAGATGGCCTTGAGCTCGGTCCCCACCGCCAGGGCCAGGTCCAGGCTCTCCAGCACATTGACGCCGGCGATCACCGCCAGGGGCTGGCCGGCGCCGATGGACAGGTTGTTCCAGCGCTTCAGGGTGACGACGGCCATGGTCTCGCAACTCTCCGGTGGGGGCGCGGCGGGAACTAGCATGAAAACACAGAGGCGGCTCGCTTCGTGAGGGCCAAATCTGGGAAC
>Ga0196963_10001635_pt1 | contig 14663 bp, 7 predicted proteins | sample S1_5metaG_FD_148600 | JGI IMG/M metagenome (GOLD analysis project Ga0196963, IMG submission 148600) | Soil microbial communities from Anza Borrego desert, Southern California, United States - S1_5 | ecosystem: Environmental > Terrestrial > Soil > Desert | place: USA: California | collected... | reverse complement strand
CGCCCAGCGTGTAGCCGTAGTACGGCGCGGTGTCGAAAGTGCGCAGGCCGGCATCCCAGGAGGCCTGCAGCACCGCCTGCGCCTCGGCCTCGGAGGCGGGTTCGTACAGCCCGGCCAGCGGCGCGCAGCCCAGGCCGAAGCGGGTGAGCTGCAGCCGGCCGCCGGCCAGCGCGCACAGGTCGCTGACTTTCATCGTGAGCGGCAGCGCCGACGAAGGTGGCCGGGGCTCGCGCCGGTGGGGCGTGCGGTCCGGGCGTGCATCAGTACAGGACGTTCTTCGCCTCGGGCTTGTCGATGTTGCCCTTGCCGACCATCACGACGCCGGTGTCGACGAACTTCGCCACCTTCTTGCCGGCCAGCACCTCGCCCACCGTCCGCACGCCCAGCTCCCCCATCTGGTAGGAGCCCTGCACCGCGATCGCTTCGAGCGTGCCATCCCTGACGAACTTCTGCAGGTCCTCGTTGCCGTCGAAGCCCACCGCCACGACCTTGCCGGCCTTGCCGGACTGCACCAGCGCGCGGCCCATGCCGACGGCGGTCGGCTCGTTGGCGCCGAACAAGCCCTTGAGGTCGGGATTCGAGGCCAGCACGTCGGTCGTCTGGTTCAGCGCGGTCGCCATCTGCGACTGCGAGTAGAACGGCCCGACGATCTGCAGGTTCGAGTGCTTGGCGACGTAGTCGCGGAAGCCGCCGACGCGGCCAAGCTCGGAACCCGCGCCCGCGACGTAGGACATCACGGCGATCTTGCCGGTCGTGCCGACCTTGGCGATCAGCTGCTTCGCGCACAGCTCGCCCGCGAGCCGGTTGTCGGTGGCCAGGAAGGACTGGTAGTAGGGCTTGCCGGCGTCCGACACCATCGAGTCGATCAGCACCACGGGGATGCGCGCTTCCCAGGCCTTCTTGATCGCGGGCACCAGCGCATCGGGGTCCGACGGCGCCAGCACGATGCCGGCGACCTTGCGGTTGACCGCGTTCTCGACCATGCTGACCTGGTCCGCGATCGCCGACTCCGACGCCGGGCCGGAGAAGGTCATCGTGTGGCCCTTCAGCGACTTGATCGCCGCGTTGGCGCCCTTGTTGACGTTCTGCCAGAACGTGGAGTTCGTGGTCTTCACGATCACGGCGATCTCGCCGGCCTGCGCCGCGGCGGACGCGAGGCCGACGATCGCGAGGCCGACGAGGCCACGCAGCAGGACGAGGATCTTCTTCATTTCGGTTTCCTAAGACGGTGGCGGCGGAACCGCGTCTCCGTGGGGCAGGACGATGGCCGCGTCTTTCATCGCCTGTGTCGCCACTGGTCGATCCACACCGTGAGCAGGATGACCAGGCCGATGATGATCTGCTGGGTGAACGCCGACACGCCGTTCATGTTGAGACCGTTGCGCAGGATGCCGATCACGAACGAACCGATGACCGTGCCCGACACCGTGCCGACGCCGCCGATCAGCGAGGTGCCGCCGATCACCGATGCGGCGATCGCGTCGAGCTCGTACATCACGCCCTCGTTGGGCTGCGCGGTCACCAGGCGCGACATCAGCACGCAGCCGGTCAGGCCCGCGAGCGCGCCGGACACGACGTAGGTGAACTGCACGATGCGGCTGGTGTTTACGCCCGACAGCCGCGCGGCTTCGGCGTTGGAGCCCACGGCATGGATGTGCCGGCCCAGGCGCGTGCGCGACAGCAGCACGGCCGCGACGACCGCGATCGCCACCATCAGCAGCACCGGGTACGGGATGCCGGGGAACACGACGTCGGGGAAGCCCTGCGCATCGATGCGCTCCACGCGCCAGAGCGAACCGTTGCCGAGCTCGCCGAAGGACTCCCCCAGCCCCGAGACCGCGCGCGCGCCGGTGATCTGCAGCGCGATGCCGCGCGCCACCAGCATCATGCCCAGCGTCGCGATGAACGGCGGCAGCTTGGCCCGCGTGACGAGCAGCCCATTGACCGCGCCGCACAGCGCGCCCGCCAGCACGCCCAGCGCCATGGCCAGCGGCACCGGCACGCCGGCCTTGGCCGCCAGCGCGGCCAGCACGCCCGCCAGGGCCAGGACCGAGCCCACCGACAGGTCGATGCCGCCGGCGATGATGACGAAGGTGGCGCCGACGCCGAGCAAGGCGATCGACGTGACCTGCAGCGACACCGTCATCGCATTGCCGATGCTGAAGAATGCCTCGCTCGTCGACGAGAACGCGACCACCAGCAGGAGCAGGCCGGCCAGCGCGCCGAACTTCTGGACCAGGTCCTGGCGGCGGTCGTTCATGGCGTGGCCGGCTCGGCAGCGCGCAGGCCCCCGCGCGAGAACCGCGGCGCATGGGCGCTGCCGAGGCCGGAGGCGTGAAGCATGATTTCTTCCTGCGAGGTGTGGCGCGTCGGCAGCACGGCGGCGATGCGCCCGGCATGGAACACCGCCACGCGGTCGGTGAGCCCGAGGATCTCGGGCAGTTCGGAACTGATCAGGATGACGCCGATGCCTTCGGCGGCCAGCCAGTCCATCAGCTCGTAGATCGCAACCTTGGCGCCGACGTCGATGCCGCGCGTGGGCTCGTCGAAGATGATCACGCGCGCCTGGCGGAACAGCCACTTGGCGATGACCACCTTCTGCTGGTTGCCGCCGGACAGCAGCCGCGCCTGCTGCTGTGGCCCGGGGGTGCGGATGCCGAGCGTCTCGATGTAGCCGCGCGCTGTCTTCTGCTCCGCGCCGAAGCGGATGAAGCCGAACGGGCCGCACACCGCCGCCAGGTTGGCCAGCGTGATGTTCTCGCCGACGCTCATCTCCAGCGCCAGGCCGTGCGCCTTGCGGTCCTCGGAGACGTAGGCGATGCCCTGGCCGATGGCGTCGATCGGCGAGCGGATGGCCAGGTCCTGCCCGTGCAGCCGGATGGTCCCGCCGTCCCGCGGGTCGGCGCCGAAGATGGCGCGGGCCACTTCCGTGCGGCCCGCGCCCATCAGGCCCGCGAAGCCGAGGATCTCGCCGCGCCGCAACTCGAAGCTCACCGGCCCGAAGGCCGGCCTGCGCTGCAGCGCGCGGACCTCGAGCAGCAGCTCGGTGCCCGGCACGCTGCGCCGCGGCGGGAATTTCTCGTCCAGCGCGCGGCCGACCATCTGCGCCACGATCGCATCCACCGTCGTGTCCGCGAAGGCGCCGCTGGCCACCTGGCGGCCATCGCGCAGCACCGTTACGCGGTCGACGATCTGCGCCATCTCGTCCAGCCGGTGCGAGATGTAGACGATGCCCACGCCGCCGCGCCGCAGCTCGCGCACCACCTCGAAGAGTTGGCGGGTCTCGGTCTCGGTGAGCGAGGACGTCGGCTCGTCCATGATCAGCACGCCGGCGTCGATCGACAGCGCCTTGGCGATCTCCACCATCTGCTGCTGCGCCACCGGCAGCGTGTGGACGGGCGCTTCAGGCGATATCGCCGCGCCCAGCCGGTCGAGGCAGCGCTGCGCATCGGCGCGCAGGCGCCGGCGGTCGATGAACCAGCCGCGCAGCGGCTCGCGGGCCAGGTAGATGTTTTCCGCCACCGTGAGGTGGGGGATCAGGTTCAGCTCCTGGTGGATCATCACCACCCCGTGCGCCGCGGCGGCCTGGGTGGACGCGAAGCGCACCGGCTTGCCGTGGCAGTGGAGGCTGCCGGCGTCGGGCTGGTAGACCCCGCTCATGATCTTCATCAGCGTGGACTTGCCGGCGCCGTTCTCGCCGCACACCGCATGCACCTCGCCCGCGCGGACCTCCAGGTCCACCCCTTCCAGTGCAGCGACGCCGCCAAAGGCCTTGTGGATGCCGGCCAGCCGCAGCAATGCGGGCGCGGCCGAGCGATCGGACGGCGAGCGGGGGTCGGCGGGCACGGGTGGCAATGCCAAGGGACGGGTGCGCAGGGCGGAAAAAAGCACCCCGACCAACGAGGCGTTCGGCATACTAATTCGGGCGATGCCCGAACCAATTGGGTAGAAACACCTACCGACAAGCCGGCCTGGCAACGGCAATCTTCAGCCGTCCGTCCTTGCTCCGAGCTGCTCTACGCCCAGGCCCGCAGCGACGACCTCTTCATGCACGCACTGCGCGGGCGCGGCTTCGCGTTCGCCATCGTGGCGCAGGTCGCTGCCTGAGGACCTGCCGAACATCCCTGGCCACTGCCCTGATGACCACCGCCTTTCCTTCCCTCTCCCTTCCCTTGTTGCGTCCGCTGGCCTCCGCGGCGCTGATGCTCGGCCTCGGCGCCGCCGCGGCGGCGGGGCCGCCCGCGCGCGAGGTGGCGCTGGACCGCACACGCGCCACCGCGCCGGTCGACCGCTTCTTCGACCTGTCGATCGGTGCCGACTATCCCGGCACCACGCGCCGCGCGGAGAACCTGGCGCAGCTGAAGACGGCGGTGGACGAGCTGGGCTTCCGCTACGTGCGCTTCCACGACATCTTCCACGACGATCTGGGCACCGTGCGCAGGGTGGACGGCAAGCTGGTGTTCGACTGGACCGCCATCGACCAGCTGTACGACGCGCTGCTCGCGCGCGGCATCAAGCCGTTCGTGGAGCTGGGCTTCACGCCGGGCGTGATGACGACCTCCAAGCAGACGATCTTCTACTGGAAGGGCAACACCTCGCACCCGCAAACCGGCCCCTGGGTGGAGCTGATCGATGCCTTCGTGCGCCACCTGATCCAGCGCTACGGCGCCGAGGAAGTGCGGCGCTGGCCGTTCGAGGTCTGGAACGAACCCAACCTGGAGGGCTTCTGGGAGAAGGCGGACCAGAAGGCCTATTTCGAGTTGTACGCGGCCACGGCGCGCGCGATCAAGAAGATCGACCCCGCGCTGCGCGTGGGCGGCCCGTCCACTGCCGGGGCGGCCTGGGTGCCCGAGCTGCTGGCCTACTGCAAGGCCCACGGCGTGCCGGTGGACTTCGTCACCACGCACACCTACGGCGTCGACGAGGGCTACCTCGACGAGTACGGCAAGTCCGACCGCAAGCTCTCGCCCAACCCGGACTCGATCATCGGCGACGTCCGGCGCAACCGGCGCGAGATCGAGGCATCGGCCTTCCCCGGGCTGCCGCTGTACATCACCGAGTGGAGCACCAGCTACAACCCCCGCGACAAGGTGCACGACAGCTACGTCAGCGCCTCCTGGATCCTGACCAAGCTGCGCGGCACGCAGGGCCATGCGCAGGCCATGAGCTACTGGACCTACAGCGACCTGTTCGAGGAACCGGGCCCGCCCGACGCGCCTTTCCACGGCGGCTTCGGCCTGATGACGCGCGACGGCGTGCGCAAGCCGGCCTGGTTCGCCTACAAGTACCTCAACGCGCTGCGCGGGCTGGAGATTCCCAGCGCCGACCCGGCCGTGATGGCCGCGGCCGACGGCGCCAAGACCGCCGTGCTGGTCTGGGACGCGCAGCAGCGCGAGCAGCCCACCAGCAACGGCGTGTACTTCGGCAAGCCGCTGCCGGCGGTGGATGCGCCCGCCGTGCAGCTGAGCCTGAAGCACCTGGCGCCGGGCAACTACCGAGTGCAGGTGCGCCGCACCGGCTACAAGGCCAACGACGCGCACACCGCCTACCTCGAGATGGGCTCGCCCAAGCAGCTCAGCGCGGAGCAGCTGCGCACGCTGCAGGGCCTGACGACGGACAAGCCCGAGCTCGACAAGGTGGTGAAGGTGGGCGGCAAGGGCGAGCTGCAGCAGAAGCTGCGCATGCGCAGCAACGACGTGGTGCTGGTGACGCTCGAACCCGCCAAGTGAGCGCACGGCAGCGGCGCGCTGCCCCGCATGGAGATGCCGTGATGCGATGGACCCGATGGATGCTCCCGGCCCTGCTCTTCGGCGCCGCCCTGCCCTCGGCGCTGACGGCGGACGCGGGGAAGGCACTGCCGGAGGCGCCGGGCCGGCCCGCCCCGGCAGGGGTTACCAAGCGGCTGCTGCTGGTCACCACCACGATGGGCTACCACCACAGCTCGATCGAGACGGCCGAGCGCGTGATTCCCCAGCTGGGCGCGGCCGCCGGATCCTTCACCGTGGAGCTCGCTGCGGTGAAGCCTCCGCCCGAGCCGGGCGCGGACGCCAGCACCGCGCAGCAAGCCGGTTATGCCACGGAGCGCGCGGCCTACACCAACCGCGTGCGGGCCGTGCTGGCCGAGAAGATGAGCGCCGCGTCCTTGCAGCGTTATGACGCGGTCGCCTTCGTCAACACCACGGGCGAACTGCCGCTGCCGGATCCCGACGCCCTGGTCGCCTGGGTGCGAAACGGCGGCGCCTTCATCGGCGTGCACAGCGCCAGCGACACGCTGCACGGCTTCCGCCCCTACATCGACATGCTCGGCGGCGAGTTCCACCACCACCGCGAGCAGGTGCGCGTCGAGCCCGTCAACCTGGCGCCCAGCCACCCGGCCACGCGCCACTTCGGCGCGCGCTGGAAGCTGGGCGGCCTGCTGGAGGAGATCTACCTGCTGCAGAACCACCAGCGCGAGGCCGTGCAGCCGCTGCTGGCGCTGGACCGGCATCCGCACAGCGGCGAGCCCGGCTACCACGGCCTGTCGTGGTGCAAGCCCTTCGGCCGCGGCCGCGTCTTTTACACGGCACTGGGCCACAACGAATCGGTCTGGCAGCTGCCGACCTTCCAGCAGCACCTGGCCGGCGGCATCGGCTGGGCCTTGCGGCTGCAGGAGGAGCGAGCCGCCCCAGCAGGCCGTTGAGCCCCGGGGCGGGTGCAGCCGCGGGTCACGTCCCGGTGCGCGCCCGGCTTCAGGCCCCGTCGTGCTGCATCTCCTGCCCGGCCTTGAGCCGCGCGCAGGGTTCGGCCCCCGCCGGCAGCCGGCCGGCGATGATCATGCCGCGCCGCTTCGGGGTCTCTCGTCGGTCTTCCAGCGCTCTTCCTGGAAGTTCGACCAGCACACGCCTGCGAAGGCCGGGTGCCGCCGCAGGTCGCGGCCAGGAGGCGAATGCGTTCACGGCGCAGCTGCGCGCACGGCTGCGGGCGCGGCAGGGACGGCACTGCTGTCGTCCAGCGAGCGCAGGTACTCGGCCAGCGCGTCGCGGTCCGGTGCCGACAGCGCCTGGGCGCCGCCGTGCCCTGTCTTGAACACGTCGCGCAGCGTCGCGGCCTGGCCATCGTGGAAGAAGGACCTCGCGTTCCACAGCCCGTAGAGCGTGGGCGTGTCGAACCCGACACCGGCCAGGGCCTGCCCGATGCCCTGGCCGGACGAGGCCTGGATCGTGCCCACGTCGTGCCGCCGGCCGTCGCGCAGCGTGGCGCCGGCATGGCAGCTGGCGCATTGCATCGCGCCGAAAAGCTGCTGGCCGCGCAGCGCGGCCGTGCTCAGGCTGCCGTCGGCTTCGCGGGCCGGGCTGCGGCCGTGGCGTGACAGCGAACCGAGGTAGGCCGCGAGGTCATCCAGGTCGCGGCTGAGCCCCGCCTTGGGTGCGCCCAGCGGCTCCGACGTGGCCGCGAAATCGGCATTGCTCATGAAGCCGGCGCCGCCGAAGGCCTGGCGGATGTCGTGCTCGAAGTCCTGCACTTCGTCGAAGTTGGCGCTCCAGTGCACGCGGCCATGGCCCAGGCCCTGGCGGCCCAGCAGGCTGGGCGTGCGGCGCAGCCCCTCGCCGCGCTGCGTGAAGTCCCACACCATGCCGTCGTCGCCGCCATCGGCATGGCAGCTGGCGCAGGACATGTAGTTGTCGCGGCTCATGCGCCGGTCGGCGGCGTTGTAGAAGAGCCGCTTGCCGCGCAGCACCGCCTCGGGCAGCGGCTCGGTGGCCACGGCGGCTACCGTGGCCAGCGGGCGCGCGGCGAAGGACTGCGCCGACAGCACCGCGGCGATGTCGTACACCCCCACCGTGCGGCCGAGGAAGTTGTTGACGAAGAGGCGCTGGCGCCGGGCGTCGACGTACAGGCCGTGTGGCGCCCGGTCGGTCTGGATCTCGCCGCGCACCGAGCGGTCGTAGGCATCGACGATCGCGACGCGGTTGCCCTCCATCTGCGCGACGAACAGGTAATCGCCCAGGGGCGAGTACGCCGCCGCGCGCGCCGGCGCCCGGTCGTTGAAATCGAGCTGCTCGGCGAACAGCTCGGCCGCGGTCGGCTTCAGCGCGAGCTGCGAGACGATCGAGCGCACCGTGGTGTCGTGCTCCAGCGGCCGGCCATCGCGGAACACGCCGCCGACGATGTTGTCCTTCTTCGACGGCAGCGCCGCCCGCCGGCCGTCCGGCGAGATGACCACCTGGTGCAGGTAGTTCGGCACGCCGCGGGCGCGGTTCTCGGCGTCCACCGTGGTCCGGTCGACGCGCAGCGCCACGGTCTGCCGCAGCGCCAGCGCCCTGCCCTGCATGCCGATCGATACGCGGTGCACCTCGCCGCGGTCCATGCGCGAGCGGAAGCGCGTCACCATCGCCTGCGCCGAATCGGCGGCGACCGCGATACCGCGCACATCACCCGTTAGCGGCAGGACGGCGCGCGTCGCCCCGCTGGCCGGGTCGAAGCTCATCAGGCTGGAGCGCCCCTCCAGCGCCACGAGGCCCGCCTGCCCGTCCGGCGTGAACACGATGCCGTGCGGCGCGCTGCCATAAGGCAGCGGCACGCGGGCCGACACGTGGCCGTCGGCCGGGCGCAGCGCGACCAGCTGGTCCTCGCCCTGCACGGTGACCCACACGCGGCCATCGGGCCCCAGCGCGACGGTGCGCGGCTCGGTGCCGACCCGCGTCTCCCAGGTCTTCGCGAGCGTCCCGGCGTCGATGGCGGTGACCGTGCCGCTGTCCGGGTGGACGCTGTACACCCGCGCCGCGTCGCCCGTGATGTTGCTGCTGTGCGTGGGTGCCAGCGCCGTGGGCGGATGGATGACCGTGCGGTGGAACGAATGGGTGGACTCCGCGCCGTCGGCCGTGCGCACCGTCAGCACCACCGTGTGGTGGCCGGCGGCCTTGAAGCGGTGCGTAGCGCGCGGCGTGCCGGAAAAGCCGGTGTGTGGCGTGCCGTCGCCGAAGTTCCAGCGGTACCGGGCGCCGGGGCGGGCCAGCTCGGCGGCATCGAAGCGGGCCAGCGCGTTGACGTGCAGCGTCTGCGCAGGGGCCGGTTCGGCGATGCTGGCCGTGGCCGTGGCCGTGGCCGTGGCCGGGCCGCCGGACGCTGACTTTGCGGGCTGGGCTGCGGCCCGCGGGCCGGTGCTGAACTGCGCGTGGAACCCGGTGGCGATGGCATTGCCCGCGTAGTCGCGCAGGCCGCCGGCAGGGACGATCACTTCGTAGGTCATGTCTGGCGCCAGCGGCTCGGCCGGCGCGAAGTTGACGATGCCCAGTTGCACGCTGTAGATGCCGGCCAAGGGCGCGCCACCTCGTGGACGCACGATGAAGCTGGCCGGGCCGACGCTCTCGGGCAGGATGTTGTCGCTGAGCGCGATGCCGACGCGCGAGCTCGTCGCCTGGTGGCGCGCGCCATCCCGCGGCGAGACCTGCCGCACCTGCGGCGGCGTGGTGTCGGGCCGGCGGTCGTGCACGATGAAGCCGCTGCCGTTGCCGTGGTCGTTGCCGATGAACACGATGTTGCCCAGCGGCGTCACCTGCCCATGGTCCGAGTGGCGGGCCTGATCGGAGCCTTCGGGGAACAGGCCGCCCACGCCAACCTGCCGGTGCTGCAGCGGGTCGCTGACGTCCACCTTGTGCAGCTTCTCCTGCGCGCCCTGGAACACGAACTCATCCTGCGTCGCGCAATACAGCTGCTCGTCCGCCTGCAGCCGCTTGTCCTGCGCGACGAAGCGCGCCGGGTCGCTGAGGTCGTAGCTGAACATGCGTGCCCCGCGCCCGCGCACCGAACCGTACAGCGTGCGGCCGTCGAAGCAGGTGGCGTAGTAGAACGGCAGCGCGCCCACCGTGTCGAGCAGCCGCGGGTTCAGCGGATCGGAGATGTCCAGGCTGGCGAGCCCCGAGGCCGCTTCCATCGAGCTGAGCACCAGGTGGTTGCCCATGGTGAAGACCGGCCCGACGCGGAGGCCGCCCAGCTCGCCGGTGGGCACCGGGTTCGGCCGGCCATCGCCCCGGTCGGCCAGCACGGGCCTCGCGGGGTCGCGCGCATCGACGATGTACATGCCGTCTTCGGCCGAGGCGACGTACACGTACGGCGCCTGCCACCACAGCTGCCAGGCCACGTTGGAGTAGTCGCCACCCTGCACCGTGGGCAGCGCCAGCTTGCTCACCTGGCGGATGTCGTTCACGTCGGTGAAATCCCAGAACTCGATGCCGCGGGTGCTGGGCACGACGATGAGCTGGCGCCGGTCGACCGTGGCCTGGCCGATGGCGTGCGGTTCGCGGAACTCCGCGGTGCGGCCGCTGGGCTCGTAGATCTTCTTCACCAGGCGCGGACTGCGCGGGTTGGAGACGTCGTAGACCAGGAAGCCGCCGGGCGGGTGACCGCTGTCGGGCGCGAACATCACGACGAAGTAGCCGTTGAGCATCAACCCCACGTTGGTACCGAAGTCCTTGCGGCCGGGGAAGCGGAAGGGCATGTCGCCGTCGCCCGCGCCGGCCGTGCTTTCGGTGCGGATCATCGCGATCGGCTGGAACAGCTCGGCCTCGGTGTAGCGCAGGTTGCCGAGGCCCGGGCCCTGGGTGGGCTGGCCGGCGGCGCGCGATGGCGCCGTGGCGGAGGAACCCTGCGCAGAGAGGGCCACGTGGGCCAGGAGGACTGCCAGGAGGCTCGACAGCGATACCGCTGCAGTTCGTAGATTCATCGCCTGTCACTTCGCCGCGCGCGCTGGCACGGCTTCACCAACACATGCGCCGGGCACGGCCCGGCGCCCCGCGGCGGCGCCGGCTGCGCTGGCACCAGCGCAGCATCCTGCTCCACCGCTGCACGGTTCACCAAAGACTCACTTCACGAACCGGGCCAGCAGCCGGATGTAGGCCGTCTGGTAACCGTTGGAGTTCTCGCTGATCGGCCAGGAGTTCAGCGGCCAGCCATCGTTGAAGTCGAGGTACGACTTCTGCGCCGGCTGCCCGTACGGCGGCGCCGGACGGGCCGAACCGCAGGCCGCCGAAATGCCGGGGCAGCGCGCGTCCCAGTCCCACTGGTTGTGGTTCGGGCCGCCGACGACGAAGCCCGGCGCGGGGCCATGGGTCGAGGTCCTGGCGCTGTCCCAGCGTGCGCTGCCGTCGGTGAACCAGCCATGGAAGATCTGGTTGACCGAGTTCTCGGCACCGAAGCTCACCATGTTGGTGAGGTAGGCCTTGGCCATCGGGTTCACGCCGTGCAGGTAGTGCAGATAACTCGCAGCTGCCTCGGCCACCTGGTCCGCGGTGTGGCGGCTGATGCCGTAGTAGCTTTCGTCGGCGAACAGCGTGCCGGCCTGGGCCTTCACCGCGTTGCTGCCCCAGGTGTAGTCGGAGATGTAGGCGCGGTAGGGGTCGCGCTGCGAATCGACCGCGCCCCAGCCGCCGTAGTCGCTGCGGCCCCACATGTCGAGGTAGCGGGTGCGGATGGCGCTGGCGACGCTGGCGGTGGCGCCGGGCAGCGAGGCGTAGTACAGCAGCGTGCGCGCGCTGCCCGCATTGAACGGCGAGATGTACCACTGCGCGAACAGCGGCTCCTCGGTGTAGTGGGCATCGACGTAGTCGCGGTAGCCGGCTTCACCGGTGGCCGCGAACAGCTTGATGGCCGCGAACAGGCGCAGCTGCAGGCGGCCCTGGTCGTCGGTCTCCTGCTGGCCGGCGCCCAGCCCGCCGGTCCCGCTCGCCTCGTCGTTGTTGCGGAAGACGACGTTCGGGTTGGCCGCTGCCCAGGCCCAGGCGCGCCGGGCCCGCGCGAGCAGGTCGCCGGCATAGGTGTTCATCGCCGCGTTGTTCAAGCCGCCGAAAACCTTGGCGCCGTGCGCGTAGGCCGCGGCCGCCGCCAGCGTGGCCGAGGTGCTGGCATCGCCGTAGGTGCTGGGGCCGGTGGCGGCCGACGGCGGGCTGGCATGCGCCAAGCCGACGATGGACAGCACCGAGCCGTCGCCGTTCTGCATGCGCACCAGCCAGTCCAGGCCCCACTTCACTTCGTCCAGCAAGTCGGGAATGCCGTTGTAGGACTCGGGCAGGTTGAAGTCGTCGGTCCAGACCCCGGGGTTCTGGCTGTAGGCCTCCAGCAGGTCCTGCACGTAGCCGGCACCCCAGCTGGTGTACTTGTTGAAGTCGCCCGCGTCGTACCAGCCGCCGCGAAGGTCGCGCGCAGTGGCGGCGTTGTTCTTGTCGAGGAAGCGCCGCGCCTGCGCGTCCTGCCCGGCCTGCAGGTGGCTGGCGCCATCGGCCCAGCCCGCGCCGGCGTGCGCCGCGTTCTTGGCCTGGCCCGCGCGCTGGTAGAAGAAAGTCCGCACCGCCTGCACCAGCACGTTGCGGTAGACGTTGTCGCCGATCTCGAAGCGCGCCGAGCGCTGGTTGCGGTCGACGTCGACGATCTCGTAGGTGCCGGGTGTGGTGACCTGGCTGAAGTCGAAGGTCCACGCCTGGTCGCCCGACGAATCGTCGATCTGCCGGTTCTTCCATTCCTGCGGCCAGAAGTCGTAGGCGACCGCACCGGTGGCCGAGTTCACCACCTGCAGGCGGCCGGGCCAGTAGAACTCGTTGCTGTCGTAGCCGACGCGCGGCCAGCGCAGCACCGCCACCTTCTTCATGTTCGGCAGGTAGCCGAACTGGTCGACGGTGATGTACTTGCCGGCGGTGGCGGCGGGCGCCGGCCACACGGTGAAGCTGTAGGCCTGGGTCGTCTTGGCGCCGCAGCTGTTGGTGTAGGTGGCGGTGGCGACGCAGGTCGCGGTGAGCTTCAGGGTCTGCTCGCGCGACGAGCCGGAGGCGCCGCAGCCGCTCCACGACCAGCTGCCGCTGACCGGCTGCGGCCCGAGCACGACGGTGGACCCGGCGTTCAGCGAGGCCGAGGACTTCACGGCCCAGGCATTGGTGCCGTTGAGGTTGAGGTACGGGGTGACGGCGCTGGGCTGGCAGGTCTGCGCCCACGCGGGCGCGCTCAGCACCGCCAATGAAAGCAGCACACTCGCCTCGATGGCCATGCGGGTCCGGGCTGGCTCACGGCGTTGGCCCGCTTTCGCCGATCGACCCTTCGTGCTCGCAGCCGCTGCCAGCAGCCGGGTTGGAAACAGGTACGTCATCGTTGTCTCCTGGTGATGCGCCGGTCGCTTCCGGCATGGGGTGTCGTTTCGGCCACCTAACTCTCAATAGACCCGTCCACACGGCTGCCCGGCCGACCGCATCCGGCCAGGCGCCCGAAGCCGCCGGAGATCAGCCACGGCCGACCGTCGTCGCTAACCCAGCACCTGCTGCAGCAGGCGGTGGTGAGCCGGCATGCGCTCCACCGTTGCGGCGATGCCGTCGCGCCGCGCCCGCAACGCACGCTCGGCCCGGTCGCGCGGGATCTCTGCAAACACGGGGTCGTCGCGCTCGGGCCAGTGGTCCATGCCAGCCAGCACGGCCAGCCAGCTGGTGCCGTCGAAACCTTCCTCGTCGGCCTGGTGCAGCACGCCGAACTGGCGCCACGCCTGCAGCTTGAAGGCCAGCGTGTCGGGCAGTTCCATGCTGGCCACGTGGCGCCACAGCGCGCTGTCGCGCCGGCGGGTCAGGCAGTAGTGCAGGATGATGAAGTCGCGGATGCGCGCGAAGCGGCGCACCGCGCCTTCGTTGAAGTTCTCGCGGTCCGAATCGACGAGCGGCCGGCCGCCGGTCAGCAGCGTCATCAGCCGGCCGATGCCGTCCTGGATCAGGTAGATGCTGGTGGACTCCAGCGGCTCGAGGAAGCCGGAGGACAGCCCGATCGCCACCACGTTGTGCACCCAGAAGCGGCGCCGGTGGCCGGTGGTGAAGCGCAGCAGCCGCGGCTCGGCCACCGGCTTGCCGTCCAGCTGGGCCACCAGCTGCTCGCGGGCACGCTCCGCATCGATGAAGCGGCTGCTGAAGACATGGCCGTGCCCGGTGCGGCTTTGCAGCGGGATGCGCCAGGCCCAGCCCCCTTCCAGCGCGGTGGCGCGCGTATAAGGCGTTAGGTCCTCGCCGCTGCGCTCGCAGGGGCAGGCCCAGGCGCTGTCCACCGGCAGCCAATGGCTGTAGTCGACGAAGGGCTCCTCCAGCGCGCGGCCCAGCAACAGCGATCCGAAGCCCGAGCAATCGATGAACAGGTCGCCCTCGACGCGGCGCCCGTCGTCCAGCACCAGCGCGGCCACGCCGCCGTCGGGACGGCGCGCCACGTCGACGATGCGCCCGGTGGTGTGGCGGGCGCCGCGCTGGATCGCCAGGCCACGCAGGAAGGCCGCGTACTGCACCGCATCGAAGTGGTAGGCGTACTTGAACTGCGGATCGCGCTCGTCGGGCAGCACGAAGCGGCCCTTCATCGCCATCACCGTCGGCACGCACTGCAGGCCCAGCGGCTCGGTGAGTCCCACGCGCCGGTGCTGCGCCCACAGCGTCTGCGAGCCGAACAGGTTGCCGAAGTGGCCGAAGGTGTGGAAGTAGTCGTGCCCGCGCTCGAGCCAATCGCAGAAGCGGATGCCGAGCTTGTAGGTGCCGCTGGTGGCGCGCAGGAACTCACGCTCGTCGATGCCGACCAGGCGGTTGTAGTCGCGGATCGACGGAAACGTGGCCTCGCCCACGCCGATGATGCCGATCTCCTCCGACTCCACCACCTCCACCGTGCTGCGCCCGCCACGCCCG
>Ga0196963_10001634_pt1 | contig 14673 bp, 15 predicted proteins | sample S1_5metaG_FD_148600 | JGI IMG/M metagenome (GOLD analysis project Ga0196963, IMG submission 148600) | Soil microbial communities from Anza Borrego desert, Southern California, United States - S1_5 | ecosystem: Environmental > Terrestrial > Soil > Desert | place: USA: California | collected... | reverse complement strand
TGGCGTCGTGGCCGTTCCGCGACGACCCCGAGCACGTGCGCACCGCGACCGAGCAGGTGCTGACGTTCTTCCCGCGGCTGCGCGAGCGCCTGGACGAGACCGCCGGCTCGCTGTCGGGCGGTGAGCAGCAGATGCTCACGCTCGGCCAGGCGTTCCTCGCCAAGCCCAAGCTGCTGATGATCGACGAGCTCTCGCTCGGGCTGGCGCCGGCGGTCGTGGAGCAGCTGCTCGAGATCGTGCGCGCCATCCACGCGCAGGGGACGACGATCATCCTCGTCGAGCAGTCGGTGAACGTGGCCCTCACCGTCGCCCAGCGCGCCGTGTTCATGGAGAAGGGCGAGGTGCGCTTCTCCGGACCGACAGCCGACCTGCTCGACCGTGGCGACATCCTGCGCTCGGTGTTCCTCGCCGGCTCCGGCGCCGGGTCGCGCCTGCGGGTGAAGCGCGAGCGCGCTCCGTGGGAGGCCGAGCCCGAGCCCGTGCTGCGGGTCACCGGCGTGTCGCGACGCTTCGGTGGCATCGCCGCCCTGCGCGACGTCGATCTCGTGCTGCGCGAGGGTGAGGTCCTCGGCATCATCGGCCCGAACGGCGCCGGCAAGACGACGCTCTTCGACGTCATCTCCGGCTTCGTGCCCGCGGACGCCGGCACCATCGAGCTGCTCGGCGACGACATCACCGAGGCCGGGCCCGATGCGCGCGCCCGGGCGGGGATCCAACGGTCGTTCCAGGACGCCCGGCTCTTCCCCGCCCTGTCGGTCGAGGAGAACCTGCTCGTCGCCATCGATCGCCACCTCGCCAACAAGAACCTGCTCATGGCCGGCGTCCGGCTCCCGCAGGCGACGAGGGCGGAGATGCGCCTGCGCAAGCGGGCCGAGCGCCTGATCGGCGTGCTCGGTCTCGGGCCGTTCCGCGACAAGCACGTGCGCGAGCTGTCGACCGGCACGCGCCGGCTGGTCGACCTGGCGTGCGTGCTCGGCACCGACCCGACGGTGCTGCTGCTCGACGAACCGTCTTCGGGTGTCGCCCAGCGCGAGACCGAGGAGCTGGGTCCGCTGATCCAGCGCATCAAGTCCGAGACCGCGTGCTCGATCCTCGTCATCGAGCACGACATGACACTCATCTCCGCGATCAGCGACGAGCTGATCGCCATGGACCTCGGCGCGGTCGTGACCCGTGGCCGCCCCGACGAGGTCCTGAACCACCCGCGGGTCGTCGAGTCCTATCTCGGGACGTCCGAAGAAGTCATCAAGCGCAGTGGGAGCCTCACGTGAACGTCAAGCGATTCCAAGAGCTGTTCGACCGGCTCGCCGCCAACGTCAACACCGTCATCCACGGCAAAGAAGACGTCGTCCGGTTGGCGTTGGTCGCCATCTGCTCCAACGGCCACGTCGTCTTCGAAGACGTCCCCGGCGTCGGCAAGTCCATGCTCGCTCGGGCCCTGGGCGCATCGATGAAGGCCGACGTCGGCCGCGTCCAGTGCACCCCCGACATGCTCCCCGGCGACATCACCGGCTCCTCGGTCGTCGACACGTCCCGCAAGCAGATGGACTTCGTGTTCCGCGCCGGACCGATCTTCACCAACATCCTCCTCGTCGACGAGGTCAACCGCGCCACCCCCAAGACCCAGTCCGCCCTCCTCGAAGCCATGGCCGAACGCCAGGTCACCGTCGAAGGCACCACCCACAAGCTCCCCGACCCCTTCCTCGTCCTCGCCACCCAGAACCCCGTCGAACAAGCCGGCACCTTCCCCCTCCCCGAAGCCCAGCTCGACCGGTTCCTCTTCCGCCTCACCATGGGCTACCCCGGCCTCGAAGCCGAACGGCTCGTCCTCCGCGGCAACGCCCGCGGCCTCGAAGTCGAGACCCTCAAGCCCGTCTGCACCATCAAAGAAGTCCTCGAGATGATCGAGCTCGCCGCCCAGGTCGAGATCACCGAACCCGTCGAGACCTACATCCTCGAGATCGTCCAAGCCACCCGCAACGACCCCGCACTCCTCATGGCCGCCTCCCCGCGAGCGTCGATCGCGCTCGCCAAGGCCTCCAAAGCCCTCGCCGCCGCCGACGGCCGCGAACAGGTCTACCCCGAAGACGTCCGCGCCCTCCTCAACCCCGTCCTCAACCACCGCATCCTCCTCACCCCCGACGCCCTCCTCCGCGGCGAAACCGTCGACGACGTCCTCGAACGCGCCATCAGCCGCATCAAGCCCCCCATGGGACTCAAGGTCGCGTAGCCCGTTGGCAGTCACGTCCACGACCCTGGCGCAGCGACGCCGACTGGCCCAGCAGGCCGAGGCCCGGCAGGGCCGGGCCCGGCGCGCGCTGGACGCGGTCACGCGCGCCACCGGGATCACGTCGTCGGGACTGATCCTCGTCGGCGTCGCGCTCGCGGCATGGGTGCTCGCGTACTGGATCGGCGGCAAGCCGCTGTTCCTCCTCGCCTACGGCATGGTCGGCGTGCTCGCGATCGCATGGGCGTACGGGCGGCGGCCGCTGCCCCTCACCGGCGTGCGCGCCGACATGCGGGCGCGGGTGCGCGAAGGCGAGGAGATGTCGATCACCGTCGCGCTGACGGCGGAGCGCCGACTCGCCAACCTCATCCTCGAGGAGCAGGTGCCGTCGCTGCTCGGCGAGAACGCCCGCCTCCCGATCGCGACGCTGGAGGCGGGTGAGTCGGCCGACCACACGTACGCGCTGACGTGCTGGCGGCGGGGGTCGTACTCGCTCGGCCCGCTGACGGCCCGCTGGGGTGACCCGTTCGGGCTCACCGAGCGGTCACTGGAGCTGGCGGAGAAGTTCGAGGTGCTCGTGCACCCGCGCGTCGAGCCGGTCGACTCGCACGCGCTGACCAGGCTGTGGGAGGACCCGCCGTTCCGGCCGCCGGTGTCGAAGCCGTGGCCGCACGGCATGGAGTTCTACGGCATGCGGCGCTACGCGCCCGGCGACGACCTGCGCAAGATCGTCTGGCGCGCCTTCGCCCGCACCGGCGAGCTCCTCGTGCGCGAGAGCGAGCAGGGCATCACCGACAAGGTGATCCTGATCATGGACCAGGACGCCGAGCGACACACGAAGGGGATCGTGTCGGACTCCTTCGAGGCCGCCTGCCGCGTCGCCGCGTCGCTCGGCGTGCACCACCTCCGCGAGGGCTACTCGGTGACGCTCGAGGGGTCGAAGGAGAAGCTCGCCGGTCCGCTGCGCGGCCCGTCGGCGGCGATCCAGCTGCTCGACTCCCTCGCCCGGGCCGAACCGGTGAAGGGGACGCTGTCGGAGGCGATGTCGCGCCTGCTGCTCCGCATCCCGCGCGACGCCCACGTCATCCTCATCACGCCGCAGCTCGACGCCGAGGCCGCGGCGCGACTGCGGCTGCTCGTCGACCGCGGCATGTCCGTCCTCGTCGTCGCCCTCATGTGGCTCGACGAGGCGGTCGACTCGCTCGCCTCCGCCGCCGGCCTCGGCGTGCACGTCGTCGAGGTCGGCCCCAACACGAACCTCACGATGGCGTTCCGCCGCGAGGTCGCCGCCGCCACGGTGGTCCGCTGATGGCCATCATCGAGGACGAGGACCGCGCGCAAGATCTCGCTGCAACCGAGCCGGCTGAGCCGGCTTCATTGCAGCGAGAACCTGAAGGGCCGCCGCCGGCCGTCCCCGAGGAGGAGGACGAGCGGCCGAGCGTGCAGGAGATCGCGAGGCCGATCCTGGCCGCCGCGCTGGCGGCGGCCGCGGGCGGCCTGGTCGCCGGCGGCATCTTCGGGTCCTGGGGCGCACGGGCCACCGGCCTCGTCGGCGCCTTCGCCGGCGCCGGCTGGGCGTTCCTCGCCCTGCGCAGCCGGCGCAGCACCGCGGTGCAGGCGGCGTTCCCGCTCGCCGTCGTCGGCGCCGCGATCATCGCCGTCGTCCTGCGCGGCGAGTCGCCCGGTGAGCTCCCGACGCTGCTCGGCGACGCCGTCGACAGCGGCCGGCTGTTCCGCCCGCCGGTCCCGTTCGACCCCGGGTGGTCGGCGATCCTCGTCGGGCTCTTCGCCACCATCGGCTTCGCCGCCGCCTGGGTCGGCGCAGCGCTCGGACGCAGTCGCCTCGCCGTCGCCCTCCCGCTCCCGCTCGTCGGACTCACCGCCATCACCCAGCCCGAGGGCAGCGAGCTCGTCGCCGGCCTCTGCGCGTTCGTGCCGATCCTCGCTGCCCTCGCCGTGCTCTTCGGCGGCGACCGCGAGCGGGCGAGCCAGCTCGGCTCGGAGTTCGAGCTCAAGCGCGGGCTGCGAGGCGCGCTGCTCGCCGTCCCCGCCATCGCCCTCATCGTCGGCGCCAGCCAGGCGTCGTTCCTCTTCCCCGAGCCGGTCTACGACCCGACCGACCAGCCGCAGAAGCCGAAGCCGGTGCCGTTGAGCGCCGCCGCCGACCGCGTCCTGTTCGAGGTCGACAGCCCCGACGGCTTCACCGGTCCGTGGCGCACCGGCGCCCTCGACGTCTACGAGGACGGCGCGTGGAAGCTGCCGCCGTACGACCCCGACCGGCTCGAGGACATCCCCGCCGACGGCATCATCAGCGAGACCCGGCTCGAGGAGAGCGACAAGACGGTCACGATCACGCTGCGCGACCTCGGCGACGGCGTCGTGCTCCCGCTGCTCGGCGGCACCACGACCTTCAGCGGTGACGTCGACGACCTCGCCTTCGATCCGCGCACGCAGCTGCTGCGGCTGCGCAGCGGGCGGGCACCGAAGGACGTCGCCTACGCGATCACGCTGCCGGACTACGCGACCGACGACCAGCTCAACGCGGCGACGGCGGCGAGCGGTCCCGCCGAGCAGCTCGAAGCACCCGAGCCGCCGGCCGCGGTCCGATCGCTCCTCGCCCAGGCCCCGCAGACGACGTCGTGGGAGATGCTCGACTTCCTCCGCAGCAAGCTGCTCGACAACGTGTCGGCCGCCGGCCCCGGCTCGCCCGTCGACGTCACGCCGGCGCGGGTCGCCGAGATGTTCGAGCCCGAGGCGAAGGCGACGCCGTTCGAGATCGCGGCAGCCGAGGCGTTGCTCGCCCGCTGGGCCGGCATCCCCGCGCGCGTCGGCTTCGGCTTCGACGGCGTGAACGACGAGGACGGCGTGCTCACCGTGCGTCCGAAGAACGCGGCGCAGTGGCTCGAGGTGCACTTCGACGGCTACGGGTGGGTGCCGCTCGTCGGCGCGCCCAAGCAGGCCGAGGCGTCGCTCGAGACCGACCCCAACGATCGCTTCGACCCCAACGTCGTCCCCTCCGACGACGTCGCCGTCGAGATCTTCCTGCCGTTCCAGCTCGAGGACCTGACCCAGCTCTACCAGCGCATCCGCAACGAGATCCTGCGCTACGGCCCGGTGCTCCTCGCGCTGGTGGCGCTCTGGATCACCTGGCCGTTCTTCGGCAAGCTCCACCGGCGGGCGAAGCGCCGGCGCTGGGCGGCGCGGCTCGGGCCGCGCGAGCAGGTCGCGGTGGAGTACGCCGAGCTGCGCGACCTCGCGACCGACCTGTCGATCGCCGACATCTACTCGACGCCGCTCGAGTACCTCTACGAGGTGCGCGACGACGCCGAGCACGCCGAGCTGTCGTGGCTCGTCGCCCGCTCGCTCTACGGCGACATGAAGGACACCGTCGACGAGGACGACGTCGCCGCCGCCGAGCTGATGGGCGCGTCGGTGCGCCGTCGCCTGCGCCAGGCGCAGCCGGTGCTGACCCAGGTCGGCGCGCTGCTGAGCCGGGCGTCGATCGCCCAGCCGTACACGACCGAGGTGCCGAACATCCGCGTGCCGCGCCTGCCGACGATGCCGCGGCCGCGAGTGCGCCGCCGCTCGAGGAGGAGGAAGCGCCCGTGAAGCGACTGCTCGTGCTGCTGCTGGCCACGCTGCTCACCACCGGGTGCAGCGTCGACGCGCCACCGCTCGAGCTGGGCGTCAAGCGCGTCGCCCTCAGCCTCGCGTTCGCCGAGGAAGAGCTCGCCGAGCCCGTGGCGCCGCGCGTGCTGTACGAGCTCGTGCCGGCGCCGCCCGAGCTCATCGCCGCGCCCGATGTCCCGTACGTGGCGCCGTCGTTCGAGCTGCCGTCGTTCCTCGCGTGCCAGCCGGCACCGGAGGGTGCGCCGCTCGGTGCCGCCGTCGAGCGGGTCGCCGCCGCGCCGCCGGTCGCGGGCACGTACCTCCGCCGCAACACCGGCACCATCCACATCGAGGGCGGCGTGGTGCCGATCGACCTGCCCTATCCCCCGCTGTCGACGTGGGTGCACGGCGAGCCCACCGAGGTGTCGGTCACGCCCACGCCGGTCGCCGGCAACAGCTTCCAGGTGCCGACGGAGCCGGCGCCCGCCGACGAGTACGAGGTCGTGAAGACGTTGACGCCGGACTTCACGATCACCGACCGGTTGCGGCGCACACCCACGGCGATCGAGCTCGTCTCGCGCGTCACCAACGCCAACGGCACGGAGTCGACGTTCACGCCCGAGCCGCCGATCATCGTCCATCAGTTCGACGTCGAGGGAACGCAGTGGACCTCCGCCGGCATGGACACGGCCACGGGCACGGCGATGCTCTTCGAGGGCACGATCGAGGCCAGGGAGATCGTCGACGTGTGCGGCACGATCGTCGACACGTACCGGGTGACCTTCGTCGAGCAGGTCGTGAACCTGCGGACCGGCGAGGTGAGCGGCTCGCAGCCGAACGTGCCCAACGCCTACAACATCGCCCCGCAGCTCGGCGGCCTGATCGTGCGCGAGGACGTCCACTCGACGCTGACCGCCAGGGAGCCGAACAGCGGCGCGACGGTGCTGGTGCAGATGGACTACGTGTCGACGCTGGCCTCCCCCGACCCGATCCCGAAGGAGTACCTGTGAGGCGGGTCGTGCTCGCGCTCGTGCTCGGGCTCGCGCTGACGGCGTGCGGTGACGAGTCGCGGTCGGTCGCGCCGGTCGAGGTGGATCCCGCACTGGCACCGGCGACGCTCTCGGACGGTCTGAAGCTCTACGAGAACCGTGACGAGGAGACGATCACGGCCTTCGCCAACGCCGGCGAGCGCACGCTCGTGGCCGACGGTCGCATCTGGGAGATCCGCCGGGCCGACCGGCTGATCGGGACGTTGCAGATCTCGACGGTCCTGCCCGACGTCGACCTCCGGCAGCCCGACGTGCGCGACACGATGGTGCGGCAGATCCTCACCGGCGCCGTCTCGTCGATCCGCATCGGCGACGTCGAGGTGTTCACCTCGACGACCAACGACAAGGCGGTCTACGTCTGGTTCGGGCGCGGCATCTTCGAGGTGCTGCAGCTGCGCGACCGCGGCGTCGAGGACTTCGAGCCCTTCGCCACCGAGATCATCGCCCACCAGGCGACGCTGGAGGCATGGGAGCCGCTCCCCGAGCTGCTCGGCTCCCGAGACGACGACGACTGAGCGCGGCCTCGCCGTCTCGGTGCACTGAACCGTCTCGGTGCGCTCAGCCGGCCCACGGACGGCTCGATGCACCGAGACGGCTGGTTGCACCGAGACGGTGACGCCGAAGCGGAGCCCCGCCTCAGCGGCGGCGATCGCCGCGCTCGGCGACCATCTCCGCCACGGTGCGCCCGCTGAGGATCGACTCGGGTTGGGTGGCGACGGGGTCGAGCGACGGGTCGGCGGCGGCGTCCTTCACCTTCACCAGCAGCCACTGGCGCGGGTTGTTCCGGTCGTCGCCGGTGCGGGTGAGCGCCCACGACCCCTGGAGCTTCTCGCCCTCGAGCCACACCTTCACGTGGCCGTTCGCGAGCCCGGCGCGCATCGGGAGCACGCTGCCCCGCTTGTCCTCCGTGAGGTTGTGGTAGATGCCGGCGTCCCAGACGATCACCCCGCCACCGCCGTACTCACCCTTCGGGATGAAGCCCTCGAAGCCGGCGTAGTCCATCGGGTGGTCCTCGGTCATCACCGCCAAGCGCTTCACAACCGGATCCATCGACGGCCCCTTCGGGACCGCCCACGACACGAGCACGCCGTCGACCTCGAGCCGGAAGTCGTAGTGCATGCGCGTGGCGTCGTGCTGCTGGATCACGAAGCGCGGCGGCGTCCCCGTCTTCGACCGCTTCCCGCCGGTCGGCTCGGGCGTCACCGCGAAGTGCCGCTTGGCGAGGTACTTGTCGAGCCTCGGGTCGTCGGTCTTCTTCCAGGGCACCGCTCCCGTCTTACCCTGCGGCCATGGTCGACGTCACGACCGCCATCGTGATCAACCGGCCGCCGGGCGCGGTCGCCGCCGTCGCCGGTGATCCGAGCCACGCCGCGCTGTGGCTCGTGCACATCGCGACCGAGCGGTGGACGGTCGTTGAGCACGTCCCCGCCGAGCGGCTGGTGCTGCGCACCGACGAGGGCCCGTACCCGCTCGAGCTCACGACGACGTGGGGGCCGCACGACGGCGACCCCGAGCGGACGATCGTGCGGCTGCGGACGACGGCCGAGCCGACGGGCGCGCGCCGCCTCCTGCGCGGCTTCATCGAGACCGCGACCAAGCGTGCGAACGCCCGCGACCTCCTCGAGCTGAAGCAGCTGCTCGAGCGCTCGCGCTAGCGGCAGTCGGGCGCCGGCGGTGGTTGCGGGGCGCGGTCGGTGTCGTCGGTGTCGCCGACGTCGCGCAGGAACGTGCGCAGCGCCTCGCGCGCCTCGAAGCGTCCCGGCGCGGTGCAGTCGAGCACGCGCACGGCCAGCACCTGGGCGTAGGCGGCGGCGGAGAGCAGGGGCTCGGACGACCGCTCCTCGCCCTCGGCCTGGAGCAGGCCACCGATCGACGCGAACGTGTCGCCCGCCTCGAACGCGGTGTCGAACCGCTCGTCGTCCTCGAGCCGGTCGAGGGCGCGGTCGACGGCATCACCGCCGCCACCGCCGCACGCGACGGTCCCGACGACGAGCGCAGCGACGAGCGCGAGACGGGTCAGCACCGCACGGCGAGCGCCTCGAGCCGCGCCGGCCGCTCGAGCACGTCGGCGCCGTGACCCGCGAGCGCGGTGACGGCGGTGACCCGTCCGTCCTCGCCGGCGACCTGCAGCACGAGCTCACCGTCGACCGGCACCGTCGAGGTCCACGACCCGTCGTCGCGCTCGTCCACGACGAGGTCCAGCGTGAGGTCGTAGCCGAGCCGGTCGGCGACCCGGCGAACACACGCCGACGGCGACGCCGACGTGTCGACGAGCGCGGCAGCCAGGGCGCCGGCCGCGACGAGCGCGACGGCGCACGCCAGGAGGACCCGCTCCCGCATCGCCACACCCGCACACTACGGCGCGGACCGCTCGGAGACCGTTGGTCTTCGGATACCGTGAGCACGTGCGCGGGGGACGCGCCGTCGTGACCGACGGCCAGGGGGGCGTCGAGGTCGTCGACATCGAGGTCGACGACCCGGGGCCGGGCGAGGTGCTCGTCGAGATCCGCGCCTCGGGCGTCTGCCACACCGACCACGACCTGATCGGCGTGCCGTTCCCGTTCGTGCTCGGGCACGAGGGTGCTGGCGTCGTGCTCGCCGTGGGCGACGGCGTGCGCGACACCCGGGTGGGCGACTCCGTCCTTCTCTCCTGGGCGCTGCCGTGCGGCGTGTGCTTCCAGTGCACCGAGGGGAACCACCACCTCTGCGAGCGCCACTCCCCGCTCACCGCCGGCCTGGGCGGTCACGCCCACCGGGGCGGGACCCGAGCCGGGGGCAAGCCGGTGATCCAGGCGTTCGCGCTCGGCACGATGAGCACCCACGCGCTCGTGAAGCAGCAGGCGATCGTGCCGCTGCCCGACGGCATCCCGTTCAGCTCGGCGTGCATCGTCGGCTGCGGTGTGATGACGGGCTACGGCTCGGCGGTCAACGCCGCCAAGGTGCAGCCGGGCAGCAGCGTCGTCGTGCTCGGGTGCGGTGGCGTCGGGCTCAACGTGATCCAGGGCGCGAAGGTCAGCGGCGCGGCGCGCATCATCGGCGTCGACCCCAAAGCCGACCGCCGGGAGATGGCGCTGCGCTTCGGTGCGACCGACGTCATCGAGCCGAGCGCCGACGACGTCGAGCTGATCGCGGTCGCCGAGCAGGTGAAGACGATGACCGACGGCCGTGGCGCCGACTGCTCCTTCGAGTGCACCGCGGTGCCAGCACTCGGCGCCGCGCCGCTGCGGATGATCCGCCACGGCGGCACGGCGGTGGCGGTCAGCGGCATCGAGCAGCCGATCACGGTCGACATGACGCTCTTCGAGTGGGACAAGACCTACATCAACCCGCTCTACGGCCAGTGCCGGCCCACGCGTGACTTCCCGCGGATCTTCGACCTCTACCGTCGCGGCCACCTCCTGCTCGACGAGCTCGTCACGCGCACGTACGCGCTGGACGACATCGACCGCGCCTTCGACGACCTGCGCGCCGGCCGCAACGCCAAGGGCGTGCTGGTGATGGAGTGACGGGGTGAAGCCGCTCGTCCCCGTCGAGCTCAGCGAACCCGGCTTCGAGCCCGACGGCCTGCGGTTCGCCACCGCCAACAGCCGAGCGCTGCGCCGGCGCGCCGACGCCACGTTCTGGTCGAGCGGCCACGAGCGCACGCCGCTGGTGATCCTCCTGCACGGCGTGTACGGCTCCCACTGGGCGTGGGCGATGAAGGCCGGCGCCCATCGCACCGCCGCCGCGCTCGAGGTGCCGTGCGCGCTGGCGATGCCGAGCGACGGCCTGTTCGGCCTCGGCAGCGGCTACGTGCGCCACTCCGGCGGCGACTTCGCGTCGTGGATCCTCGACGAGGTGCCGTGGCTGGCGGCCCAGGCGCTGGCGGGCGTCGATCCCGATGCGCCGGTGGCCCTCGTCGGCCTCTCCATGGGCGGCTTCGGCGCCCTCCTGCTCGGCGCCCGCCATCCCGAGCGGGTGCACGCGGTGAACGGCATGTCGTCGATCACCGACTTCTCGCAGATGAAGCTGTTCGTCGGCGACATCAGCGGCTACGACGTCGATGACGCCGACCGCTCCGTGCTCGACGCCATGCGGACGGCGCCGTCGCTCCCGCGCATCCGCTTCGACTGCGGTTCGGAAGACCCGCTGATCGAGCACAACCGCGCCCTGCACGCCGGCCTCGACGCCGCCGGGATCGAGCACGAGTACGTCGAGCACCCCGGGGGCCACGAGTGGCCGTACTGGTCGAACCACCTCGCCGCCGCCCTCGCGTTCGTGCTGGACTCGAAGGGATGACCGTGGACGTGCAGCGGGTCAAGGCGAGCGAGCCGGCGCAGCTCATCGTCGACGCGCTCGGGGCCGACGGCGCCGTGATCGTCGAAGGACTGCTCGACGACGACCTGCTGGCGAGGTTCAACGCCGAGCTGTCGCCGCTGCTCGACGGCGCGCCGCCGGGCGGCACGAAGTTCCTGAACGACATGGCCGGGTGGTTCTTCGGGGCCCGCACGCGGAACGTCACGGGCATCGCGGGCAGGTCGCGCGTCTTCGCGACCGAGATCCTCGTGCACCCGGTCTTCAAGGCGGTGTGCGACGCCATCCTCCAGCCGTCGTGCGCGACGTATCAGCTCAACATCGCCCACGTCCTCGACCGCGGGCCGGGCTCGACCCAGCAGTACCTCCACCGCGACGAGGCCGTGTGGTTCCACCTGCCGCCGGAGCACCCCGAGGTGCAGCTGGCGTCGGTGATCGCGCTCGTCGACTTCACCGCCGACAACGGCGCGACGCGCGTCGCGCCCGGGTCGCACAAGTGGCCTCGCGATCGCGTCGCCACCGACGCCGACCTCGTGGCCGCCGAGATGCCGGCGGGCTCGGCGGTGATCTACCTGGGCTCCACGATCCACGCCGGCGGCGCCAACGTCACCCCCGACATGTGGCGACGGGCGATGCACGTGTCGTACTGCCTCGGCTGGCTGCGCACCGAGGAGAACCAGTACCTCGCCAACCCGATCGAGGTGGTGCGCACGCTGCCCCGCGAGGCGCAGGCGCTCCTCGGCTACGCCGTGCACGACGCGCTGCCCTCGGGTGGTGGCTACCTCGGCGCCGTCGAGCTGCAGGACCCCGTCGAGCTGCTGCAGGCCGGCGAGCTCTAGCCGTGCCCGGCGACGAGCTCGACCGGCTCGACGAGCTCGCCGGCGAGCTCGTGCGGCTGCGGGCGATGACGGTCCACGACATCGACGCGATGGCGCCGTTCGACCGTGACACCCAGGGCGTCCGCCAGTCCGGTGAGACGTTCATCCCGCGGTCGCCCGATGTGCACCGCCGCACGGTCGAGGAGTGGCTGGCCCGGCCCAACCCCGGCGACACCGCCGGGTGGGTGATCGAGGTGCTCGCCACTCGGGAGGCGGCCGGGTCGATGAACGTCGGCCGGGCCAGCCCCCGCAACGGGCGGTTCAGCTATGGCATCGGGCTCGGCGCGCCGCATCGCAACCAGGGCTACGGCAGCGAGGCGATCACGCTTCTCCTGCGCTTCTACTTCGGTGAGCTGCGGTACCAGAAGTGCGACACGACCATCTACGCGTTCAACGACGGCTCACTGCGCCTGCACGAACGACTCGGCTTCCAGGTCGAGGGCCGCATCCGGCGTGCCGTCTTCACCGCCGGCGAGCACCACGACGAGATCGTCGTCGGCATCACCGCCGAGGAGTTCTTCGCCCGTCACGGTGGGCGCTGAAGCGCATCAGCCGAGCGCCTTCTCCATCTCGACGATCGTCGTGGCGTACCAGGCGATGGTGCCGTCGGGCTGCTCCTGCTCCCAGCCGACGTCACGGGTGCCGACGGCGACGTACCCGAGGTGCTCGTACAGGCGGCGGGCGCGGTCGTTGTCGGGCTCGACGCCGAGGCGCGCCGGCAGGCCCCGGGCGGCGATCCGGCGCTCGGCCTCGGCCATGAGCATCGTCGCCAGGCCGCGGCTCTCGTGGCCGCCGAGGGTGGCGACCTGGACGATCGTCCCGGCGCCGGGGTGCTCGGCGTAGTCGATGGCGCCCTTGCAGACGGGCGCGCCGGCGTCGTCGCGGACGCAGAGGTACTCGGCGTCGCCGCGCGCCAGGTACCCGCGCATGCTCTTCAGGTGCGTCTCGGAGTTCCACTCGGCCAGCGACTCGAAGTCCGCGCCGACGAGGTCGTCGACCCTCATCGCTGCAGCTCGTACGCCTCGGTGAGCAGCTCGAGCAGCGACGGATCCACCTCGTCAGCCGACGCGACGTTGCACGTGTGCCAGTAGCGCCCGCCGTACTCGATCACCTTGCGCTTGATCGTCGGGTGCGACGCCCGCCGCCGCAGCCCGAACGAGATCGCCACCCACTTCGTCATCGGCCGCAGCTCGGCGAACTTCTTCGGGTTCTTCAGGAAGATGCCGACCTGCACGGCGTCGGCGTGCACCGGCCCGAGCGTGCTCACGTGGGCCATCACCGCGTCGAACACCGGCTTCTCCCACGGCGGGCCGGTCGAGAAGTACTCCTCCACCGACATGCCCGGCGAGCACGCGTGGCCCTGGCCGGCGCGTGCGAACAGCCGCTTGCACTCCGGGCACGTCCAGGACACGGCCCTACAACTAGCCGGTCGACTCCAGGCCGCGCACGCCGTCGGAGAACACGCGCACCACGTCGTCCAGCTCGCCGGGCCGGAACCGCTTGCCGTTCTGGACGTAGAACCAGCACCCGGGCTCGCCGCCGTCGATGTCCGAGCACTCGGGGTTCCACCAGATCTCGGCGAGGTTGTCGACGAAGGAGTGGTCGCCGGGCGAGTAGCCGCCGCCGATCGCGTACGGCCGCTCCTTGTCGGCGTTGCGGAGGGGCATGGCGTAGAGGCCGTCGCGGAAGGACTCCGGCGTGAGCTCGGGCCCGGCCTCCTGGATGCCGTTGGCGATGTGCTCGAGGTCGATCCAGTGGAGGCGGCAGAAGTTGGCGTCGGGGTTCGTCGTCGGGTCCACGGACTTGTAGGCGCGGAAGCAGTCGGTGTCCTCGAACGCCTGCGGCAGCTCCCAGCCCGACATGCCGAACGTGTGCGCCAGCTGACCGGGCTGGCCGGTGAGCCGGGCGGCGTCGTTGAAGTCGAGGCCGTAGCTGTTGATCATCACCCACTCGGGGAAGTACTGGTTCGCCTCGGCGCCACCCCAGAACTGGATGACGTTGAGCAGCGAGGCCTCGAGCACGAGCGTCGTGTAGCCGCCGGCACGCACCTGGGCGAGCGCGCTGGCGATCTCCTCCGGCTTGGCGAAGTCGATGTGGAACGGGTCGAAGCCGCAGATCTCCCGCGCCACGCGCGCGATGTTCCCCGACGTGCGGAAGTTGTTGTTGATGTTCGACTCGACGAGCACCGCGATCTTCCGCGGCTGGCCCTTGATGCCGGTCCCGGCGAAGTCGGCGTTGCGACCGACGAGCTTCTTGCAGATGTACTCCCCCGCCAGCTGGTCGACCGTGTCGGTGTCCATCTGGTACGACCACCAGTACGGGTCGTGCTCGGCGTAGATCGACTTCTGGAACCCGTTGCCGTTGAAGCACACGAGCTCGTGGCGCGTGAACTCCTCGCAGAACGGGGCCGCCAGGTGCGTGGCCACGAACGCCTTGGTCTCGACCGCCTGGCGCACGGCGGACGCCCGCTGGTCCGCCTCGGCGTCGCCGCTGTCCTCGATGGCCCAGAGCTGCAGCCGGCGGCCGTACATCTCGTAGCGCTCGTTGAAGTACTGCTGGAGGACGCGCGCGGTGCGATGGGCGGCGTCCTCACCGGGCGGTGCGGTGTCCTCGATCG
>Ga0196963_10001633_pt1 | contig 14675 bp, 7 predicted proteins | sample S1_5metaG_FD_148600 | JGI IMG/M metagenome (GOLD analysis project Ga0196963, IMG submission 148600) | Soil microbial communities from Anza Borrego desert, Southern California, United States - S1_5 | ecosystem: Environmental > Terrestrial > Soil > Desert | place: USA: California | collected... | reverse complement strand
AATAGGAAAGGCCGGCGAGGTCTCCCTCGCCGGCCCAGCCTTTGTCAATCGGACCTGTGAGGTCTGTCGTGCCCTACCAGCGCTTGGTGATGCTGATGAAGGCGCGACGGCCGCGCATGTCGTAGAGGTTCAGCGCCGCGGTGCCGGCCCGGAACTGGCCGGAGGACTGCGACGGCGGACGCTCGTCGAACACGTTCTGGATACCGGCCGCGAAGGTCCAGTCGTCCATCTTCTTGCGGACCGAGAAGTTATGGTAGGCGGTGAACTCGTTGTACTGCTTGAAGTACACCTGGGTCGGAACCACCGCCAACGCACCCGGCGTCGCCAGGCCACCCGACGCGTTCAGGAAGCTCGAGCAGGTCCCCTGCACGGTGGTGCCACCGGTCGGGGTGAAGTTGCAGGTGCTGCTGTAGCGGGTGTTGTTGAAGATGTCGCCGCCGAAGGTTTCGGTATCCGACTGCTTGCCGATCATGTCGGTGTTCCAGAACACCGTCCAGTCGCCGCGGTCGAAGCGGAGCGACATGTTCCCGGTGAAGTCGGGTTCGGTGGTCGTGCCATTGTAGTCTTCAACCGCCGCGCCGCCCAGGAGGACGGTGGTGTCCTTCGTCTGCCAGGTGAACTGGCTGTCGAAGGTCAGGCGGCCGAAGTCGAACTCGTGCTGGTAGCGGATCGTCAGGTCGATGCCCCGGTTGATCTGCTCGGCGACGTTCACGTAGCTGTTGTTGACCGTGATGATTTCGTTCGGACGGCTCGCCGCGCCGGGCCCGTTCCGCGTGAAGAGGGAGCAGAAGGGGTCGGTCGGGTAGGTCGGCGAGGTGTAGCACTGGTTCAGGATGTTGGCCGAACCGAATTGACGGATCTCATCGTTGACGAGGAAGTCGAAGTATTCGACGGCCACCGACAGGTCGATGAAGCTCGGGGTCCAGATGACGCCAGCGGTCCAGGCCTCGGAGGTTTCGGCCTCCAGCACGCCGGCGCCGCCGCCGGTGATGATCAGGGCGGAGCTGGTGCCAGCCCCGGTCCAGCCCATCGGCACCCCGGCCGCTTGGCAGTTGGCTTGAATGAAAGGATTGTTGTCGAGTTCCCACTGGATGCAGGGGTCGATCGCGGCCTGGTTCTGGAAGCTGGTCTGGTTGGCCAGATACAGTTCGTACAGCGCCGGGGCGCGGAACGAGGTGCCCTTGGTGGCGCGGATGCGCCAGGCCGGGGTGATCTGCCAGTTCAGGCCCACCTTGTAGGTGTCGCCGTTGCCGTAGGAGTCATACTCGGTGTAACGCCCCGAGACCTGGACATCGAGGCTTTCGACACCCGGCAGACCCTTGAGCAGGGGGATTTCGACTTCCCCGAACACTTCGAACACCTGGTCCGACCCGAAGGTGTGACCGGCGGCCGAGGAGCCCCACAGGTTGCCGGCGGCTTCGTTCGGGTCCGGGGAGTCGTCGATCTCGTCTTCGCGGTAGGTCATCCCGAAGGCGCCGCCGACCGGACCGGCCCAGATGTTGAACAGGTCGCCCGATATCGAGGCTTCCACCAGGTCCTGGGTGTAGGTCGTGTTGCCGACGGCGTTAAAGGTCAGGAAGTCGAGCTCGGCAGCGTTGAAGTTGCCTTCCAGAATCCGCTGCGACGTCCAGTCGATCCCGCCCGGCAGGGCCGAGCACTGGCCGCCGGAAATGGTGATCGCGGCCTGGTTACAGGCGGTGGCGCCGGTCAGCGCGACCACGCGGTCGTTGTAGAGCGAGTAGGTGTTGTAAGTCGCGTCGGAATCGCTGTGCTGGTAGAAGACATCCCAGCTGAAGCGGCCGATGTCGCCCCGCAGGCCGATGACCGAGCGCCAGTAGTCGACTTCCTGCGACCGGTCGGACCGGAACGGGATGATCGGGAGCAGGGCGCCGCCGGTGGTGTTGAACTGGCCCGTGCCGCCTTGCGCGATCGACTTGAACGGCGCCGGGATGGCCGGGTTGTTCGGGTTGACCGACGGGAAGAACTGACGGGCGCCGTACTGGGCGCTCTCGCGCTTGTTGTACAGGAACTCACCGTACAGCTCCAGCGCCGGCAGGATATCGAAACCGCCCGAGACGTACAGCGAGGTGTTGGTCACCGGGCTGAGGATCGACTGGCGACCGTAGAGTTCGTCGTCGAAGTGCCCGTACGGGAAGGTCGCCGGGAAGCCGGCGCGGCCTTGACGGGCCAGATCGTAGCCGGAGACGCCGACCGCGGCGTTGTTGCCCTGCTGCGGGGTCGCGTAGGTGACGCCCGGATCCTTGTAGATGAAGTCGCCGAGCGGGGTGCGGATGACCCGCGCGAACAGGCCGTAGCACTTGGTGTGGTCCGCGGCCTGCTGGGTCGGATCGGTGTTGGCGTAGTCGACCCGGCCGCCCTTCACGCCACCGACGCCGCTGAACAGGTAGTCAGCGGCGCAGGCGGTGTCTTCGCGATCTTTCCGGCGGAGAATCTTGCTGTCCTGCCAGTTGATCGAGGCGTTGATGTAGCCGCGGTCGAAGGTCTTGCCCCAGGCGAACGAAGCCCGGTACTGCTCGCCGCCGCCATCGAACGGCACGTTGCCGTAGACGTTGGCTTCGAAGCCGTCGAGGTTCGACTTGGTGATGATGTTGATGACGCCGGCGACGGCGTCCGAACCGTAGATCGAGGAGGCGCCGTCCTTCAGGATCTCGAAGCGCTCGACGATCGAGTTCGGGATGACGTTCAGGTCGACGGGGCCGACGGTGCCGCGGGTGCCGGCCGGGCCGACGCGCTTGCCGTTCAGCAGGACCAGGGTGCGGGTGGCGCCCAGGCCGCGCAGCGATATGGTGTTGGCCCCGGGACCGCCGTCGGTCACGAAGCCGGTCAGCTGGTTGTTCACCTGGAACGAACCGGAGGCCACCGACGACTGCTGCAGGATTTCAGCGGTGTCGACCAGGCCTTCGAGCGAGGACTGCTCGGAGGTGATGACCTGGATCGGCGCGGCGCTGTTGAACTCCGAGCGCTTGATGCGCGACCCGGTGATCACCAGGGCGGAAACGTCGCCCTCGGCCTCTTCTTCCTCATCCTCTTCTTCTTCCGCCTGGGCGGCGGGCGCCGTGGGCTGAGCCATGGCGACGGTCGGAGCGACGAGAGCGGCGGCCGCGAGGCCGGCGATGACGGTCGTTCCGAGCAAAAACTTGCGATCCAGCATTTTGAGCACTTTCCCCAGTAGCCCGATGTGTTCCCCACGGCCGCAAAGACGGCCGCTGCGGAACACGAGATTCCGCACGGTGTCCCCGACACTAGGCAGCTTCCGGCGGCGTGCCAAGAATGATGACGGCATTGGGGCCATTCGTCATGGGGGCGTTACAATCTCGCCACAGTTGTTCGGCTGGCCGACGGTTTCGGACACAATAGCCGCAGCCCTTCCAGGGAAGATTGGCTTGGCGGCCGGGCATTTCCGGATAGATTGTTCGCCCAAATGGGAGGAGGACGCAGAGATCGGACGGCGTTACGTCAGATGCGCGGCGATCCTTCCCTTTTCGAGCGAGCGTATTTCAACCTCGGGGAATCGTAGTGAGACATGTCCTGAAGCTTTGCGGCCTGGCCGCGATGATCGCCCTTTCAGGGGGTGCGATCGGAGGGTCCGCGCAGGCCCAGACAGGGGCGTCCAAGCCACCCAGCGCAGAGGCGTTCGGCCGCCAACCGGCGATCAGCGGCGTGTCGATCTCGCCGGACGGCAAATACATCGCCGGCATCACCTCGCCCGACGGGGTGAAGAGTTATGTCAGCATCTGGCGCACCGACGCCATGGACAAGCAACCCGTCAATCTGGGCTGCGGCGAACGCTCCGACTGCATGGGCGTGACCTTCCTGAAGAGCGACCGCATCGCCCTGACCGTCCGCCAGACCTACACCGAAGGGGCGGTCAGCGGCCACCTGTTCCGGACGTTCATCAGCGACATCGAAGGCAAGTCCTTCCGTGACGCCTCCGGCGAGATCGACCAGAGCCAGGGCGGCTTCGTTCAGGTGGTCAACACCCTGCCGAAGGACCCCAAGAACGTCCTGGTCCGCATCCGCGGCGACATCTACAAGCTCAACGTCTATTCCTTCACCAAGGCCAAGGTCTACACGGGCTCCGACAAGTTCGGCGGCGAGCAGTTCGACCTGAACGGCGAGGTCCGGGCCCGCCAGGCGGTCGATTTCGACAACGGCAAGGTCTACATCGCCCAGTACATCCGCAATCCGGCCAACGGCAACTGGGAGGAACACTTCCGCTGGTACGCCGCCAACCGCGAGCCCAAGGCCATCGTCGGCTTCACCGACGATCCGAACATCATCTACGTCGGCACCAATGAAGGCCAGGACAAGTCGGGGATCTTCATCTACGACATCAACCAGCGGAAGATCATCGAGCCGGCTTTCCAGATCAAACTGTTCGAGGCTGGCGGCCTGAGGCGCTCGCGCGCCCCGGCCGACTTCGGCCGGCTGCTCGGCTTCAACTACGATTCGGCGACCACCGAGACCTACTGGGTCGACGAGAAGATGGGCTCGATCGCCAAGGGCCTGCGCAAGGCCTTCGGGATCAAGACCGTGCCGGTCAGCTGGGTCGACGTCGCCACCGGCGAGAAGGCGACCTTCCGGGTGGCCGATGGCGCCGACGTGGACATGACCAGCTGGTCGGACGACTTCAGCAAGGTGATCGTGGTCAAGCACGGCGCCCGCCAGCCGCCGGAATACTACCTGCTGATCGACGGGACCAAGGTGACCCCGCTGGGCAAGTCGCGCCCCTGGCTCGACACCAACGCGCTCGGCAACACCAGCCTGATCCAGTACGCGGCCCGCGACGGGCTGATGGTGCCGGGCTTCCTGACCAAGCCGAACCCGGCCATCTGGGGCCCGGGCCCCTACCCGGCCATCGTGCTGCCGCACGGCGGCCCCTGGGCCCGGGACGACATGGGCTGGGACACCAGCGGCTGGACGCAGTACTTCGCCGCCCGCGGCTACGCCGTGCTGCAGCCGCAGTACCGCGGCTCGGAAGGCTGGGGCCAGAAGCTGTGGCGGGCCGGCGACTCCGAATGGGGTCAGAAGATGCAGGACGACAAGGACGACGGCGCCAGGTGGATGATCGACCAGAAGATCGCCGCGCCCGACCGGATCGCCATGCACGGCTACAGCTATGGCGGCTATGCCGCCATGGCGGCTTCGGTGCGGCCCAACGGCCTGTACCAGTGCGCGGTGGCCGGCGCCGGTGTGGCGGAGCTGGAGAGCTTCCGCGAGCGGAACAACCAGAACCGCATCCAGCGTGAGTTCCAGCGCCCGACGGTCAACGGCCTCGAGCCGTTGAGCCACGCCGGGAGCATCAAGATCCCGATCTTCCTCTACCACGGCGACCGGGACACCAACGTGCCGATCGAACAGTCCGAGCGCTTCGTCGCCGCGGCCCAGAAGTCGGGCCAGCCGGTGAAGTTCCTGAAGCTCAAGGACATGGGCCACAGCAGCAACACCTGGATGCCGGGCCAGACGGCCGAGGTGCTGACCGCGGTGGAAACCTACCTGCGCACCGAGTGCGGGCCGGGCGGGCTGTAGGCCTCCCCATCGCGGGGTCGGGGCGAAAGGGCGGGGAGCGATCCCCGCCCTTCTTCCTTTCAGCAGTGCTCCAGCCGCCCTTCCGCCCGCAGGATCCGCAGGGCCGGCTCGAACCCTTCGCCGCAGCGACGCCAGAGCCCGATGTTGCGGTCGTGCAGGGGCTCGCGCACCTGCACCGCCGAGGCGGTCGAGACGCCGGCCGTGTTGCGGTGGAAGTCGAGGCAGGCCGGGTCCCACTCCAGGCCGCAGAAGGCGAGGATCTCGCGAACCCGCCGCTCGGGATCGGCGACGAGGGCCTCGTAGTCGATCACCAGATAGCGGTCAGGCGGCAGCAAGGCCTCCCAGGCCTCGCTGAGGGTCTCCAGCCCGCAGACATAGCGGGCGGTGTCCTCCAGGTCGTAGGCATAGTCGTGGAACACCGACGCGGTCCCGAACAGCTGGCGGTAGTTGCCCAGCACGGTGTCGGCGGCCCGTCGGCGCATGCGCAGGATGCGGGCGTTCGGCAAGGCCCGGGAGATCATCCCGGCGAACATCAGGTTGAACGGCCGCTTGTCGGTGAAGCGCGGGGTCGTACCGGCCAAGGAGGCCGCCGCCTCGAGATAGGTCCGGCCAACGGCGCCGGCGGGCACCCCGCTGGTCGCGGCCATCACCTCCGCGGTGATCGGCGCCTCGCGGCCGATGCCGGCCGCCCGCAGCGCCAGCAAGGGCATGGCCCGCAGTTCCCCCGCCGAGGTGACGTCGCCGTGGCTTGACAGGATGCGGTCCAGCAGGGTGGTGCCCGAACGGGGCGGACCGACCACGAAGATCGGCGCGGCCGTGGGATCGCCGGGGCCGACCGGCCCTTTCCGCCAGGCCTCGGGGGCGGCGGCGAAGGCGCCCAGTGCGACACCGACGTCGTAGGCGCGGGACCGGCGGCGCGCGGCCTTGGCCCGGGTCAGGACGGCCAGAGCCGCCGGCCAGTCGCCGAGCGCCTCCCAGGCGCGGGCCAGGGCGTGGCCGACGCCGAGCGCGCGCTCCTCGTCCGCCCCGAGGCGGTCCAGGAGGCGGGTCAGGGTGTCGATGTCCTGCCCCGACGGCCTCCAGCCGGGCAGGCCCGAGAGGCTGAACCAGGCCTTGTCGTCGTCGGGCGAGAGGGCAAGGGCGCGGCGAAGGGCCGCCTCCGCCTCGCCAAAGGCGCCGACGTGCTGCGCCCCCCAGGCCAGGTTGCGGAGGATGCCGATATCGTCGGGGGCGCCGGCCGCGGCCTGGCGGAACAGGTCGACGGCGAGCTCGAAGTCCGAGGTGCGGCTGAACACATGACCCAGGCGGTCAAGGGTCTTGGGGTCGATCCTCGACATGGCCCGCGCGGCGTGCGCCGTCCGGCGAGCGCCCTCGATGTCGCCGAAGGTCAGCCGCTCGAGCGCCAACCGCGCGGCCAGCGCCGGGTCCCCCGGCGCCAGTCTGGCGGCCCGCTCGAACGCCTGCACGGCCGCCGCGTGGTCGCGTCGCGCGCTGGCGGCGAGGCCGATCTGTCGCCAATGCTCCGCTGATCCGCTCATGGCTCCGGTGTCGCCACGCCGCCCCCCTGCGTCAAGCAGGGAGATCCTGGGCAGAGCCCAAACGAAAGGCGGCGGGCCGATGGCCCGCCGCCTCCGTATTTCACACCTTCAGCCCGGCGTTAGAAGTCCAGGGTGAAGCCCATGAAGACGTAACGACCCAGAGCGTCGTAGGTCTGCGGGTAGGTGTTGCCGTTACCGGTGGTGCCGACGCTGCGGGACAGCGGCGGGTCGGTGTCGAGCACGTTGTTCACGCCGACGCGGAAGCGGGCCGAGTCGGTCGCCTTCCAGGACGCGAACAGGTCGAAGTAGTTGAAGGCGTCGAAGGTGCCGTCCAGCGGACGGTCGCCGGTCTCGTACTCGACTTCGCCGATATGGCGCCAGGTGACCGCCAGATCGATGCCCCAGGGGGTGTCGTAGCCGACGCGGAAGCGGTGGCGCCACTCGGGCGTCGGGCCGTTGCCGCTGCCGTTGATGGTGCCGCAGACGCCGCCGAACTTGCCGGCGCAGTCGCCGACCGACGATTGCGAGCCGAGCAGCTCCTCGACCTTGGTGCCGACGAAGTTGAGCGAAATGCCGCCCATATCGCCGATATCGAAGCTGTAGTTGGCGACGAAGTCCCAACCCGAGGTCTGCAGGAAGCCGACGTTGATGTTGAAGTCTTCGACGAAGCCGCCGTTGGTCCAGATGTTGCCCAGGGCGTTCCGGTTGATCCGGGCGCAGGCGATCGGATCATTGTCATCATAGCAGGCGGTAAGGGTGTTGGCCGCCCCGAAGGTGGTGATGATGTCTTCGACTTCGATGTTGTAGTAGTCGACCGAGAAGTTCAGGCCCGGGACGAAGCTCGGGGTGAACACCACGCCGATCGTGTAGGTCTTCGCGGTTTCCGGCGAAAGATCCGGGTTGCCGCCGCCGAACAGGTTGTACTGTCCCGCCGGGCTGACCAGGGCGGCGCTGCCGTACTGGGCCGGCGTGACGCCGGTCGCCTGGCACTCGGCCAGCGTGGCCGTCATGGCCGGACCGCAGGGATCGTCGTCGAGGTCGAACAGGCCGAGACCCTGGGCCGTGAACAGTTCGATCACGTTCGGGGCGCGGACCGCCTTCTGGTAGCTGGCGCGGAAGCGCACGTCGTCCGTCGGAGCCCAGTCACCACCGATCTTGTAGGTGTCGGTGTTGACGCCGGTGCCGTAGTCCGAGAACCGGTAGGCGAACTCGGCCGACAGCAGCTTGGCGAAGGGCATGTCCTCGACCAGCGGGATGCGCGCTTCCACAAAGAGGTCGTAGACCTCGGTGGCGCCGGCGAGACCGATGGTCGGGCCGCCCTGGCCGGCGAGGTCGCCGGTCGAGAAGGCCAGATCGGTGTCGGAGTTCAGTTCGTCACGGCGATATTCGGCGCCGAAGGCGAACTGCAGGCCGTTGGTCGCCGTCGGCAGCTTGATGCCGTAGGCGCCGAGGTCGCCAGCGATCGAAGCGGTCACGACCTGTTGGGTCGTGGAGGCGGTCTGAATCCCCGGAACCTGCAGGTAGTCGAGGGCTTCGTCAGTGACGCCGCCCAGGGTGAAGATGTTGTAGGGCACGCAGTTCGGGTCGGTCCCGTCGATGACCGACCGGCAGGTCGGGACGCCGCCGGGGCCAGAGACCACGTCGAGCGCGCGGCCGAGGCGAACGGTCGAGAAGTCGTTGCGGTAGACCCGCGACAGCTGCACGCGGCTGTACTGGCCGGCGATGTCGTAGGACCAGGCGTCGTCCAGCTGGCCACGCACGCCGAGGACAGCGCGGTAGGACTGGTAGCGCAGGTCGTCCTGACGACCGCCGCCCTCGACGTTCCGGCGACCGATGTAGAGGTCTTCGTCGGTGTCGGCGGCGATCTCCGCGGCGGAACAGCCGATGGCCGCGGACTGCTGGGCCGACAGCAGCGGGTTGCCGCAGTTGATGGTGCCGGTGCTGAAGAAGTTCCCCGACGGGGCGATCTGGGCGACCGTCGAGTAGTCGGTGAACATCAGCTGGGTGAAGACTTCAACCTTGTCGTTCACCTCGTAGCGGCCGACCGCGCCGAGCGAGTAGCGTTCGTCGGGGCGTTGGTAGTAGTTGATCGGACCGAAGTTGTAGGCATTCAAGGTCGTGCTGTACGGCACGAACTGATTGCCGCCGGGGCCGCCGACCGTATAGGCGAAGGTCGTGAAGTCGGTGAACTGGCCCGGGAACGAGGTGCCCGAACCGCCGCAGCTGAAGGTGTTGGTGTTGGGGCCCGTGACCGGCGTGGCCGCCGGGGCGCCGAGCGAGCAGGCCGAGTAGTCGCGATTGGCTTGCAGCACCGCGTCGTTGTTGCGGTAGGTCACGTAGGCGGTGACGTTGCCCTTGTCGTCCGGCGAGGAGACGCCGAGCAGCACCGACACTTCCTTGCCGTAGCCGTCGATCACGTTGTCGTCGGGCAGCTGGAACTGCGAGGGGTTGGTCGCGGCGCGGGCGGCGATTTCGCGGCGCAGGTGGCCCGGACCGTCGTAGTCGTTCTGGTGCTGGTAGAAGCTGTACTGGCCCGAGAGCTGAACGCCTTCGAAGTCCTTCTTCATGATGAAGTTGACGACGCCGGAGATCGCGTCCGAACCGTAGACGGCCGAGGCGCCGCCGGTCAGGACTTCAACCCGTTCGACCAGGGCGGCCGGGATCTGGTTGAGGTCGGCGGCCGCGTCGTTCGGCGAGCCGTAGGGCATGCGGCGACCGTCGACCAGCACCAGGGTGCGGACCGACCCGAGGCCGCGAAGGTCGACCGTGGCCGTACCGGAGGCGCCGTTGGACACCGAGGAGTTCTGCGAGGCGAAGGCCTGCGGCAGCTGGGTCACCAGGTCTTCGACCCGGGTGACGCCCTGGGTGGCGATGTCTTCGGAGGTCACCTGGGTGATCGGGCTGGTGGTCACCAGGTTGGGCTGCGGAATCCGCGAGCCGGTGATGAACACGGCGTCGACTTCGGTCTCTTCTTCCTGAGCGAAGGCCGGAGCGGCGGTAGCCAGGGCCGCGAACGCGGCGCCGCAGATCATCGTGGACGCCAGCAGGCGGCCGCGCGTGGTTTGGACTTTCAACTTATTCCCTCCGAGCCAGCGCGCCGACTATCTCGGTCGCGCTCCCCTCAAAAGCATGAATTCGGGCCTCCCGGACGCACTGAGACGACCGGTTGCCGAAGGAATAGGCCCGGCGCCGAACGGCGGTCAACGCTCATTGCCATTCCGTAATGATAACGCCGCGAGATTGTCGCATCCGGGCCACAGGGCGAGCGATCAGCGTTCACTGGCGGAGAAAATGCCCGCAGGACGGGCTCCTCGGCGCGTTTTGGCCGCGTGATCGGGGCGAGGGGAAGGCGATCCTGTGGCGGCGAGGCGTAGCCGGACGGACACGCCGGGGCGGCGCCATCCAGCCGAGCCTGGGTCGGGTCGGCGACTCACCGAATCCCTTTGACGCATAGCCAGCGCGTGCGGTGATGGTCCGCGAGGTTGTCGACCCAGCCGGTGATCTTGGGGTTCACCAGGTTCTTGTTGATGTAGAAATAGATCGGGGCGATCGGCGCGTCGTTGAGCATGATCGTCTCGGCCTGGGAGAGGTACCGCGCGCGCTTTGCGGCGTCTGGCTCGTTGTCGGCCTTGGCCATCAGGGCGTCGTACTCGGGGTTGTCGTAGTCCCCATAGTTTTGAGGACCGTAGTTGGAGCGCTCCAGGTCCAGGAAGCTGGTGGCGTCGTTGTAGTCGGCGACCCAGGCGGCGTCGGCGACCTCGAAGTTGCGCACCCGGTAGTCGGCGTAGGAGACCTGCCCCTCCTGCTGGGCCAGGGTCGCCAGCACCCCGACCTGCTTCCAATCGGCCTGGATGGCCGGCACGAACAGCATCGGGTCGGCCGAATTGCGGTGCTTCAGCTCGAATCGCAGCGGGTTGTCCGGCCCGAAGCCGGCTTCGGCAAGCAGGCGGCGCGCCTCGGCCTGTCGCTTCTCGAACGGCCAGCTGGCCCAGTAGGGACCGGGCGACTGGGTGTAGTTGGCGACCCCCGGCGGCACCTTGGTGTCGGCCGGGAGCTGCCCGCCCCGCAGCAGCCCCTTGGTGATGAAGTTCCGGTCGATGGACATGGTCAGGGCCTGGCGGACACGCTTGTCCCTCAGGGCCGGGACCTTGGTCTTGGCGCTCCGGTTGAAGGCCAGGTAGGTGGCGCCGAGATAGGTATGGGTGCGCACGTAGCCGGGCATGGCCTGGCGGAGCCGCGCGATGCGGTTGGAGGAGATATCGGTGTTGATGTCGAGTTCGCCCCGCGCCACCCGCCGCTCGGCCGAGATGGCGTCGTTGGTCGGGTAGTAGAAGACCTCGTCGACGCAGACGCTGGACGCCTCCCAGAAGCGCGGGTTCTTCACCACATGGACGTTGTCGCCCAGCTTCCAGTCTACCAGCATGTAGGGGCCGTTGGAGACCATCTTGCCGGGCTTGATCCAGTCGGCCCTGTGCTTCTCCACGACATGCTTGGGCACCGGATAGAGGACGTGGTGGCGCGCCAGTTCCGACAGGTAGGGCGCGGGGTGGTTGAGCTTGATCTCCAGGGTGCGGGCGTCGATGGCCCGGACGCCCAGCGCCTCGAGCGGCGCCTTCTTGCTGTTCACCGCCTCGGCGTTCTGGATCAGGAAAAGCAGGGAGGCGTATTCCGAGGCGGTGTTGGGATCGAGCACCCGGCGCAGGGAGAAGACGAAGTCCTCGGCGGTGAGCGGATGACCATCCGACCACACCGCCTCGCGCAGGTGGAAGGTCCAGGTCAGGCCGTCGGCGCTGGTCTCCCAGCGCTCGGCGACGCCGGGCACGGTGGTCCCATCGGCGGCCGACTGGGTCAGGCCGATGAACAGGTCCGACTGGATGCGGTCTTCCCAGGTGCCGGTCGAGGTGTGGGGGTCGAGGGTGGCCGGTTCGTTGGTGTTGCCGATGGTCAGGCAGACCTTCCCCTGCGGGCAGGGCGGCCGGGAGACCGGCTGCTCGCTGCAGGCGGCCAGGACCAGCAGAGCGGCCCCGCACAGGAAGAGATTGCGGATCGCGGCGAGGCGGCCTTCTATGGCGCCAGGCGGGGTGCGGCAGAATTCACGGTTGGAGACGGACATGATCTTACGCCCCAAGGTTCTGGGAATTGGCGTCGCCGCCCTGGCGCTGGCCGCCGCCACGGGGGCCGCGGCCCAGCAGAAGCCCGCCGAGCGGGCCGGCGCCCTCAAGGCGGTGGTCGACTGCCGAGCGATCCAGGACCCGACGGCGCGGCTGGCCTGCTACGATTCGGCGGCGGCGGCGCTCGACGCGGCCGAGGCCAAGGGCGACGTGGTTGTCGTCGACCGCCAGCAGATGCGCGAGGCGCGCCGGGCCGCGTTCGGCTTCAACTTCCAGATGCCCAGCTTCATGAGCCGCGGCGAACAGCCCGAGGAACTGGACCGCATCGAGTCGACGATCGGTTCGGCCCGCCAGGATCCGCATGGCAAGTGGATCATCAAGCTGGCGGACGGGGCGCTGTGGAAGCAGATCGACAGCGAGAAGCTGCGCAAGAAGCCGCCGCCCGGCGCCAAGGTCGAGATCCGCACCGCCAGCCTGGGCAGCTACTTCCTGAAGGTCGAAGGCCTGGGCGTCATCAGGGCCAAGCGGGAGAACTGATCGGGCGCCGGTGCGCCGCCCCTCCTGGCGAACGCCGGGGCCTGTGGGGCGGAGCGACTTGCGGGACGCCGACATGCGCTACCGGTCCTTCGGGTCGATGGCGTCCCGCAGGCCGTCGCCGATGAAGTTGAAGGCCATCAGGGTGATCACCATGGTCGCCGAGGGCCAGATCAGCAGCCACGGCGCCATCTCCATGTCCTGGGCGCCGTTGGAGATCAGGGTGCCGAGGCTGGCCATGGGGGCCTGGACGCCCAGGCCGAGGAAGCTCAGGAAGCTCTCGGCGATGATGATCGCCGGGATGGTCAGGGTCACGTAGACCACGACCGGCCCCAGCAGGTTCGGCACGATGTGGCGGACGATGATCGCCCGGGTGGTCAGGCCGGCGGCGCGGGCCGCCTCGATGAATTCCTTCTGCTTCAGGCTGAGCGTCTGGCCGCGGACGATGCGGGCCATCGTCAGCCATTCGACCGCCCCGATGGCCAGGAAGATCAGGAAGATGTTCTTCCCGAACACCACCATCAGCAGGATCACGAAGAAGATGAAGGGCAGCGAGTAGAGGGTGTCGACGATCCGCATCATCACCTCGTCCGCCCGCCCGCCGAGGTAGCCGGCGGTCGCGCCCCAGGCGACCCCGATGACCAGGGAGACGGCGGTCGCCACCACCCCGATGCCGAGCGAGACGGCGAGGCCTGCGAACAGCCGGGCCAGCAGATCCCGCCCGAGCGAATCGGCGCCGAGCAGGTGGCCGGCGGTTCCTGGCGCGGCCCAGACGTCGGTCTTGGTCACCTCGTCGTAGGCGTAGGGGACGAACAGGGGTCCCAGGAGAGAGACGACGACCAGCACCGCCAGCACGATCATGCTGGCCACAGCGGCCTTGTTCCGAAGCAGCCGGCGGCGGGCGTCGTCCCACAGCGAGCGGCCCTTGACGGCCTTCTGCATGAGGTCGTCCCGGTCGGACGAGCCGGGGGTGAAGGCGGAAACGCTCACGACAGCCTCACGCGAGGATCGAGCGCCGCGTAGAGCATGTCGGCGATCAGGTTCAGGATCAGGATCAGGGCGGCGTAGAAGATCACCATCCCCATCACCACGGTGTAGTCGCGCTGCAGGGCGCTGATGACGAAGAACTTCCCCAGCCCCGGCAGGTTGAAGATCTTCTCCACCACCAGAGAGCCGGTGAGCAACCCTGCGCAAGCGGGTCCCAGATAGCTGACCAGCGGCAGGATGGCGGCGCGCAGGGCGTGCTTGCGGACGATCAGGCTTTCGGGAAGGCCCTTGGCCCGGGCCGTGCGGACATAGTTGGAGCGCAGCACCTCGATCATTCCGGCCCGCACCAGCCGCGAGATGATGGCGATCTGCGGCAGGGCCAGCACCGTGACCGGCAGGATCATGTTCTTCCAACTTGGAAACTCTATTCCGGCGACCTTGGTCCAGCTCCAGCCGGCCAGCGGCAGCCAGCCCAGGATCGAGCCGAAGGTCAGCACCAGCAGCGGGGCGGTGACGAAGGTCGGGATGCAGACCCCGAGGATGGCGATGGCCATGGTCCCGTAGTCGATCGCCCGGTTCTGCCTGAGCGCGGCGATCACCCCCAGGAACACGCCGATGATCGAGGCGACGAGGATCGCCGACAACCCGAGCCACAGGCTCACCCGATAGTTCTCGCCGAGGATGTCGAGCACCGACTTGTCGCGGTATTTCAGCGAGGGGCCGAAGTCGCCACGCACCACGTCGGCCAGGTAGCGGCCGTACTGCTCGTAGAGCGGCCGGTCGAACCCGTACTTGGCCTCCACCACCGCCTGCACCTGCGGGGTCATCTGCCGCTCGTTGACGAAGGGGCTGCCGGGCGCGGCGCGCATCATGAAGAAGGCCAGGGTGACGACCAGGAACATCGTCGGGATGGCGACCAGCAGGCGTCGGGAAAGAAATCTCAGCATGACGGCCC
>Ga0196963_10001632_pt1 | contig 14678 bp, 15 predicted proteins | sample S1_5metaG_FD_148600 | JGI IMG/M metagenome (GOLD analysis project Ga0196963, IMG submission 148600) | Soil microbial communities from Anza Borrego desert, Southern California, United States - S1_5 | ecosystem: Environmental > Terrestrial > Soil > Desert | place: USA: California | collected... | reverse complement strand
GTCATAACTTTGCTTTTTTCGGTCATAGAGTTCTCTTGCTGCCTCTGCAAAGTATTGCCGTCCCTCTTCGGTTAAGCGTGTCCCTCTAATAAATCTGTCAGGAATATTAAAGACTCTTTGCAGTGTGCCTTGTGCCTGTTCTGCATTGGCAAATTCGGTCTCCCTAACAACGGAGTTCGGGTCAAGCATCTTCATAAACCCGAAAAGTAAAGCTAAATCGCCTTGGGCATTATTTTGGTTTGCCCCTGTTTGTACCCGTTCAAACCCATCTCTTGTAATCACAAAATCTCTTATGTCAGGGTCTTGTCTTACATTTCCTTGAATTCTCTGCAATTCTGTGCGCTGCTCTTTTGAAAGTCCGCCGTATAATTGCGCTGGGTCTTCTGGCTTGGCGAACTCTCCTTTATCGCTCAAGACTCGTGCCTCGCCTGTATTCTTGTCGTAACCAATTACCGTGCCGTCAGGGGCAATCTGCATCTGCCAGTCTGGGGGAAGGTCAACTTTCACGTTCTTGGTCACAAGCTGTCCCGTTACTGGGTCAACGCCGTAAAACAGACCTTTCCCATCCGCTAGCTTTTCAAACTTGTAGTCTATCTGCGCAGGCTTGGGCTTCATCGCGTTGTAGACAAGCTCACCAAAGGCGGGGTCATCATATCCTGCCTGTTTAAGCAAGGCAGCTTTCTGGGCGGGGTTTAAGGTCTCAAGGGCTACCCCTTGCGAAGCGAGTAATTTTAAGTCTTCGCGTGCCTTTTCCTGCACCTCTTTAAAGGTATTGAAATCCCGTTCATACTGGCCTAGCGCCTCTTGCTTCCTTGCTTGTATCTCGGCACTGGCCCGGTCTTCGATGTTGAGCAAGACGGACTGAATCTGCGCCTGTTTCTGGGCTTCGAGCGCCTGTACTTGGCTCTTGTTGAATTGGTTCGTTTTTTCGGTGTGGGCCGCGCCAAAATCACTGCCCACAAGCCCTGAGCGTGAGTTGACAGCGCGTGTCTGGCCGCTCCGGTCTTGGCCTGCTATCTGTTCTTGGCTTATCAGATTTGCGAAGTTGGCGTTTATTGCGTCAATCGTAGATTGCATACGCTTCCTGGTCTCTTCACGTATAGTGTTCTCGTCAACTGCCTGAAGCGTCGGTTTGGTGACGGTGGGTACGTTCGGGATGGCCGGGGTCGGTGCGGTAGCTGTCGGGGCCGGTGCTGTTGCTACGGGTGTCTGTGTTGCCGGTTGGGTATAACGCGACACAGTATAGCTCCCGCCCGTAGAGCCTTGGATGTTCGCTCCTGTGGGGCTATTGAGAGCCTTGAGGAACTCTGGTGATAGGGTGTCTTGTGTTGGCATGGGTGTTGTTAGTTAATTATGCTATTGCTTCCCAAAGAATGTGTATACTTTCTGAGCTGGGGCTACCTGTTTTTGTCCATGTTAGGGTTATATTTGTAGCATCTATTGCAACCGTAGCTTTTTGGCTGGAACTATCCGCTGCAAGAGAAGGCAAATGTATAACATTTGTTGAACTGGTGCCTGCCGATTCGTCAGTGGCATCTATTCTCTGGAACCAAACACAGGATGTAGTTGTTCCGTTATAAACACCAAAAGATTGAATTAGGTCATCGTTACCACTTGCCCACATAGCGGTAATCTTAATCACTTTGGGTGTTGCACCGACTCCGTGTGCAATTGTCTGTGTGCCTGATGCAGCATCACCTGCTCTACTCGCAACCCCGTTCTTAAAGGTTGAAACTTTTGTGGCAACTTGGGTATCTACATAGCTTTTACTGGTGGCATCAGTGGAAGCGCCTGGCGTAGAGGGCACGGTTATATCGCCTGTAGCATTTCTTCTTGCAACCTTACTGGCTGTAGCCGCAGATGCGGTGTCATCGTTGGTAACATACTTGTTGCCTGAACCTGGAGTGCCGCTCGTACCAACTAAAGCAGACTTCTCCCCGCTTGAGGGAAGCTGGGTGCCATATTTCGATGTCGCCAGAGTTGAGGGGTTGATTGCAAGTCTTGCGCTTGTGCCGCCTGCTGCGGTATCGGCGTCAATCTCGGCCTGCGTTGCTTCTTCCATAACACCCTTTACGGTCGTAGAGGCATCTGGCGCACCTGCCAAAGCAACATCGTCTACGTACTTTTTGTCTACTAACTCAGTGTTAGATGAAAAGGTTGGGTGTGAGGCATAGGAAATTTTATTTGGTAGAGTGTCATCACCATTCAGGATATTCCGTAAAACGCCTATTATTGGGTAATCGGTTATCTTCACACTCGCCCCCCTGCGGTGGGCTTTTTTATTGGCTGAGACCTCGGTGTTTGGCGCGTCGGAATCAATACCTCTATAAACAACGGTAACAGTTGTTCCAGAAACTGTACCTATAACAACCTCTTCATCTGCCGTGCCCTCATCTATTACAAACCCATAAAGCCCAGAAATTGAGTTGCTTTCTTTATCCGCACCTGAAACAATGGTAAAACTTGTAGCAGCAGCAGTCATTGCGCTGGCTAGAGATGTTTCAAAAAACGCATTTATTTTAGGTATATTCATATTTGAATTTAGTTAATTGTTGTAATTTACCAGCATAGGTAGAGGTTTTCTTATGACATTCGATACAAAGTGTTCTGCCGTTATTTATATCTAGCCGTAGTCTTGGAAATATGGCGAAGGGGAAGATGTGGTCTGCATTTAGAGTGCCGCCTTTCTCTCCACAATCGAAACATCTGAAATCATCTTTTTGGAAAACTGCTCTGCGCCAGGATTTATACTCTGCTGAATCTCGAATCTTTTGTGTTTCAGATTTAACACCACCCTTCCAGTTATAATGATTTTCTCCCATATTTTGTCCTTTACGAAATTGACCCGAATTAACAACTGTTACTCCTTGTCTGATAGTGTCGAAGCAACTTTTACTGCAATACTGTCTATCTTCACATGGTCTATTATAAAATTGTGTTTTACAACACTTACAGAACTTATACTCACCATTTCTTTTAGTTGCTGCGCGACATTTGTTTGAGCAATAAATCTTTTTTTGAAAGTGAGCCGAAGTATAATTGCTGGGCTTATAAAATATTTGGTTACAGATTGGGCACTGTTTATACATATTTAATTATCTCTATATCTTAAAGGTGGCTTGCTGCCCTTAAGGAGCAAGTCATCGTGAATATATTTAGAAACAGAAAGGTAACCTATTCCTGTGGCTTCATAACGAATCTTTACTTCGTAAAATTTCCCCTGGGTCAGCTTGATTTCTTTGATGTAGTTATAAACGCTAGTGGAGGTCTGTCCACCAAGCGTGGCCTGACCAATAGCATCGCTGCCAATAACAGTCCTGGCCTGGGTGTCTACGTTGCTGTCCGTGCCGTTCTGGGTGCCAATAAGAACATAGGCTGCTCGGTCAAACGAGGCGTAAATCTTCAAGGTCTGGCTTTTGGAAATCTCCCCTTGGACTCTGAACTTCTTTTCGCGCTTCATCTCTTCGACACCAAGGTTTGAAAGTGGGCCTTCCCAGTAGTTAGCTATGGTCGTGGTGTTGTCATCAAAGCCTGAGAGTATCTCGTAAACGTTCTCGGAAATAGAGTCACCCGCCACTAAAGCGCCGTTATAAATCGCATAACAGGAGACGTAGTAATCAGTCTTATGAAAGCTTCGATATTTTTTGTTGTAAACAAACTCGGTGTTATTCTCGGTTGAGTCCTTGTGCCTGCACGCCCAGCGAATTTCATCACCGTACTCAACAACGGCGCATTTATCAAAGCGATAGTCTTGGAGATTGAGCGCATCGGAAACAGCTACGGGAATAACCGAAGTGGAAATATTATTTAACGTTAGCAATCTAAATTTTGGGTCAGACTGGTTATAGTCATCCACATAAAACACGCCATCTCCGGTCTCAATCGCACTGCGCCAATTCGGTATGCCTACATTATCACGGTAAATGAGGTTCGTAGCGTTTGTGTCTGTGGCACTGAGAGTGAGCGCCCAAGTCTTGAGGCGGTGCATACAGTACTCAACGTCGCCATAAGAGAGCACATTCTGCACATCCCCACCGCCGTCATCCTGCCTGAATATAAAGCCCTGTCCTGCGGTTCTGGGTGTGCTTTTAGAGAAGTCCATTACTCCTGCGTTAGTGGAATCTTCCCATTGGTAGTCAGCAGTCCCCGTGCCCGCATTTGAAAGGGTATAAGCGCCGGTTGTGTAGTTAATCGTGCCTGTACCGCCCAGTGAGCCGGTTAGTACGCCGTTGTAGTCATCGGTGTAGACTTCTCCTGTTCCGGTGAGTGTGATGGTCACAGCAAAGCACGTCCTTCTGGCTCCCCCAGCTTTGAATGCAAGTGTGCCTGACAGTGAAGTGGTCGCCTCTCCGGTAACCGCCGTGTAAGCTGCTGTGTCAATATAAGAGCCGTAGACGCCGGTAAAGTCATTCTGCGAAGTTGAGCCGGACTTGTACCTCTTCCACAGGAAACAGCGGTTCTGCTTTATCTTTATCCGTCCTCGGAAGTTTTTCGATGCCAGATATTGGTCTGCATAGCTACTGGGGTTGGCTGTCATTATCTTTAGTGGGCCAGTGTTAGGCGCTGAAACAAACATCTGATTCCCAGCTAAAGAGGAATAGTCAGCAAAAGATGCTTCCTCAGTTGAGTCTGAGGCCGCAAAGACATTGGTGCCGACTTCGACCCAATCACTGGTTGACGTGTCGTAATATTCAAGCTTCCTGCCGCGCTTCCGGTAAAGAATCTGGGTGCCGTTGGCTTTTTCTGTAACGTGTATCCCTGTGACTTTGCCTGTGCCGGTCTGTTCGGTGCCTAAGACCTTATAGCCTTTCCTCAGTTCTATCTTGTCGGGCTTGGGAATCCAGTTGAGGGAATTAGAAGCAGAACCATCGGGGATAGAGTAATCCTCTATGGAAGTAATCAGACCTTTTTCAAAGTTGTTGATAATCTTCTGTCTCATTACATCATGCTTAATGGTACTTCGTATTCGCCTTCATTGCCGTAAGGCGTGGAATTCCCTATCGCGTTTAACTTCCATGCGGTGTCCCAATCAACAAGCCCTGCCTTGAGTGTCTTATACAAAACATCCCATTCCGGTAGCCAGCTTCTGCCCTTTTCTCCTGCGTCCTGGGCATACCAAACCTTTGCCATCTCCATCGGGATGAGTAAGTGAAAGCGGGAAGGCCACACAACGTCAGTGTCTGACGTGTCGTCAATTTCTGCGGTCGTGTAGATATAAGGGAAAGTAATGGTCTCAGCGGTGGCAATCGAGCCTGTGAGGTGGAATTTCGACTGTCTCAGGTCAACATAGTAGTGGGAAGGGGAATTTTTGAAGGCTTCTCTGTGTTCTAGGGGGATAGCCTTTCTTGGCGTCGTGCCAACATAAATTACACCGCCCGTGGGAACGAGGATGTCGTTTGGCAGGGCGTATTGGGTAGTGTAGGTGCCTCCCACTGTCGAAGAAAGCGAGGTGTAAAGCTTTTTCGTGATTTCGAGCTTCAACTCAGCCTCAAGCCTTCCCTTAGCCATATTTGCCAGAGCAACTTGCAGGGTAGTGTCGAGCGCATCACCCACAAAAGTCTCAAAGGCGTCTAAAATTTCTGCGTTAGTCATATACTATGCTTTATTTTCTAAACTTTTTTCTATCTCATCTTCCACCATTCCAAGCCACTTTGACCACGATGGGGGGAGCTTGGGGTTTTTAGTTATAAAGACTTCTTTTAACAAGTCCCGCTCGTCATCGGCCAGTTCAATCTCGTCAAGGCGCTTTTCTACTGCCTCATCGAGCTTCCTTTGTAACCTGCCAAATGTTCTGCGCTGGCTGCCTGAATCAAAACCCTGGGGGTAGAGACTATTGGTGCCTAACTCAATAAAATTACGGGTCATCTCCTGGTTAGTTTCTTTGCTTTCTTTTGCTTTTGGATAGTCCAAATTGACTTTCATATTGTCCTTTCTTTTTTAAATTATTATGCAATAGCTATTGTTGTTACTGTACCGCTTGAGCCGCGATATTTAAGTGCGCCACTTTCTACATAAAGTTGTCCCATACCTGCGGGGGAAGATGAGGGTGCAGTACCGTTTGCTATCCCTAATACGTTAACCGCCGAGGTGCCAAAAGTTGTAGTTCCAATCCCGATATTGCCGAGACCATCAATAAACATGCGGGTAGTTAGCGCGGTGTCGGTCGTCGCGTTGCGGGTAGAAAAAACAATTGCACCACATGGGCCTGTCCCATTTTGGAGATAGCCCTTGATGGCAGCCATCGGATTATCGTTGCTAGTGCCATTCGCGGCTCCAAACAGAACTGCGCCACCATTGCCAGCAGCGCCACCGGTATCGAAAAGCATTATATTGGCACCTTTATTACCGGCATCGGTAAGATTACCCGTTGTCTGTCCGGCTCCACTGATAACAAGTTTGTGAGCGGGGGTTGTGGTGCCAATTCCTAAGTTGCCACTTTCATTCAGGCGCATTTTTTCTGACAGTGTGTCGCTAAGCCTGGTAAAGAAGGACATGTAGCTGTGAGAACCACTCCCCGTATCGCGGTTTGCTACGGCTATTTTTCCAAAGGCATCAGTAGCGTCACTGGTAGCCCCAAAAGCAATGGCCGTACCGTAATCCGCCGTAGTCCCGCTTGGATTCGTTAACGCGAGGGCGGTTATAATTCCCGCTCCCGCCGCGCTTACGTGGAGCTTTCTTAGCGGCGCAGTTGTGCCAATACCGACGTTGCCGCCAGTAGGCTGGAATACGAGCGGCCTGGGGTCGCCGCCAACTGTCTGGAATGATATTCCGAAGGGTGATGTAGTGGTGTATTTAACATCCAAAATAGACGTGCCGGTTACGCTGGCACTTAGCAATGTTCTATTTGTGTTAGCTCCGCCAATATCTAATTGTGCCACTGGTGCAGTCGTACCTATTCCGACAAAACCATTTGTATCAATAAACATGGCGTCCCGAAATACAGTATTGTTCGCGGAGCTTTGGTGAAAAATCAACTTTCCTGGAGTAGAATTATCTACTCCATAACTAATCCATCGTGCCTGACCAGAACCTTGGTTATCCATTGCCATCACGTTTGCCGCAATTGCCGCTATTCCCAACGCGCCAGTAATCTTCATACCGCCAGATGCGATGTCTAATGCAGCAGTGGGAGATACCGTTCCAATGCCTACATTACCGGCTGCGAAAGAAGTAAGAGACGAACGGATTTCCAAGGGTACATTAGCAGTAGCAGCATCATTTAATGCTTCTATAGCTATGGAACCTGCTACTGTAGGGCCAGTATGTATCCCTAAAGTAATATTAGTGCTTGCCTTAACTTGTAATTTTCGTACAGGAGCAGTTATACCAATTCCTACGCCTGTAGCATTGCCATGAATTAAGGCTCCACCTAAATTTAATAGATAAGTACTATCTGCTGTTGCGCCAACCCCTAAGCGTCCTGTTAAAGAAACATTTTGCGAACTATCAATTGTTGCTGCTAATGTCGTTGAAGAACCTGTATAGAATTTTATTTGGTTCAAGACAGACTCAATCCGCGCATCTTCTGTGGTGCCGTTATAAAAAGTCATGTATGTACCTGTACCGCCACCAATACCGCTGTTCTGTAAGCGCAAACCTTCTGTCGAAACAGTGCCAAGCTGATTGTTTAAGTGTAAAGGAGCCTGCGGGTACGCTTCAGGTAACACAATAGCCGTGCCCACACCAAGCCACCCATTAGTGCCAACTTGGAATACTCCTGACCTAGAACCTGCTACATATGCAGTAAAATACAAACTACCCGTACCGCCAGAAATCGGTACAACTTCCTGGGTAAACTCAATAGCTTGGCTTGCGCTGCCGCTCCACCCTCTACCGCCTAGTCGAATACGCGGTGACCATTGTTGGTTTGCGGTGCCGCTCGTTGCGGCGGTGGTATTTTCTAAAATAAACCCGTCAGTCGTGGCTACGCCGATGCCCGCTTTTAGGCCGTAGAGTAAGGCTACGTTATCCGCTGCCGCGCCTAAGCCTAAATGTAAAAACTGCGGGCTGTCTGTGGTTTTAATCCCTTGAATGGTGTTGATAGTCGGATTGCCGGAAACACCATTACCATTCGTAATCAGGATATTAGCGTCTCCATGCGCGGTAATTGTCCTACCGGTAAACGTGTCTGCGGCGGTTTGGGTCAAGAGTCCGTTGGTGTTGTAAGCTGCCAGGGCTGTGAGCGTGGCGTCTAAGGGCTGCTTGTTATCAATCTGGGTTTGAATGGCACTGGTCACGCCTGACACATACCCTAATTCTGTCGTAGTAACCGCGCTTGAAGCTAGGTTTTTACTGCCGTCCGTCACTACTGCGCGAGACGCGGTTAAACCTGACAATAGCAGTCCCGTAAAAGTTGGGGTTGCGCCTGTGTGGATGTTTTGCGGGAGCGAGAGCACCACAGTAGAGCCTGCGCCATTGTCCGTAACCGTTATCTGGTTGCTTGTTCCGGTCAATACCCTCTCACTTGTTAGCGTACTGTTCACGTCTAAAACCACATAGGAAGCGTCAGAAGGCGCTATGGTGGAAGTGCTGGCTGGTAATTTTTCCTGGGTGGTTCTAATTCCCATTGAGATATTCACGCAAGAGCGAGTGGCTGTCTCGCTTCTTTTCTTTAATTATTTCTTCGTCTTTTTGGCGGTCTACTTCTGCCTTGAGTTCATTGATACTTTTAGTGAGACTGTCTATTTTCTTGACTATCTTCTCTACATCATCAGTAAAGAAGTCTTTTAGCCGCAAAACCAACTCGTGTGCCGCTTCTAGTCCGGTTTGTACCTGGGGCAACATCGCTTCTTTTATCAAATCTACCTTATTCACTATTGGTGAGAGGTCAGGAGGCGAGACTTCTTTGTTCTTAATCGCCTCTAGGCTATTGAGGATTGGTTGCAAATCAATCTTTTGAGCCTCTGGTAGGTGAATGGATTTTACGGCTTCGTGAAGGTCAAGGAGCGCGGTCTGGATGGGGAATAAATCAACGGTAGGTTCAGGTCTGCTCTTTACCGCCTCATCAATCATTTTCTTAATCCGCTTATAGTCAATATCTAACCCGCTGCCTCCTCCCCATATCATCGCAGAGCGGTCTTGAATCAAGTGCTCATGTTGTTCTATGCCATAGACTGTGGAGAGGGTTGTGTAGCCTGAATCGGTATACACCTTGGTAGTAATCGTAATGTATAATCCCAAGCCTGAAGTATCTGGAACAACCTGCCATTCCTGGGTAAAGCGTTGGTCGCCCCTGCCCGTAAGGTTTATCGTGTCAATCAAGGCGTCTGTCCGCGCATTGCGCACAAAAGCCCGCACATAGTAGGTGCCGCTATCAGAAGGGTCATTCAATTGGCGGGCGATGGTGAAATACTCACCAGGGCTAAGGGTCATAAGCTAAAAATTAATCTTCGTACTGCACTACTACCCAAGCTGAATGGGTGCCGTCAGTGGTCTCGGTCGCAGTGACTTCAACCCAATTGACAAATGCCAAAGGGTCAAGCCAAGCAATTGCATCACCATTAGCTGATAAGGTGACATCTGTCGAGCGGGTTATCTCTTCTGCGTTGGTATTTTCAAGGTTGTTTACCAACAGGTTAAGTGCTACTACAGTCACCGCTGTTCCTCCGGTCGGGTAGTTGAAACTGTCCTTAGTGCCTATCCCGTCTTCCAGGCGCTGCAAGGAACCTTTCACGGAAAAGGCGGTTGAACCTGCCGTGTGGTTTGCTCTGCGGAAGATGAAACCAATACGCTTAGCATCACCAACATAGAACTTGCTGGATACGGTGGTGGCTGTAACGGCATCAATGGCCGTTATCATTCGTTGTTTTAACATCGTTATTTGAGTTAATTACTAATCCTCGCCCCCTTTAGGAGGCAAAGGTAGAAATCAACGTTAGTCGGCTTCTGCGGCAGGAATAACAATACCGTTTGTTCCGGCTTCTTCTGTGGCTTTGGTATCGAAGAAGTCCATACCAGTACCGGTAACAACGTTGGAAGCCAAAGTTGTGTGCCTTCCTGAAATGGAAACCCGGTTAAATACGCCAGTAGTGTTGCCAGTAGTAAAGGTGACAACTGCGGTGGCGGCTTTGGTGTTCTTAAACACACAGTCCTCTACAAGAGCCAAAGTTGCGGTAGCTTCATCCATCAACACACCTGTTGAGAATGTGCCTTGAACAATACAATTCTTTATCCTTGGTCTTGCTACAGCAGCTTCTAGTGAAAGCCAGGAAACACAGTCTACGACGGTGTTGTATGCCCTGACCCCTTCAACTAGGAGGTCATCACCGCCAGAAGCAACCGTAATTATGTCGGTCTTATTCTTGGAGGTTTTGGAACCAATATGGTAGGTGTTGCGAATAGTACAACCAGCAGCAGCTACGTTAATGTCAGCGGTCTGGTCATCTGTTTCTGGGGCTGGGAAAATTATATTTTCGATAGTGACATTGGCAGCAGTCACATCAAATACATCAATGGCCGCATTACCGGTAATAGTCGGTCTCAGCATTCCTGAGCCAAGGCCGATGATTGATACGCCTGCTTTGCTCAACGTCTTTACTGCGGTAACTGTCTCGGTGTATTCAGGGGCAATAATTACTACATCACCAACACTAGCGGTGGTTGCTGCAAGAGCAGCATCTAAGGTGTCGTAGACTGCCTTTTTGCCGTTCTCATATACAACCTGATTCTCTCTAATGAAGGATGCATAATCTGCGGAAGTTGATGGCTTCACGTAATAAACGTGTCCAGTGCCAAACAACTTTCCAAAGAAGGAAGGAGCTAAGAGCGGGCCAAGAATCTGCACCCCTCGGTTAAATACTTTCATATCTGTCCTTGTGTAGGAGTCGCGTAAATCACGCGCTCTTACCTTAATTTTCAAAGAGGGGGTTTAACCCAACCCCCAAGGGCTAGTAGAAAACTAGGAGACTAGCTAGTAAGCGTCTGAACGTACTTCAACGTTGAAGATTTCGAGCGTACCCTGGTTGAAGGTCTTTAGACCGAAGAGGGTAAGAGGCATGATGTTCATACCACGCTTACCATTCGCCACGGTAGAATCCATCTTCACGTCTGGTTCGTGCTGAATGACTAAATCAACCGCTTTCTTGCGGCCAGCCATTAAGTGCTGTTTCTGTTTGGCGGCAGTCCATACGTCAGCAGAATCAGAGCCTGAAACGGTCATGTAAGACGCGCCCTTGGCCCGAACTTCGATGTAGGTTGTACCGTCAACAGCAACCCACTGCTGTACTTTTCTTTGGTTGGCAGTAGAGAGGGAGACGTTGGAAACGCCACTGTCTGAGGTCGCACCACCGTTGTTAATCAGAGCAACAAGGTTGTCTATGGTCGCGGCAGTGTTTGCACCAATCAAGATGTTTCCGGCAGTGGTGCCGATAGAAGTCTTAAAGGTGAAGGTCACGCCGTTGATGGTAATGGTGTCAGCGTCAGAAGGATTGTTTGCAGGAACCCACTGGGCAGAGCCAGTGAGGTTGTTGGAGAGGTAAAGCTCCAAACCTGCGTAGCGTCCAATGTTGCCATTTTCGCCTGTCTTGTCTCCAAGCAAGGACTCTTTGCCCTGGATGTAGAGCCAGAGTTTTTCCTTGAATTGTGGGGAGATGACAAAATAACGGCCTTCTAAAGGAACGTTGTTCGCATCCAGTTTGCGGTTTATGGTCGCAAAGATGTTTGGAACATTGGCGGTCGTTACGGTAATGCCGTTTGCGTTGGTGCCGCCAAGGTCGCCATCGTCTACGGTATCAGCGGCGCTGAGTGTTTCATAGAAAAATTCAGCGTCAATGATATTTGCCAATCTGATTGCGGCTTCTTCCGCCCACATCTTGGCTGCATCCCACTTGTTTTGGTACTTGTCTACGTCATCAACGTACATCAGGATGGTCTTGAACTTGTTCACCGTGAGGGTGTCACTGGTGGCAGTTAAGTCCTGAGCAGTAGCTGATGTGCCTCTTACATAGGTCTCGGCTGTAATGTCAGACCTGTAAGGGCGGTCTACTGTTTGGCCTTCGGTCAAGGTCGCTTGTTCAGCGAACGAAGCTACAGAACGAAACACGTTCGTCTTGTAAAGCTTCTTACCCATTACTTTGGCCCAGTACGTTGGCGACATAGCGGTTAAGCTATTTGCCATATAGGTGAATCCTTATGGAAGGTTCACGCTGTTATTCCCTGTGCTCGGTGTTGTTTCTTAATCTGGTGGTCTACGAACTTTTCCCACTGGTCATCAGGCAAGGCTTTCGCCTGTTCCTCTGAGAGTGAGTCAAAGTCAATGGCTTCAGATTCGACTACTCGGCCTGCTTGTTTGGGTTCAAGCGTCTTCCGGCCTTTCGTGAGCAGCCCATTATCATGGGCATACTCAAGGGCAATCGCGCGGAGGGAGGTTGAGGTGTACCCTTCCGTATAAGCTAATTGTTTAATCTGGTCTTTGTGCCCGGTAATATCAAGCCCTTCTTTTTCGAGAGTCTTGGCAACGCCTGAAAAGTCGTTGTCAAAGGCGAGGCTTTCCGCCTGCTGCCGTGCTGTCTCCCTGAGTGCTCGAAGCTCCTTTATCTCCTCATCACTGAGGCCGCTCGTGTTCTTGGCCGTGAGCTTGGTTGCGGTGTCAAATAACTCCGTCACCAAATCAGCGTCTAAACCGTGCTTCTCAGCGAATTGGTTAGCAACGTCTTTCACGTCGCCGGAAACTTCGATGGTGGGCGTACTACGTTGCGCTTCAAGCTCTGCAAGCTTCCTTTCGGCTTCCTGCCGCTTGTGGCGTTCTTCGTTGTACTTATTAACGGGAACTGCCTGGACTTCGCGCTTTGGTTTTTCAACCTTTGGCTGGTCTTCAACCTTTTCGGGTTCAGACTCAGGCTCGTCTGTTTTAGGTTCTTCAACCTTTGGCTCTTCAGGCGTAGGTTCCTCTATTTTGGGTTCTTTACCCTCAATAGAATGGCCTTCGGCTTCAAGCTCTTTGAGAATTTCTGCCGTTTCCGGCTTAAGGATTTCTCCACCTTGAATGTCTGTATCAGACATAAAGATATTTCCTTTATGAGGCAGGTCTTCACCTGTCGCATTTAATTATGAGCGGTCGCTATCCGCTAATTGCTATAAAAGCAAAAAGCGCCACGGTTGGGCGCTTATAGGAGCTTCTAAGAAGAATACCGGGCGGCAAACTACTTAGAGGCTTGTACAATGCGTCCAAGGTTTGCCCGGTATTTTTATGTGTTTGGAAGGGACTAGAATTTGCGGGTCATTCCGCGAAAGAGCTGCTCTGCGGCTCCCCTATCGGTGGTGTAGGGAGCGATGGCTATACTGCCTTGCAGCACGGCGTATTCATCGCCTCTGCGGAAGAAAGTAAAACCATTCTTGGTTTCTAAAACTTCTTCCTCAACGGCTGGGGTGGTTTCCGCCACTTCCTCTGTTGGAGCTTCGGTCACTGCTGTTTCAGTAGCAACCACTTCAACTTCTTCCGTTGGTGTTTCTTCAACTTTCTTTTTTGTCGGCATGAGTTTGTTTGGTTAATGATAACTTCCTAGCTATATTATACACTGCTCCGTCAATAACTTTCCATAATTCGTTTCCATCGGGTATAGATAACTGCATTGCTTCTGCTAAACCAATCAGCAATTTATCTATGTTGCTTTTGAAACGCGAGTGTTTTAAGCAGTGTTTGACTACTTTGTGGGTCTTACCGTCCATGCTCTTGAGGTTGGTCAGAACATATGCTTTGCCGTACTTAATGTAGATAGAATCATCCTTGGGGTCGGCAATTATCAACAGCTTATCGGACAAATGTTTGTGTAGAAAATCCTTGATGGCGATTTCTTTTTCTTCTTTGCGCTTAAATAGATTGAGCATTGTTGAGTGTGTCTTTAATGGCTTTCTCGGCTTTCGCTCTTCGCTGTCCGCTGAAGAGTTCAAAAAAGTGGTTGTAAAGTTCTTTCTTGTCTAAGAGGTGGTCTCGCTGCCTATCCGTTAAGTCACTGCTGTATTTAGTGGTAAGAATTATGTCTATAACCCTGATTTCACTCTCTAAACTTTTGCGAAATTCTTTTATCGTGAGGTGTTCGGCTAAATCATCTGCGGCAATCGCTTCTAGCAGAGAGTTTTCAAGCTGCGCCACCCTTTGCAGGCTATCACTGTCAAACTCGACAATCAGTCTTTTTAGTTGGTCAAGCTCTTGAATCATAAACAATCATATAAGGCTTAGTTACTTTCAATTTACAACGTAAGCAATAGAACGAGTAGCGAATAAACTCATTACCTATTCGGGACTGCTTAGAGTACGGTTCGTTTAAATGTCCTTTATACTCACACTCATTTCTTTTTTGGATGGAATCTAATTGCTGTTTCATATAGTTGGCACGCTAGGCGTTAATTCTTGGCTTCCTGCGGCGGCACTGTTGCTCACTGGCTGTGGTTCGCCATAAAGCTGTTCTGTGGCTGGGGGCTGGGGTGTCTGGGTTGGTGCCATTCCGCGCTGCGCGTTTATCTGTACTGCCTTGCGAGCCATATTTTCTGCGGCTATAGGTAAGTGCGCTTCAGCATAAGCAATCAGGTTCTCAAACTGGTCTGTCTTCACATCCTGGTCAAAAGCGTAATCCATAATCTTCTGCACAAAGGCGGTGTTCGCCCCTCGGTTCTGCTTTACTTCTTTACCGGCCAAAATGTCTTCAATGGCCTGGGCCGCTTCAACTAAGATTTCACGGTTG
>Ga0196963_10001631_pt1 | contig 14682 bp, 13 predicted proteins | sample S1_5metaG_FD_148600 | JGI IMG/M metagenome (GOLD analysis project Ga0196963, IMG submission 148600) | Soil microbial communities from Anza Borrego desert, Southern California, United States - S1_5 | ecosystem: Environmental > Terrestrial > Soil > Desert | place: USA: California | collected... | reverse complement strand
GAGCCTGCATCGCCCGCAGAATCGCCGCACCACCACCCGTGCAACAGCCATGCGCATTTCCCTGGAACCTGCCAATCAGCCCGACGTCCTCGCCTTGATCGAGGCGCTGGACGACTACCAGAAGCCGCTCTATCCGGCGGAAAGCCACCACGGCATCGACATCGGGGCGCTGTCGCAGCCCAACGTGCTGTTTGCCGTCGCCCGCAGCGCCGACGGCCAGGCCGCGGTGGGTTGCGGGGCGCTGGTGCTGGGCCCCGGCTTCGCCGAACTGAAGCGCATGTACACCCACCCCGACCACCGTGGCCAGGGCATCGCTTCGTCGCTGCTGCAATTGCTGGAGTCGGAAGCGCGCAGCCGCGGCTGCACGCATTTCGTGCTCGAGACCGGCTACCTGCAGCCCGAGGCGCTGGCCTTGTACGAACGCCACGGCTACCAGCGCTGCGGTCCCTTCGGTGACTACGTGGACGACCCGAACAGCGTCTTCATGCGCAAGCTGGCCGCTGCCTGATCCCTCCTGGTGCCGCCCGATGCCCTGGCGCCGCCGGATTCCGCCGGCCGAGGGCAGCGGCCACGGTGCGCAGCCACGCGCATGCGCTGCAGTAAGCTTGCCGCTCCATGCCTGCGGGCAGCAGATGCGGGAGTGCGTGCGTGAGTCATCCCAACCTTCGCGTGGTGCTGGTGTTCAGTCCGGAAGACCAGGCCTGGATACGGCGCGAGCAGATCGCGGTGCCGCAGTTCTGGCAGGGCCACCCGGTGCCGCCGGCGCAGGGCGACGTCGTGCGCGTCGGCGGCCGCCAGTTCCTGATCCAGGGCCGGGCCTGGGAACACGATGGGCAGACGACCGTGCTGCGGCTCTTCGTCGGCAACGCGCACGCGCAAAGCGACACGGTGTTCGGCTGATCGCCACCGAGCCGCCCCCGCCGGCCTGTGGCATGACACCGCCCCACACGTTGCGCCCGGCGCGGACAAGCGAGCAAGCCGCGCTGGCCGCCCTCTGGCGCGCCGCCTGGGCCAGCGCCAATCCGCAGGCGGTGGCCATCGAGCCGCAGGCGCACTGGCTGGCCCGCGTGCAGCGGGAATTCGGTCCGCCATCGCAGGTGCTGGTGATCGACGCGGGCGACCGCCTGCTGGCCTTCATGGTCTTCGACCGCCAGGCCGGCTACCTGGCGCAGCTCTTCGTCGAGCCGACGGCCATGGGCTGCGGGCTGGGGCGCCGCCTGCTGGAAGAGGCCACGCGCCGCATGCCCGGCGGCTGGCATCTGCATGTAGCGACCTCGAACGAACGCGCCCGCCGCTTCTATGAGCGCCGCGGCCTCGCGGCCGGTCCGGTCAGCGCGCATCCGACGACCGGGCGCGAGCGCATCGAATACCGCTGGCAGCCGGCCGCGGCCGGCCCCTGATCAGCGTCACGGCAAGCCGGGAAGCCGGGAAGCGGTCAGCGCCGCTGCGCCAGCAGCGACCGCACGAAGCTGCGGGTGTGCACGCCGAAGCGCACCAGCAGCGGCGCGATCGCCTGCTCGGCCAGCGCGGGCGCGGCGGCCGATCCGGCCGGGCGCGCGGCCGACAGCGCGGCATACAGGTCGAGCCCGGTCTCGCTGACGCCGAAGGTGTAGGCCGGCTCGGACGTGTACTTCGCGGGTAATGAGGCCACCACCGCCGCATCGGTCGCATCGGCCCGTGCATGGGCCTCGCGCGCCACCACCTCGCGCGGCGAGTTCTCCTGCCAGGGGCTGGCCGCATCGGCGCGGGTATCGCGCAGCGCCAGCAGCGCCGGCTGCGTGTCGGGCCGCGGCGTGGCATGCGCGGCGCGCAGCCAGCGCATCTGCACGTTCTCCAGCGCCAGGTGGCGGTTGCTGACGAAGGTGATCGCGCGGTCCTTCGGCCCGCTGACGCCGGCGATGTCGAGCGCGTTGATGCCCAGCATGCGCGCGGTGCCCACGCCCGGCAGCACGCGCGCGTGGTAGGGCTGGGTCAGGTCCTGCAGGTAGTGCAGCGCCCAGCCGGCGAAGCGCCAGCCCCAGTACGGGTGGCCGCTGCGCAGCGCGTGCTCGGCCAGGGAGCGCCACAGGTGGATGCGGTACTCGGGGTAGGTGCGGCGCAGGAAGGGCGCCGCCTGGTAGACGATGCCGGCCTCGTGGAAGAAGCCGATGTGCATCGGCGCCTGGCTCGAGAACTCGACCGCCGGATTGCCGAAGGGCTGCTTGCCGAAGCCGTAGCGCGCGCCATGCGGCGTGCCGTTGTCGGCCCAGAGCCCGATGTCCAGGCCGTAGTCCGGCTCGTCGGTCGCGCTGGCGATCACGTCGATGGCGGCCACCGTCTCGCCCGGCCGCAGCGCGACGAAGGCGTCGAACTTGCTCGATTCCTTGGTCTTCAGCGGCGTGATGTCGGCCTCGGCCAGGCGCGTGCGCCCGCCGGCGTCCTGGCCCGGGCGCAGCTGCAGGAACAGCGGCAGCTTCGATCCCGGGTTGATGCGCACCGCCGCGACGAAGCGGCGCACCAGCTCGTCCGGCGCCGCGCCCTGCGGGTCGAAAGCCAGCGCATCGGGCCGCGGCGGATAGGTCGGCACGCTGCGCCGCGCCCAGGCCTCTTCGGCATGCAGCAGCTTGGCGATGGCCGGGCCTTCGGCCTGCAGGAAGCTCGCCAGCGTCTCGACCGGCACCGGCGCATGGCCAGTGATCTCCGGCACCGATTCCAGCGCCGGCCAGGTGCACAGCGCATGGTTGCTCCAGGCCTGCGCAGGCCCGGCCGCGCAGGCGGCGCAGGCCGCGACCAACAGCGTCTTCAGCATCCCCGCGCGGCGGCGGCGCGGCCAGGGCGGCGACGAGGGGCTCGACCGGCGGGGCATGGGGCTCATCGTCGTCTCCTCGGGTGTCGTCGGGGTCTATGCGTCGAAGCCGATCACCGTGTCGCCGGCCTCGGCACGGCAGCCGTCGGCCAGCGGTGCCCAGCCGCGGCGGATGACCACCGCGCGCTCGGTATGGCACAGCTCGATGCGGCGCGCGCCGGGCACGGTGTCACGCAGCCAGGCTTCGATCGATGCCGGCAGGCTCACGCGCATGATGCCGCGCTGCAGTTCGTCCGGCGGATGGTCGTCGGTGTGCAGCCAGGGCACCACCGCGGGCGCGAGCCACAGCAGCGGGTTGCGCAGCGTGATCGGGCTGCCTTCGTAGCCGTGCTGCTGCAGCCAGCGCTGGGCGGCAGGCCGGGCGCCCGCCCCGGGCGCGTGCGCCTCGGCCCCTGCGGCAGTCGGGTCCGGCGCGCCGGGTGTCGCCCCGCGGGCCAGCGCCAGCAGCTCCACCAGCCACTGGTTGCAGTTCTGGTAGCGCAGGCTTTGCGGGTGCGCATTGGCGCTGTAGTGCCCGCCCAGCAGGCTCAGCGCTGCGGCACGGTCCAGCGCGGTGCGTTCGAGCGCCGCGCTCTCGGCCTCGGGCAGGATCACCATCGAGATGTAGCCCAGCGCCGGATCGTCCACGCCCAGCAGGAAGCCGGCGAGGCCCTGGTCGAACAGGCGCGGGCGCTGCTCGTCGCAGGCGTAGTACAGCTGGCGCACGGACCACGGCGTGTTCGGGCTGGCGCGCAGGCTGACGCCGGCATGCGAGTAGCGCACGCCGATGCGGCTCAGGTCCAGGCCGGACCGCGCGATCAGCGCCACCGACCGGCCCGAAGCCTCCAGCTCGGCCTTGATCAACGCGCCGACCCGCAGCAGCCGGTCCTGCGCGGCCGGGCTGGCCTCGGCCGGGCGGTCGCAGTAGCGCAAGGCGGCCGCGGACGCGTTGCCGGGCGCTGCCAGCGCCGCGAACGCTGGCAATGCGGCGGCGAGTGCGGCGGCGAACGGGGCGCCCAAAGGGACGGCCAAAGGGGCGGCCGAAAGGACGGAGAAAGGGGCGGCCAACGCGGCGGCGCGGCCATGCAGCCACCGCAGCGCAGCGCGCAGCGGCGATGGCGTCACAGCGTGACCGGGTGCGACGGGAGCTCGCGGTGCCACTCGTCGTGCAACACCAGGAAGAAGGCCTCGCCGCTGTCGGCGCGGCCGAATTCCACGCCGTAGGGCCGGGTGCGGGCGAGCACGTCGTCGCCGCGCGCCAGGCGTCCGCGCTCGGCGGCCTGGCGCGGCAGCAGCAGCACCAGCTCGGCACCGTCGGTGCCGGCGCCGGCGGCCCCGTCCGCCGGCATGCCGCGCAGCGTCACGCGCCAGTGGTCGGGACGCTCGTCGGCCTGCGCGACGTCGGTGATGCGGTAGCGGCCGGCCGCGACGCCGGTGGCCTTCGATGAGCTGTCGCTGGATTTCTGGATCGAGGTCGACGCGCTGCCGACGGAGGTGGAGGCGCTGTCCGACGCCGAAGAGGCGGCGGAACTGGCGGCCCTGGCGGGCGCCGCTGCAACAGCGGCCAGCGCCAGGGCGCAGAGGACAAGGTGCGATCGGGTCATCGGGAAATCGGGAGAGGCGGCGCGCGGCGGGGGCGCCAGTGGTGAACGGATGGGCCGATTCTCCGCCGGTCCGGCGCCGGCCCGTCGCCGGCCAGACGCGTTTTGCGGCGCCGATCGGCACTTCGTCGCAGGGCGGCTGCGCGGTGCGCGCGGCGCCGCCACAGTGCGGCTGCACCATGTCCCGCTTCACCGCTCCCCTCGCCACCGGCAGCACGAATCCGCACGCACCGGCCGACCGCTCCTTCGCTGCGGCCGGCCAACACCTGGTCGGCGCGGCCATCGCCGCTTGCACGCGGTTCTTCGCACTGCTCTTCGTGCCGCTCCTCGTGCTGGCGGCCACCGGCTGCGCCGCGCTGCCGGGCAGCGTCGTCCGCCAGCCGTCCACCGCCCTGCCCGCGGCCGGCAGCGCGCTGCAGCGCATCGCCGACCACAGCCTGGCCGGCCAGCACGCCACGCTGACCGGCCTGCGCCTGCTGCCCAACGGCGACCATGCGCTGGACGCGCGGCTGGCCCTGGTGCAACGCGCCGAGCGCAGCCTGGACCTGCAGTACTACGCCTGGCACGACGACGGCACCGGCCGCCAGCTGCTGGCCGCGCTGCGCGACGCCGGCCGCCGCGGCGTGCGGGTACGCCTGCTGGTCGACGACCTGCACACCGGCGCGCTGCAGCCGCTGCTGGCCGGGCTGGCGGCGCATGCCCACGTCGAGGTGCGGCTCTTCAACCCGCTGCCGGCGCGCGAGGGCAGCGTGGCCGGCCGCGTGCTGGGCTCGCTGCACGACTTCGGGCGCATCAACCACCGCATGCACAACAAGCTGTTCATCGCCGACGGCGCGCTGGCGGTGGCTGGCGGCCGCAACATCGGCGACGAGTACTTCATGCGCAGCCCGGTCGCCAATTTCGTCGACCTCGACGTGCTGGCCGCGGGGCCCGTGGTGACCGACATGGCCGCTGCTTTCGACCGCTACTGGAACAGCGAGCGCTCCTGGCCCGTGCATGCGCTGGCCGCGCCGGCCGCGGGCGCCGCGCTGCGCGCGCAGTTCGACGCCGCCGTGGCCGCCGCACCGCGCGGCCAGCAGGTCGAGCCGCTGGACCGCCTCGGCCGCAGCAGCGTCTCGGTGCAGCTGGCGGCCGGCCGGCTCGACCTGCTGGCGGCGCCGGTGCACCTGCTGATCGATGCGCCGGACCGGCAGCGCTGCGCCGAGCCGGACGATCGAGACCCCACGGCGGCCACGCCCTGCGCCGCCGCCGAGCCTGGCGCCGTCGACGCCCTCTTCGCCGCGATGCGCGAGACCCGCCGCGAGCTGAAGATCACCTCGCCCTACTTCGTGCCCGGCGCCGATGGCATGGCGATGCTGCAGGCCGTGGCCGACCGCGGCGCGTCGATCCGCCTGCTGACCAATTCGATCGGCGCCACCGACGAGCCGCTGGTGCACTGGGGCTATGCGCGCCACCGCCCGGCCATGCTGAGGCTGGGCATGCACATCCGCGAGCTGAGCCCGACGCTGCCGGCGCGCACGCTGGCCTTCGGCAGCTTCGGCCGATCGGCCGCACGCCTGCATGCCAAGGTGGTGGTGATGGACGGCCACCGCGTCGCGCTGGGCTCGGCCAACATGGACGGCCGCTCGGCGCGCATCAACACCGAGATGCTGCTGCTGGTCGACAGCCCGGCGCTCGCCGCCGAACTGGCCCGCCTGGCCAGCGCCGAGGCCCTGGCCGGCAGCTACCGGCTGCGCCTGGGCGAAGGCCAGCGCATCGAATGGCTGGCGAACGACGGCGAAGCCGAGCGCACCCTCACCGAGGAGCCCGGCCTCGACTGGGCGCAGCGCCTGAAGCTGGGCCTGCTGTCGCTGTGGATCGCCGAGGAGCAGCTGTAGCCGCCGCGCCGGTCGAGCTGGGGAAGCCCGCGCCGGCCAGCCGCTGCGCCAGCACCGCCGTGCCGGGGCCGGCGCGTCCACCCGGGCCCGGGCCGAAGTCCAGGTCGTGCAGCGCCAGCGGCTCGCCGCAGACCGAGCAGTGCGGCACCGCGGCCGTCACCGCGCCGCAGCCGCGGTGGCGCAGCGCCAGCGGCGGGCCGGCGCGGCCGGCCAGCCACTTGTCGCCCCAGGCCATCAGCGACAGCAGCACCGGGTACAGGTCGCGCCCGCGCTCGGTGAGCACATAACGCGAAGCGCGCGCGTCCCCAGGCACCGGCAGCCGATCCACCACCTGCGCGGCCACCAGCTTGCGCAGCCGTGCGCTCAGCACGTTGCTGGCCAGGCCCAGGTCGCGCTGCAGCTCGTCGAAGCGCTCGACGCCGAGGAACAGGTCGCGCAGCACCAGCAGCGTCCACCACTCGCCGACGATGTCGAGCGTGCGGGCGATCGAACAGGCGAAGTCGGCGAGCGGGGTGCGTTCCATGTGGCTTGCTTGGTGAAAGCTTGTTGGGCTACATTGCTTGCATTATGCAAGCCAAGTGAGGGGCCGCACCGCATGTACGCCCGCATCGTCGAAACACGCCTGCGCCGGGTCTTCGCGGCGCTGAACCGGGGCGACACCGCGCCGATGCTCGCCAGCCTGGCGCCGCGCTTCGCCTACCGCTTCGAGGGCGACTCGGCCATCGGCGGCCTGCGCTCGGGCGCGGCGTCGATGGCGGCCTGGTGGCAGCGCCTGTACCGGCTGTTTCCCGGCCTGCAGTTCGACGTCGAATCGGTCGACGTGATCGGGCCGCCCTGGAACACCCGCATCCACGTGCTGCTGGCCTTCCGCGTGCCGCACGCGCCGGACGGTCCTTATCGCAACGTGGTGATGCAGCGCATGCTGATGCGCTGGGGCCGCATCACCCACATCCACACGCTGGAAGACACGCAGCGCTGCGCGCGCTACCTGGCCTGGCGCGCGGCGCAGGGCGTGCCCGAGGCCGATGCCACGCCGATCACCGACCAGCCGTGGCCGGAAGCCGGCCCCTTCATGGCGGCGCCGCGCCCGGCCCGGTCCTGAACAACCCGGCAAGACCCCGCGCCGGGCGTGGCCGGCGCGCCGGCGCACCATCGCGGGCACTGCCGCGCCCGCAGCGCGCGCAGCCCCATGCCGTGCCGAACCCGCCGCGCCACTTCCCGCCGCCCGCCGGGCGCGAGGGCAGCCTGCGCCGTGCGGCGGCCTGGGCGGTCGGCGCGCTGACACTGGCGGCGCTGCTGGGCTGGATCGTGGCCGCCTGGCTGCCGCGGACAGCGCCCGAGGCGCCGGCCGCGGTCGCCGCCGCGCCGAAGCCGATCCCCGGCACGGGCCATCGCACGCCCGCCGCAGCGCCAAGCGCTGCAGCGCTCGCACCATCCGCGGTGGCCGTGCCAGCGCCGGCACCGCGCGCCGCTGCCGCGCCGGCCTACGCCAGCCTCGCCGTCGACGAGGGCACCGAGGTCTGCGGCTGGGGCCGCGTGCACTTGCCGGCCGACGACCCCTTCCCGCTGCAGCGCCTGCCCACCGCGGCCCGCCGAGCCGCGCTGGACGAGGCCCAGGCGGGGATGGCCGCCGATGCCGACGTGCGCGTGCGCGCCGCCGGCCTGCTTTTGGGCGCGCGCAGCGCGGCCACCGGGGCACGCAGCCGCATCGAGCAGCTGGCCCGCCTGGCCGCCGCGTCGCCGGACGCCACGGCCTACGCCATGGCGCTGCAGGCCTGCCGAGCCCAGGCCGATGCGGCCGCCGGCGCCTGCGGACTGCTGGGCACGGCGCAGGCCGCGCAGCTGGAGCCGGACAACGCGCAGCCCTGGCTGGCGCTGGCCGCCGAGGCCGCCGCACGCCAGGACGCCGAGGCCGAGCACGACGCGATGCGCCGCGCCGCGCAGGCCACGCAGATCGGCACGCACGACGCCGCGCTGCCGCTGCTGGTGGCGCAGGCCCTGCCGGCGCCCGGCGCCTCCTTGCAGCGCACGCTGGCGCTGGGCGTGGCACTGGGGCTGCAGGACATCGCGCGGCTGATGCCGGCGCCGGGCGGCACGGCGCAGGCGCGCAGCTATTGCCTTTCTGCCGCGGGCGCCGGGGCTGGCGGCCCGGACACCGACGCCCGCGGTGCCTCCTGCCGCGGCCTGGCCCTGCTGCTGCTGCAGCGCGGCCCCAGCGTGGCCGAGCTGGGCGCCGGGCTGGACATCGCGCGCCGCTGGTTGCCCGGCCAGCCCGGCCTCGGCACCTGGCAGCAGGAGCATGACGCGCTGATCGACACCGCGCCGCCGCTGGCCGATGGCATCGACCTGGGCTGCGCCGCGCAGCAGCAGCAGCTGGACTGGCTGCGCCGCGTGGCGGCCCTCGGCGAACGGGCGGCCCTGCGCGAACAGCTGGCCGCCAGCGGCCACAGCATCGCCGAATGGAGCGCCCGCCATCGCCGCAGCCTGCAGCTGGCGCAGGCCACGGTGGCCGCCGTGGTGGACGAGGACACGGCCGACACCGGCCGCCCGGCGCGCTGACGGGCCCAACGCCCAGGCCGCACGGCGCCCGGCGCACCGCCCCTTCCCCACCTTCATCCGCAACCCCGCCGATGACGCGGCCGCGCCCGCCCGGTCCAATGCGACTCCCCAAGCCCGCGCCCGCGTGCTGTCCGCTGGAGACCCGCCGATGAAACTGGCCTTCACTTCCTGCATCTGCACGTCGGTGCACGACGTCCAGAACGTCTGGGACCAGATCGCCGCGCAGCAGCCGGACCGGCTGCTGCTGCTGGGCGACTCGATCTACATCGACGTGCCGTGGATCGGCTTCGAGCACCCGCGGCAACTGCTGCCATCGGCCTTCATGCAGCACCTGCTGGACCGCTACCGCGAACTGCTGGCGCAGCCGCGCTTCCGGGCCCTGGTGTCGCGCGTGCCGACCGACGCGATCTGGGACGACCACGATTTCCTGTGGAACGAGAGCTACCGCGAGGGCGCGACGCGCAAGACGGTCTACCGCGGGAACATCGCGATGACGCGCAACTTCTTCGCCGCCTACCTCGCCGCGCTGGGCGACCGGCTGGCCCCGGGCAGCTTCCCGACCGCCATCGAGGACATGCGCATCAACATGGCCGACCCGCCGCCGCCGGGCTACCGCCACCGAGCGCTGGGCCAGGGCGTGCACCTGCACCTGACCGACGGGCGCAGCTGGCGCCACAAGAAGAACCTGCTGGGCCAGGCCCAGCGCGACGCCATCGCCATCCGCATGCAGGCGGCGCCGGACGACGTGCACCTGCTCGCCTCCGGCTCGGTCGCCATCGGCCACAAGGGCGACTGCTGGAGCGAGTTCCCGGACGACTACGCCCGGCTGCTCGATGTCGCCAGCCGGCACCGCGTGCTGGTGCTCAGCGGCGACATCCACGCCAACCGCTTCGACGACGAACCGACCACCGGCCACATGCTGTACGAGGCGACGTCGTCGGGCGCGGCGGTCGGCCGGCTGGTCGTGGATTCACCGGTGCTGGAGAACTTCGGCCTGCTGACGATCGACGACAGCACGGTCGACATCCGCTTCTTCCAGCACGGCGCGCCGGACACCAAGGTGCAGCCGCAGCGCATCGGGCGCCTGGCCTGGCGCTGAGACCTGCGGCCGGGGCCGAAGCGGCCGCGGCGGCCCGTCAGAGCACCAGCAGCGCCCGGAAGTCGTTGACGTTGGTGAAGGTCGGCCCGGTGGTCACCAGGTCGCCGATCTGGCGGAAGAAGTTGTAGGCGTCGTGGCGGTCCAGGTAGTCGGCCGCCTTCAGTTGGTGGGCGCGGGCACGCGCCAGCGTGTCTGGGGTGACGATGGCGCCGGCGTTGTCCTCGATGCCGTCGATGCCGTCGGTGTCGGCCGCCAGCACGTGCACGCCCGGCTCGCCCTGCAGCGCCAGCGCGCAGCCCATCAGGAACTCGGTGGCGCGGCCGCCCCGGCCGGGCTGGTCGGCGCGCACGGTGACCGTCGTCTCGCCGCCGGACAGGATCACGCAGGGCTTGGCGAAGGGCGTGCCGCGCCGCGCCACCGCGCGTGCCAGCGCGGCGTGCACCTTGCCCACCTCGCGTGATTCGCCTTCGATCTCGTCGCTCAGCACGTGGGCCTCGATGCCGGCGGCGCGCGCGGCCGCGGCCGCCGCTTCCAGGCTGGCCAGAGGCGTCGCGATCATGTGCAGCGCATGGCCGGCGAAGCGCGGGTCGCCGGGCTTGGGCGTCTCGAAAGCGCCGCTTTCCAGGCCGGCGCGCGCGGCCGGCGGCAGGGCAATCGCGTAGCGGTCGAGGATGCGCAGCGCGTCGGCGCAGGTGCTGGCATCGGGCACCGTGGGGCCGCTGGCGATCACCGCGGGATCGTCGCCGGGCACGTCGCTGATGGCCAGCGTCACCACCCGCGCCGGGGCGCACAGCGCGCCCAGCCGCCCACCCTTGATCGCCGAGAGGTGCTTGCGCACCGTGTTCATCTCGTCGATGGCCGCGCCGCTCTTCAAGAGCGCCCGGTTGATCGCCTGCTTGTCCTCGAAGCCGAGTCCTTCGACCGGCAGCGACAGCAGCGCCGAGCCGCCGCCGGAGATCAGGCACAGCACCAGGTCCTGCGGCGTCAAGCCCTGCGCCAGCGCCGCGATGCGGCGCGCGGCCTGCAGGCCGGCTTCGTCGGGCACCGGGTGGCGCGCCTCGACCAGCTCGATGCGCCGGCTGCTGAAACCGGGCGGCACGTGGCCGTAGCGGGTGACGACCAGGCCCGACAGCGGCGCGTCCTGAGGCCACAGCGCCTCCAGCGCCGCGGCCATCGCACCGCCGGCCTTGCCGGCGCCCAGCACCAGCGTGCGGCCACCGGCGGGCGGCGGCGGCAGGTAGGCGCCCATCACCGCGCCCGGCAGCGCGCGCTGCACCGCGGTGTCGAACAGGCCGCGCAGGAAGCCGCGCGGGTCGTCTTGGGGTCGGGGCAGCGGAGTGGCGTTCATGCGCCGATTATTGGCGGGTGATTCCCGTGGCGGCCTGCGGCTGGCCGCAGACCGTGGGCCGGAGGGCCGGTGCTATCGTTGCCGCGTTGGGGACCCTGGCGGGTCGCCCCGCGCGTCCGAACCACTCCATGCAAGCACTGCCTGTTCCGCGCGCCGCCCGCTCCCAGCGGCGCCGGTGCGCCCTCCGCCGCGGCCTTTGTCGCGGTCTTTGTCGCGCGTTGGCCGCGGGCGCCGCCACCGGGCTGCTGGCCGCAGGTGCGGCGGCACAGCCGGCCGCAACCGGCACGGCCAGCGGCGGCACGATCACGCTGCACTACCAGGAGCGTCCGCCGTACTCGCACAGCGGTCCGGACGGCCAGGTCCATGGCCTGTTAGCGACGGTCGCGACGCGGGCCTGCCTGAAGGCCCAGTTGCAGTGCACCTGGGCCCGCACGCCGGGGCAGCGCCAGCTGGCACTGGTCCAGTCCGGCCAGGGCTGGGATTGCGGGCTCGGCTGGTTCCGCAACCCCGAGCGCGAAGCGCAGGGCCGCTTCAGCGCCGCGCTGTACCAGGACCGGCCCTACATGGCGCTGCTGCGCCGCGATGCACCCTGGGAAGCACGGCGCGGCTTGGCCGCGCTGATCGCCGACCCGGCGCAGCCGCTGCTGGTGAAGGAAGGTTATTCGTACGGCCCCTTGCTGGACGGCCTGATCGGCCAGCATGGCGCGCAGGTGCGCCGCACCAGCGCCGAAAGCCAGCAGATGGCCCGCATGGTCGAGGCCGGCCGCGCCGGCTGGATGATCATGTCGCCGGAAGAGGCGGAAGTGCTGCTGGCCGAGCCCGGCCCCCAGGGCGCGCGGCCGCAGCTGCAGCTGCAGCCGCTGCCGGGCGTGCCTCCCGGCCAGACACGGCACCTCTACTGCAACAAGGCCGTCCCCGAAGCCGTGGTCGAGCGCCTGAACCGCGCGCTGGCCGAGCGCTGAACACGCTTTCGGATGCGCCGCATGCGCTGGCCCACGCTGTCGATCCGCACCACCGTGCTGCTGGCCATCGCCGCCGCGGTGTTGATCCCGGCGGCGGCGCTGTGGCACGTGGAGCAGCGCCTGATCCGCGAGGTGCAGGAGCCGCTGATCCACCAGCACCGGCGGGCCCTGCTGCTGATGAGCGCCAACGTGCTGGCCGAGCCGCTGTGGACCATCGACGAGCAGCAGGTGCGCAATGCGCTGCGGCGCACGCTGCAGGAGCCGGCCGTTCTGGCGGTGCGGCTGGTCGAATCGCGGCCGCACACCGTGCCCATCGAGCTGCGCCGGCCCGGCGTGGCCGACGATGCCGGCGTGCCGATGAAGACGACGGTGATGCGCGAAGGCGAGCAGCTGGGCGAGCTGCAACTCTTCTTCGACGAGCACGAGATCGAGCGCATGCTGGCCGCGCGCCGCAGCTCCACGCTGCAGCTGGTGGCGATGCAGGTGCTGCTGGCCACCGCCATCCTGCTGACGGTGCTGTACCGGCGCCTGCTGGCCCCGATCGAGCGGCTGAAGCGCCAGGCCAGCGACATCGCACTGCGCGCTGAATTGCGGCCGCGCCCCTGGGCGCGGCAGGACGAGCTGGGCCAGCTCGGCACGCACCTGAACGAGGTGCACGGCCAGATCCATGCGCTGTTCGGGCAGCTCGAAGCGCAGAAGGCCGCGCTGGAAGCAGTGGCGCTGCACGACCCGCTGACCGGCCTGCCCAACCGCATGCTCTTCGCCGAGCTGACGCAGGCCGCGGTGGCCCAGGCCCGGCGCGACAACGGCCGCCTGGCGCTGCTGTTCCTGGACCTGGACCGCTTCAAGGCCGTCAATGACGCGCTGGGCCATGCCGCCGGCGACGAACTGCTGATCGCGCTGGCCCTGCGCCTGAAGCAGACGGTGCGCGAATCGGACGTGGTCTGCCGCCACAGCGGCGACGAGTTCACGCTGCTGCTGCGCGACGCGCATTCGTGGGACGAGGTGGCCGCCACCGCCGACCGGCTGCTGAAGGCCATTGAGGCGCCGCTGGCCATCCGCGGCCACGACTTCGGCGTCTCGGCCTCGATCGGCATCGCGCTGTTCCCGGACGACGCCGCCGACCACGACGAGCTGGTGCGCCATGCCGATGCCGCGATGTACGCGGCCAAGCGCATGGGCCGCGCGCGCCACAGCTTCTTCCGCAGCGAGTTCAACAGCCAGGTGCAGGCCACGCTGCAGCTGGAGAAGGAACTGGCCACCGCGCTGGGCCACGACGAGTTCGTGCTGCACTACCAGCCGCTGGTGGCGGCCGAGGGCGGTGGCGTGCTGGGCTGCGAGGCGCTGATCCGCTGGGAGCATCCGGTGCGCGGCATGGTGCAGCCGGGCCAGTTCATCGGCGCGGCCGAGCAAAGCGGCTTCATCAACGAGCTGGGCGCCTGGACGGTGCGCGCGGCATGTGCGCAGATCAGGCGCTGGAAGGACGAAGGCCTGGCCTTCGGCACCGTGGCGGTCAACGTCTCGGCGCTGGAGTTCCGGCACCATCGCCTGGTCGACACGCTGACGCAGGCGCTGGCGGACTTCGGCGTCGCGCCGCACGAGCTGGAGATCGAGCTGACCGAAAGCGTGCTGATGACCGACACCGACACCACGCAGCGCATCGTCGAGCGCCTGCACGGCCTGGGCCTGCGCCTGGTGGTGGACGACTTCGGCACCGGCTACTCGTCGCTGTCCTACCTGAAGCACCTGCGGCCCTCGAAGATCAAGATCGACCGCAGCTTCGTGCGCGACCTGCCGGCCGACGACGACGACCGCGTGCTGGTGCGCGCCATCGTGCAGCTGGCGCGCACGCTGGGCATCGTGGTGGTGGCCGAGGGCGTCGAGACCGAGGCCCAGCGCGAGTTCCTGCGCGGCATCGGCTGCAACGTGCTGCAGGGCTACCTGATCAGCCGGCCGCAGCCGGTGGTGGACTTCGCGCGCTTCGTGCGCAGCAACGCCGCGGCCGAGGCCCTGCCGCGCTGACACCGCCGCGGCTTTCGGGGGAAGTCCCATCGGCGTGCGGGGGACCGCATGGGAACATGCGGCCGACCGCCGCGCATGCTTCTTGCAAGCCGCGCCGCAACCACCATCCGCCTTCCGATACCGCCGAGGAGACCGCTTCCCATGCCCCGCCTGCACCCGTCCCGCCGCAAGCTCTTGCGCCATGCCCTCGCCAGCACGCTGGCCGCCTGTGCGCTGGGCACCAGCCTGGGCGCCGCAGCCCAGGAAACGCCGATCAAGTTCCAGCTCGACTGGCGCTTCGAAGGCCCCGCCGCCTTCTTCCTGTGGCCGATCGCGAAGGGCCACTTCAAGGACGAGAAGCTCAACGTCACGGTCGATGCCGGCAACGGCTCGGGCAATGCGGTGAACCGC
>Ga0196963_10001630_pt1 | contig 14683 bp, 10 predicted proteins | sample S1_5metaG_FD_148600 | JGI IMG/M metagenome (GOLD analysis project Ga0196963, IMG submission 148600) | Soil microbial communities from Anza Borrego desert, Southern California, United States - S1_5 | ecosystem: Environmental > Terrestrial > Soil > Desert | place: USA: California | collected... | reverse complement strand
CAGCATGTTCTCGCCGAAGAACTGGTGGAACATCTGGCCGACCGGGCTCTTCAGGAACGCCACGCCGCCCGAATGCCCTGGGCAGTGCCAAGAATACGAGCCGTCCTGCGCGTAATCCATCAGCGCCTTGAAGAACGGCGGCGCCAGCCCGTCGAGGTAGCTCTTGGCCTCGCGGATGATGTGGCGGGCCACGAACTCCGGCGTGTCCTCGAACATGTGGATGAAGCCGTGCAGCTCGCGCAGCACGTCGTTCGGCAGGTGCTGGCTGGTGCGCGTCTCGCCGTAGATGTAGATCGGGATGTCGGCGTTCTTGAAACGGATCTCTTCGATGAACTTGCGCAGGCTCAGCACCGCGGGGTCCAGCTCGGGGCCGGGCGTGAACTCGTTGTCGTCAATCGACAGGATGAAGGCCGAGGCGCGGCTTTGCTGTTGCGCGAACTGCGACAGGTCGCCGTAGCTGGTGGCGCCCAGCACCTCGAAGCCCTCTTTCTCGATGGCCTGCGCCAGGGCGCGAATGCCCAGGCCGGAGGTGTTTTCGGAACGGTAGTCCTCGTCGATGATGACGATCGGGAAGCGGAGGCGAAGCATCGACGGGGGCTCCTCGGAGCGGGCGGCTGGAAATTTGCGAGCGCGCAGTGTAGGACCGATTGCGGCGATACCGATGACGCTGCCGTGGCACGCGCAAACCGGCCTGGCGCAGCAGCGCCGCGCCCTGGCTACACTGCCGCGGCCTGTGGCGGATGGAGGTGACGCGATGGACTGGACGGCATCAACCTGGTGGTGGATCGGGACGGCAGCGCTGGTGGCGGCCGAGCTGGCCACCGGCACCTTCTACCTGCTGATGCTTGCGGTGGGCACGGCGGCATCCGCGCTGGCGGCCCATGCGGGCATGGGGTTCAGCGCGCAGCTGATCGTCGGTGCCGCGGTCGGCGTGACGGCGATCGCGGTGTGGCACAAGCGCCGGCCACGCCAGGGCGGCAGCGTCGCCTCCAATCCCGACGTCAATATTGACATCGGCAGCCGCGTGCGGGTCGAGGCATGGACTGCCGACGGCACGGCCCGGGTGAAGTACCGCGGCGCGGCGTGGAATGCACGCTTCGCCGGCGGCGGCATGCCGGCGCCGGGCGAGCACGTGATCAGCGCCGTGCACGGCAGCGAGTTGATGCTCGACCGTCTCCCTTCCTGAACCCCTACCGGAGAAAAACGATGGAAGCCATTGCCCTGGTCATCCTGATCGTCGCGGCGATCTTCATCGCGCGCTCGATCAAGGTCGTGCCGCAGCAGAACGCCTGGGTCGTCGAACGGCTGGGCAAGTACCACGCTACGCTGACCCCGGGTCTCAATTTCCTGGTGCCTTTTGTCGACCGCCTGGCCTACCGGCATTCGCTGAAGGAAATTCCACTCGACGTGCCGAGCCAGGTCTGCATCACGCGCGACAACACGCAGCTCACGGTCGACGGCATCCTGTACTTCCAGGTCACCGACCCGATGCGCGCCAGCTACGGCTCGTCCAACTACATCGTCGCGATCACGCAGCTGGCGCAGACCACGCTGCGCAGCGTGATCGGCCGCATGGAGCTGGACCGCACCTTCGAGGAGCGCGACCAGATCAACGCCGGTGTCGTCGCTTCGCTGGACGAGGCCGCGCTGAACTGGGGCGTGAAGGTGCTGCGCTACGAGATCAAGGACCTGACGCCGCCGGCCGAGATCCTGCGCAGCATGCAGGCCCAGATCACCGCCGAGCGCGAGAAGCGCGCGCTGATCGCCGCCTCCGAAGGCCGGCGCCAGGAGCAGATCAACATCGCAACCGGTGAGCGGGAGGCGTCGATCGCGCGGTCCGAAGGCGAGAAGCAGGCCGAGATCAACAAGGCGCTGGGCGAGGCCGCTGCGATCACGGCGGTGGCCGACGCCACGGCCGATGCGATCCGCAAGATCGCCGCCTCGATCGAGGAGCCTGGCGGCGGCCAGGCGGTGCAGCTGAAGGTGGCCGAGAAGGCGATCGATGCCTACGGGCAGCTCGCGAAGACCACCAACTCGATGATCGTGCCCGGCAACATGACCGAGGTGTCGGGGCTGATCGCGACGGCGATGGCGGTGATGCAGCGCGGCAGCCCGCCGGCCGCGCCGAGCCGCTGAAGTCGTGGGCTAGAATCGCAGGCTTCCTTCCTGGAGGGATGGATGAGCGGTTTAAGTCGCACGCCTGGAAAGCGTGTGTGGGTTAACAGCCCACCGCGGGTTCGAATCCCGCTCCCTCCGCCAAAGTCATGATCAACGGGCCCGCTTGGGCCCGTTGTCGTTTTCCCCTCGGCGGGCTTTGGTCCTGCGGCGTCGCGCCCTTCGCGCCCTTTGCCATGGCGCCTTTCGCGCCGGCCGACTGTTGCAGGATGTGGCGGTTCCGAAGTCAGGCGTAAACATGCTCGCATCAGGGTCAGCCGTCGGTGCAGCATCCCGCGCTTCGGCGGCAGGGTGCGGAACGAACGACGATGCAGGCAGTGGCAGGGCAAGCGGCGGGCGCGGCCGGCGCGCGCGTGGCAACGGGCCATGAGGTGCTGGACTGGGCGGAACAGCGCCACCCGCAGTGGTTCCCGGGCCCAGTGCAGAACCGTGTGGCCGCGCCTTACGAGGTTTATCGCTACTACCCGGGCACGCGCAACTACCTCGGTGTGTCGGCCGGCAACCTGTACGTGCTGGGCCCCATCTCCGACGGCCGGCTGCTGAAGCTGGGGTCGCTGGCCGACTACACGCCCCGTGCACTGGCCAACCAGCTCGCCTACAGCGATGAACAGGCCGCACGCTTCCTGATGCACGCCACGTTGGCGCCGAGCGAGTCGGCGATTGCCGCGGTCCGTGCCATGGGCTATGCGGCCTGGCTGGACCAGGCGTTTGCCCAGCCCGCCTCGCGCGGCAATTGGGACTACCTGGTGGACAAGGGCATGGCGGCCGATCCGGATGCGGCGCTGGTGCCCATGGGCGTCGACGCCCAGGTCTGGCAGCGCCTGCTGACCGCCCCGGACACGCTGCGCCAGCGCGTGACGCTGGCGCTGTCGGAGATCTTCGTCGTCGCTTTCGACGGCGTGACCGGGGCCTACCGCCAGTTCATGCTGGCGGCGTACTGGGACCTGCTGGCGAGCCAGGCCTTCGGCAACTTCCGCCATCTTCTCGAGCAGGTGACGCTGAGCCCGGCGATGGGCCTCTACCTGAACATGGCCGGCAACCAGAAGGAAGATCCGGCCAGCGGGCGCCAGCCGGACGAAAACTTCGCGCGCGAGTTGATGCAGCTCTTCACCATCGGGCTGCACGAGCTGAATCCGGACGGCACCTTGAAGCGCGGTGGCGACGGCCAGCCGATCGAGACCTACGGCCAGGAGACGGTCACGCAGCTGGCACGGGTGTTCACCGGCTGGCACATCCGGCGCGTGCCCGGTGAAGCGGGGCCTGCGTTCGCACGGCGGCCCATGGTGCTGGATCCGGCGCAGCACTCGGCGCAGCCGGTCAGCCTGCTGGGGCGGACCATCCCGGCGGGCACGCCCGGCCGGCAGGCGATGGCGATGGCCCTGGACACCCTGTTCGCGCATCCCAACGTCGGGCCCTTCATCGGGCGGCAGCTGATCCAGCGGCTGGTCACCAGCAACCCCAGCCGGCACTACGTGCGGCGGGTGGCGGCCGCCTTCGACAACAACGGCGAAGGTGTGCGCGGCGACATGAAAGCGGTGCTGCGGGCCGTGCTGCTCGACCATGAGGCGCGCGGCGACGCCGGCCTGGCCGACCCGGCCTTCGGCAAGCTGCGCGAGCCGGTGCTGCGCTTCGTGCACTGGGCGCGGATGTTCAAGGTGAGCTCGCTGTCCGGCAGCTGGAACGCCGGCAACACCAGCGATCCGGCGACCAGCCTGGGCCAGAGCCCGATGCGTTCGCCGTCGGTGTTCAACTTCTTCCGCCCCGGCTATTCGCCGCCGAGCACGGCCATCGCGGCCAAGGGCCTGGTGGCGCCGGAATTCCAGCTGGTCAACGAATCCAGCGTCGCTGGCTACCTGAATTTCATGCAGGCGGCGATCGGCGGCCAACACCCGGACTTGAAGCCGGACTACGCCGCCGAGGTGGCGCTCGCCGACCGGCCCGCGCTGCTGGTGGACCGCCTGGCCCTGCTGCTGTGCGCGGGCCAGCTCGGCACCGCGGCGCGGCGGCTGATCATCGATGCGGTGGCGGCGATGCCGGGCGCCTCGCCGCAGCATCGGCGCCACCGCGTGCAGGCCGCCGTGATGCTGGTGATGGCCTCGGCCGACTACTTGGTGCAGCGATGAGCATCACTCCCGTCCGCCCCGCCGCTGCGATCGACCGCGCCCGGCGCGCGCTGCTGCGCCGTGCCGGCCTGCTGGCCGGGGCCGGCACGGCCGCGCCGGTGGCGCTGAACCTGTCGCTGATGGGCGAAGCCGCCGCGGCAGCCGGTGCCGGCGGCTACCGGGCACTGGTCTGCGTCTTCCTCTACGGCGGCAACGACCATGCGAACACGGTGGTGCCCGCCGATGACGCCCATCATGCAAGTTATGCGCGCTTGCGTGGGCCGCTGGCCACGCCGCGTGCCGCGCTGCACGCCACCACGTTGGCGCCGGCCGCGCCGCTGCCCGGCGGGCTGCGCCTGGCCCTGGCGCCGCAGCTGGCGCCGCTGCTGCCGCTGTGGAACGCGGGGGACATGGCGGTGCAGCTGAACGTCGGCCCGCTGGTGCTGCCGACCAACGTGGCGCAGTACCACGCGCGCGCCGTGCCGCTGCCGCCCAAGCTGATGTCGCACAACGACCAGCAGTCGATCTGGCAATCGGCGCTGGCCGAAGGCGCACGCACCGGCTGGGGCGGGCGCATCGGCGACCTGCTGCTGTCGGGCAACGGCGGCAGCCTCTTCACCTGCACCTCGGTCACCGGCAATGCGGTGTTCCTGGCCGGCGGCACCGCGGTGCAGTACCAGCTGGGCAGCCATGGCGCCGTGCCCATCCGCGGCATCGAGCAGTCGCTGTACGGCTCGCTGGCGGCACAGGCGGCGCTGCGGCAGCTCGTCACGCTGCCGCATGCCCATCTGTTCGGCAATGCCTACACGGCCATCACGCGGCGCTCGATCGATGCCGAGCTGCGGGTCACCGAGGCGCTGGGCGCCCTGCCCGCGCTGGACACCGCGTTTCCGGCCGATCCGCTCGCGATGCAGCTGCGCACCGTGGCGCGCATGATCGCCGCCCGCGGCGCCTTCGGCGTGACGCGGCAGGTCTTCTTCGTGTCCCACGGCGGCTATGACCTGCACAACGGCCTGCTGGAGACGCACCCGGTATTGCTCTCCCAACTCGGCCGGGCGCTGCGCGCTTTCTACGACGCGACGGTCGAACTCGGCGTCGCCCAGCAGGTGACGACCTTCACGGCTTCGGACTTCGGCCGCGCGCTGACCTGCAACGGCGACGGCTCCGACCATGGCTGGGGCGCGCACCACCTGATGATTGGCGGGGCGGTCAAGGGCCGCAGCTTCTACGGCAGCGCTCCGGCGATCGCCGTGAACGGCCCGGATGACATCGGCCAGGGTCGGCTGCTGCCGACGACTTCGGTGGACCAGTTCAGCGCGACGCTGGCAGCCTGGCTCGGCGTGCCGGACACCGACCTGGTGGACGTGGCGCCGAACCTGCCGAACTTCAGCGCACGAAAGCTGGGTTTCCTGTAGGGGCCCGCGGGCCCTCGGCGGTCGCCGAGTGGCGGCGACTGACTCAGCGTGCCGCCAGCCGCGGCGACTCCGCACGGGCCCGCCGCGCCTCCGCGTACAACGCCAGGTAGGCGCGCGCCGGGCGGCCCCAGGACAGGTCCTGAGCCATGCCGGCGCGCATCATCGCCGTCCAGGCCGCAGCGTCCTGCCGCAGCGCGGCCGCGCGGCGCACGGCGGCCTCGAAGGCGGCTGGTGTCGCGGCGTCGAAGACGATGCCGGTGCGGCTGTCGCTTACCGTGTCGGCCAGCCCGCCCACCCGCCGCACCACCGGCACGGTGCCGTAGCGCAGCCCGTACATCTGCGTCAGGCCGCAAGGCTCGAAGCGCGAGGGCACGGCAATGGCATCGGCGCCGGCGATCAGCTGGTGCGCGCGGGCCTCGTCGTAGCCGATGTGCACGCGCACGCGCTCGGGGTGCATCTCCTGCGCCATGCGGAAGGCGGCTTCCAGCGTCGGTTCGCCGGTGCCCTGCACCGCGAACTGCACGCCTTCGCGCACCAGCGCCGGCAGGGCCGCGAGCACCAGGTCCAGCCCCTTCTGCGAGGTGAGCCGGCTCACCACCGAGACCAGCAGTGCCTGGTCGTCCTGCGCCAGGCCCAGCTGCGCCTGCAGCGCGCGGCGGCAGCTGCGCTTGCCTTGCAGGCGCTCGGCGTCATAACGCTCGGGCAGCGCGGCATCGGTCGCGGGGTTCCACACCGTGTCGTCGATGCCGTTCAGGATGCCGCAGACGGCCGCGCCGCGACCGCGGATCACGCCGTCCAGGCCGCAGCCGAACTCGTGGGTCGAGATTTCGTGCGCATAGGTCGGGCTCACCGTCGTCACACGGTCGGCGAACTTCAGGCCCGCCTTCATGAACGAGATCTGGCCGTGGTATTCCAGGCCGGACGGCGACATGAAGCGCGAAGACAGGCCGAGCAGGCCCCAGTCGTGCGGGGGAAACACGCCCTGGAACGCCATGTTGTGCACCGAGTAGACCGAGGCTGCACGCGTCGGCGGGTGGTCGGCGATGTAGGCGCAGCTCACCGCCCCATGCCAGTCGTGCGCGTGCACGACGTCGGGCACCCAGTCGGGGTCGGCGTCGTCGGCCGCCAGGTGCGCGGCCACCCAGCCCAGCAGCGCGAAGCGGCGGATGTTGTCGGGCCACTCGCTGCCGTCAGGCGCCTGGTAAGGGCCGCCGCCCCGGCGGTACAGGTGCGGCGCATCGACGATGTAGGCCGGCAGCCCGGTGCCCGGCATGCGCGCCAGCAGCAGGCGCACCCGCAGCGCCCCGAAGGCGGGGCCGATGTCCAGCACCGGCCGCGCCGATTGCACGGCGTCCAGGATGGGCGGCAGGCCAGGCAGCAGCAGGCGCACGTCCGCCCCCGCCGCTGCCAGCGCCGGCGGCAGCGCGGCGACCACGTCGGCCAGGCCGCCGGTCTTGACGAGCGGGTAGACCTCGGCCGCGACATGCAGCACCCGCATCACGACCCCATCGCGTCGAGCATGCTCCGCGTGACCAGCGTGATGCCGTTTTCGCTGCGGTAGAAGTGCTTGGCATCCTCCTCGGCGTCGTGGCCGATGCTCATGCCGTCGGGAATGCTGCATCCGCGGTCCACCACGCAACGGCGCAGGCAAGCCCTCCGGCCCACGGTGACGCCGGGGAGCAGCACCGACCATTCGACCTGTGCATGCGAATGGACGCGTACATTGGAAAACAGCAGCGCGCGCCATGCATGGCCGGAGACGATGCAGCCGCCCGACACCAGCGACTCGATCGCCATGCCGCGGCGGCCTTCCTCGTTGTGAACGAACTTCGCGGGCGGCAACTGCGGCTGGTAGGTCCAGATCGGCCAGCGCGTGTCGTACAGGTCCAGTTCCGGCACGGTGGCGGTGAGGTCGATGTTGGCGTCCCAGTAGGCATCGATGGTGCCCACGTCACGCCAGTACGGCGCCGCGCCATCCTTGGCGCCCACGCAGCTCATGTCGAACGGGTGCGCCACGGCGTGGCCGTTGCGCACGGCGGTGGGGATGATGTCCTTGCCGAAGTCGTGGTTCGAGTCCGGGTCGGCCATGTCGCGCTCCAGCTCCTGGTAAAGGTAGCGCGCATTGAAGATGTAGATGCCCATGCTGGCCAACGCGCGGTCGGGCTTGCCCGGCATCGCAGGCGGATCCTTCGGTTTCTCGACGAAGTCGATGATGCGGCGCCGGTTGTCGATGGCCATGACGCCGAAGGCGGTGGCGTCCATGCGCGGCACCTCGATGCAGCCCACCGTGCATTCACGCCCCTGCGCCACGTGATCGGCCAGCATCAGCGCGTAGTTCATCTTGTAGATGTGGTCGCCGGCCAGCACGACGATGTAGTCAGCCTTGTACCCGGCCAGGATGTCCTGGTTCTGGTAGACCGCGTCGGCGGTGCCGCGGTACCAGTGCTCTTCGTCGATGCGCTGCTGCGCCGGCAGCAGGTCGACGAACTCGTTCATCTCGGACTTCAGGAAGGCCCAGCCGCGCTGCAGGTGGCGCAGCAGGCTGTGGCTCTTGTACTGCGTGATCACGCCGATGCGGCGGATGCCGGAGTTCAGGCAGTTCGACAAGGCGAAATCGACGATGCGGAACTTGCCGCCGAAGTACACGGCGGGCTTGGCGCGGGTGTCGGTCAGCGCCTTCAGGCGGCTGCCGCGGCCACCGGCCAGCACCAGCGCCACGGCGCGCTTGGGCAGGTCCAGGCCGGAAGCGAGTTCGATCGAGGGCATGGCGGGCGTCTCCTCTTTCGCGGGGGTGGTGGGGGTGCGAGCAGCGTTCGCGCCCGATGGTGCCACGCCAGCATGCGGCGTTCCCGGCCGGGGCATGAATAATGCATTTCGACTGTCCACCGCAATGCATCCGAGCGAGGATCCGCCATGGCCCATGCACCCCACTCCGCTGCCGCGGACACCCCGTTGGTTGAACGGCTGGACCGCCACCTCCTGGACACCGTGGGCGTGGTGCCGGGCCAGGCGTCCACCGGCGAGCTGGCACAGGCCTTGTCGCAGGTGGCGCGGGCCGAGCTGTCGCGCCGCTGGGTGGCGGGCGCGCAGGCTGATTCGGCCGCCCGCGCGCGTCGGGTGTACTACCTGTCGATGGAGTTCCTGATCGGCCGCAGCCTGGGCAATGCGCTGGCGGCACTTCGGCTCGAAGGGCCGGCGGCCGAAGCGGCGGCCGCGCATGCCCGCCGGCTGGAAGACCTGCTGGCGCAGGAGCCCGATGCCGCGCTGGGCAACGGCGGCCTGGGCCGGCTGGCGGCCTGTTTCCTCGATTCGATGGCCACCCTGGGCCTGCCGGCCTTCGGCTATGGCATCCGCTACGAGTTCGGCATGTTCTCGCAGAGCATCCAGGCCGGCATGCAGGTGGAGCATCCGGACCCTTGGCTGGCGGACGGCACGCCCTGGGAATTTCCGCGCGCCGAGGTCGCCCACCGGGTGCGTTTCGGTGGCTGGGTCGAGCGCGCCGAATCACCCGACAGCGCGCCGATCTGGCGCCACGCCGGCGAGGTCTGCGCCAAGCCCTACGACCACGTGATCCCCGGCCACGGTACCGATCGCGTCGCGACGCTGCGCCTGTGGAAGGCGGCCGCGCCCGCGCACATCGACCTGCATGCCTTCAACACCGGCGACTATGCGCGCGCGGCCGAGTTCAAGAACGAGTACGAGAACATCTCCTGGGTGCTGTACCCGAACGACAGCACGCCGGCTGGCCGCGAGCTGCGCCTGCGGCAGGAATATTTCTTCACCTCCGCCTCGCTGCAGGACATCCTGGCGCGCCACCTGGCCGAGCACGGGCACCTGGGCAACCTGGCCGAGCACGCCGCCATCCACCTGAACGACACGCACCCGGCGATCGGCGTGGCCGAACTGATGCGGCTGCTGGTCGACGAACAGGGCTTCAGCTGGGCGCCGGCCTGGGACGTGACACGGCGCATCTTCAGCTACACCAACCACACGCTGATGCCCGAGGCGCTGGAGACCTGGAGCGTCGGTCTGCTGCAGCAGGTGCTGCCGCGTCATTTGGAAATCATCTTCCGCATCAACCACGACTTCCTGCTCGAAGCCGGGGCTTACCGGCCGGGCGATGCGGAATTCCTGCGCCGCGTCTCGCTGATCGACGAACACGGCGAGCGCCGCGTGCGCATGGCGCACCTGGCCATCGTCGGCAGCCACCAGGTCAACGGCGTTTCGGCGTTGCACAGCGAGCTGCTGGTGCGGACCATCTTTGCCGACTTCGCCAGCCTCTGGCCGCGGCGCTTCTGCAACGTCACCAACGGCGTCACGCCGCGGCGCTGGCTGGCGCAGGCCAACCCGCCGCTGGCGCAGGTGCTGGACGAGCGCCTGGGCCCCGACTGGCGGCGCGACCTGTCGCAAGTGCAGCGCCTGGCGCCGATGGCCGACGATCCGTCGCTGCAGCAGGCGGTGATGGCGGCCAAGCGCCGCAACAAGGAGCGGCTGGCAGCGTTGATCCATCGTGACACCGGCCTGGTGGTGAACCCGGCGTCGCTGTTCGACGTGCAGGTCAAGCGCATCCACGAGTACAAGCGCCAGCTTCTCAACCTGCTGCATGCGGTGACACGCTACCGCGCGATCCTGGCGCAGCCGCACGCCCAATGGCAGCCGCGCACGGTGATCTTCGCCGGCAAGGCGGCGTCCAGCTACTACCGGGCCAAGCAGATCATCCGGCTCATCCACGACGTGGGCCGCGTCGTCAACCACGACCCGCGCATCGGCGACCGGCTGAAGATCGTCTTCGTGCCCAACTACGGCGTCGCGGCGGCCGAGGTCATCATGCCGGGTGCCGACCTGTCCGAGCAGATCTCCACCGCCGGCACCGAGGCCTCGGGCACCGGCAACATGAAGCTGGCGCTGAATGGTGCGCTGACCATCGGCACCGACGATGGCGCCAACATCGAGATCCGCCAGCAGGTCGGCGACGCCAACATCTTCATCTTCGGCAAGCGCACGCACGAGGTGGCGGCCATCCGTGCCGCCGGCTACCAGCCGATGCGCATCTACGAAAGCCACCCGCAGCTGAAGGCGGTGCTCGACGGCATCGCCTCGGGCGCATTCTCGGCCGAGGAGCCTGCGCGTTATCGCGACCTGGTCGATTCGCTGCTGTGGGGCGGCGACCACTACCTGCTGCTGGCTGACTACGAGGATTACGTGGCGACCCAGCTGCGCGTGGATGCGCTGTACCGCGACCCCGCGGCCTGGGCCCGGACGGCGATCCTGAACATCGCCGGCATGGGGCCGTTTTCGTCGGACCGCACGATCCGCGAATACGCCGAGCGGATCTGGAACGTCGCGCCGGCGCGCTGATCCGTTTCCACCGGGCATGAAAAAGGGCGCCTCGCGGCGCCCTTCGGCATGCAGGAACCCGAACCTCCTCAGTTCAGGGGCACTTTCTTGCCGTCCTTGTACGAATAGAGCGTCATCGCCGGGTTCTTCAGCTCGCCATCGGCCTCGAAGGCGATCTTGGTCGTCACGCCTTGCAGGTTGGCCTGGCCGATGAATGGGGTGTAGACCTTCGGGTCGGCCGACTTGGCGCGCACCATCGCGTCGACCAACACGAACACCGCGTCGTAGGTGTACGGCGAGTAGACCTGGAACTGGCCCGGGTACTTCTTGTCGTAGCGGTCCTTCCACGCCTTGCCGCCGGGCATCTTCTCGAGCGAAGCGCCGCCTTCGGCGCACACCACGTTGCCCAGCGTCTTGGCGCCGCCCGACAGCTCGGCCAGCTTGGCCGTGCAGATGCCGTCGCCGCCGAAGAACTTGACGTTGGACAGGCCCAGCTGCTCCATCTGGCGCAGCATCGGACCGGCTTGCGGGTCCATGCCGCCGTAGAAGATGCCGTCCGGCGCCTTCGACTTGATGGCGGTCAGGATGGCCATGAAATCGGTGGCCTTGTCGGTCGTGAACTGCTCGTCGACGATCTGGATGCCCTTTTGCGTGGCGGTCTTCTTGAAGACGTCGGCCACGCCCTGGCCGTAGGCCGTGCGGTCGTCGATGATCGCGATCTTCTTCAGCTTCAGGTTGTTGGCCGCGTGCAGCGCCAGGCCGGCGCCCAGCGCGTTGTCGTTGGCCAGCAGGCGGAAGGTGGTCTTGTAGCCCTGCTGCGTCAGCTTCGGGTTGGTGGCCGACGGCGTGACGTGCGGGATGCCGCAGTTGTTGTATACGGTCGATGCGGGAATCGTCGTGCCCGAGTTCAGGTGGCCGACCACGCCCGAGACCTTGGCGTCGCACAGCTTCTGGGCTGCGGCCGTGCCTTGCTTCGGATCGGCGGCGTCATCTTCGGCCACCAGTTCCAGCTTGACCTTCTTGCCGCCGATCGTCACGCCCTTGGCGTTCAGGTCTTCGATGGCCATGCGGGCGCCATTTTCATTGTCCTTGCCGTAGTGCGCCTGCGCGCCCGAGACAGGGCCGACGTGGCCGATCTTGACGACCATGTCCTGCGCGGAGGCGGCTCCGGCGAGAACGGTGGCAGCGGCGGCGACAAGGAGCTTCAGTTTGAATTGCATGTATTACCTCCGGAGGATGGGTTGAGATTTCGGGGTCGTCCAGGGGATGGTTTCTCAACGGGTCGGAACCATACTCCAATTGCCTGGGCACCCCACATCGGGAATCCTCGGGGAGCGGGGCTCGCAAAACCCCCTGCCCGAGACCCTTCGCGCCGCGGCGCTGAGGGGGATAACGCGGCGCCGTGCAGCGCCGCCGACCTCAAGCGGCCGAACCTCGGGAAACCCCGGTGGCCTCGTGCAGCACCGGCTTGAATCCGGCCGCCACGTAATGCCGCCAGCGCTGCCGGCCGGCCTGCGCATCCTCGGCGGCTTCGCCGACGATCTCGATCACGCGGGCGAAGCGCTCGAAGCCGGCGGCCGGTGCGGGTCCCAGGTTCACCAGGACCTGCGGCTCGATGCAGGCCTGGGCGTCGTCGAGCAGCCAGATCGGCGTGCGCGCCAGCGCCGGGTCGGGCCGGGCGTTGGCGCGCAGCCGCGCATGGGGCACGAACTCTTCGTGCTCGAAGGTCCACAGCAGCACGTCGAGCCGGTTCAGCAGTTCCGGCGCGCCCGTCACGGCCACGCGCGCGCCCTGCCGCCAGGCCTTGCGCAGCAGGCGGCAGGTGTAGCTCGCCTTGTCGGCGAGCCCGGTGTGGAACGCGATGTCCGGCATGCCGGCCGACGTGCTGGCCCGCTTACTTCGCCTGCGACAGCAGGTAGTGCGTCAGCAGGCCCACCGGCCGGCCGGTGCCGCCCTTGGCGGCGCCCGACTTCCAGCCGGTGCCCGCGATGTCCAGGTGAGCCCAGCGCAGCTTGGACGTGAAGCGCTTCAGGAACATTGCCGCGGTGATGGCGCCGCCGGCTCGGCCGGCGATGTTGGCCATGTCGGCAAAGTTGCTCTTCAGGCCCTCGTCGTACTCCTCGTCGACCGGCATGCGCCAGCACGGGTCCAGCGCCGCATCGCCCGCGGCCTGCAACTCGGCGGCCAAGCCGTCGTCCGGGCTGAAGAGGCCGCTGCGCACGTTGCCAAGCGCGATCACGCAGGCACCGGTCAGGGTGGCGATGTCGATCACCGCGGCGGGCTTGAAGCGCTCGGCGTAGGTCAGCGCATCGCAGAGGATCAGCCGGCCTTCGGCATCGGTGTTCAGGATCTCGATGGTCTGGCCTGAGAGGCTGGTCACCACGTCGCCCGGCTTCACCGCGCGGCCGCTGGGCATGTTCTCGGTGGCGGCGACGATGCCGACGACGTTGAGCCGGGGCTTCAACTGCGCGATGGCGCGCATGGTGCCGATGACGCTGGCCGCTCCGCCCATGTCGAACTTCATCTCGTCCATCTCGGCGCCGGGCTTCAGCGAGATGCCGCCGGTGTCGAAGGTGATGCCCTTGCCCACCAGCACCACCGGCGCCGCGTTCTTGGCCCCGCCCTGGTAGTGCATGACGATGAAGCGCGGCGGCTCGTCCGACCCCTGCGCCACCGCGAGGAAGGACCCCATGCCGATCTTCTCGATCGCCTTGCGGTCCATCACCTCGATGCGCAGTCCCTGGGCCTTGGCCATGGCGCGGGCCTCGTCGGCCAGGATGGTGGGCGTGCAGTGGTTGCCGGGGCGGTTGGCCAGCTCGCGCGCCAGCGTCACGCCTTCGGCGATGGCCGCGCCGCGAAGCAGGCCGGCATTGGCGGCGCTGGCTTCGGCCTTGTCGGCAAGCAGCAGCGTCACCTTCTCCAGCTTGGGCGCGGGCGGCGCGCTGGGCTTGGTGGTGCGGTAGACGTAGACCGCATCGCTCGCCGCGGCGGTGATCGCTTCCGCGTGGGCGCCTTCCAGGCTGCCGAAGCCGTTCAACTGCACGGCCAGGTGCTTCACGGCCATGCCCTTGAGTGCCCCGATGCCGGCGGCGGCCGCGGCCTTCAGGGCCTTGGCGCTGGCGCTGGCCGCGTGCACGACGGCCACGCGCGGCGCCTTCACGCCATCCACCTGGCGCAGGTAGGCGAGCTTGCCGTTCTTGAGTGCAAAGTCCTCGGCCGCGATGGCCTGCTTGATGGCCGCTTCGATCGGAGCGTCCAGGCCGGTTGCGAGCTTGTCTCCGGTCGTCACGATCAGCAGTGCGTCGGCCGCCAGGCGGCTTGTGGCCCCGGGCGCGATCACTTGAGTTCGGAAGTCCATAATTAGTTTGGGTTTGAAGAGCCAACGATGTTATTCGATTCAACTGTGCGAAGAGAGCTGGGCCGCAGCTTCGGCGCGACGCTGGTGGTGATCCTCACCATCGTGATCACGGCGATGCTGATCCGGACCGTGGGCCAGGCCGCGGGCGGCGTGTTCGCGCCTGAAGACGTGGTGCTGGTGCTGGGTTATGCGGCCCTTGGCCACCTGCCGACGATGATGGCCCTGTCGCTCTTCGTCGCGGTCGTGCTGTCGCTGGGCCGCATGTACCGCGACAGCGAGATGGCGGTGTGGTTCTC
>Ga0196963_10001629_pt1 | contig 14683 bp, 9 predicted proteins | sample S1_5metaG_FD_148600 | JGI IMG/M metagenome (GOLD analysis project Ga0196963, IMG submission 148600) | Soil microbial communities from Anza Borrego desert, Southern California, United States - S1_5 | ecosystem: Environmental > Terrestrial > Soil > Desert | place: USA: California | collected... | reverse complement strand
CGCGCCGAACTGCTCACGCCTTACATCCTCGGGCTGGTGGCGGCCTTTGTGCTTCGGGATGTGTTCAACAGCTTGCGCATTTTGGTGAACAACACGTTCGAGCAGAACGTGATCTACGACATGCGCCGCGCGGTGTATGCGCGGCTGCAACGCTTGCCAACGAGCTACTTCGACCAACGCGCTTCCGGCGATTTGATGACCCGCGTGATTGAGGACGTGAACTCCGTTGAGCGGGTGCTGATCGATGGAACGGAACAAGGAACAGTGGCGATTCTGAGTGTTGTCGGCGTGTTGACCATCATGTTCTACATGAACCCGACGCTGGCGTGGGTGGCGCTGTCTCCGTTGCCGATCCTGGCGGCCGGGGCGTTGTGGTACACGCTCACAGCGCACACCCGTTATCGGAAGCAACGAACCGCCTCGAGCGCCATGAACTCGCTGTTGATGGACAACATCCAGGGAGTGCGGCAGATCAAATCTTTCGCGCGGGAAACCCACGAGGACAACCGCTTCAGCGAACGGGCGGACGATCTGCGCGCTGGAACGCTCGGCGTGATGCGGGTCTGGGCGATGTACTCTCCCGCAATGAGCCTGGCGGGATCTTTAGGAGTGGTGGCAGTGCTTTGGGTGGGGGGACGCCATGTCTTGAGCGGAGTGATGTCCCTGGGCGAGCTGGTGAGCTTCATCATTTATCTGTCGCTATTCTATGAGCCGATTGGCCGTTTGCATGGACTGAACCAAATGCTTCAGGCGGCCCGCGCGGCTGGTGAACGGGTGTTCGACATTCTGGATTCACCATTGGAGCGGGCGGGGAGCACACGCCAGCAAACGACCTTAACAACGCCCGCGCGCGGTGAAGTGGCTTTTCAGAATGTTGGCTTCGCCTACGTGAAAGATCGTCCGGTGCTGAAGAACGTGACACTGCACGCCAAACCGGGTGAGATGATCGCGCTTGTCGGCCCGACGGGCGCAGGCAAATCGACGCTGGTGAACCTCCTCCCTGGGTTCCATGAACCGACCAGCGGGCGAATCCTCCTGGATGGGCGTGATATTCAGGAAATCGCGCTTCCGTCACTGCGCGAGCAGATCAGCATCGTGAGCCAGGAGCCGTTTCTGTTTAACGGGACAATTCGCGAGAACATTCTGTATGGGCGATTAGGAGCAAGCGATGCAGAACTGCAGGCGGCGGCCAGGGCGGCCAATTGCCACGATTTTATCATGCGCCTCCCGGAAGGGTACGATTCACGGGTCGGCGAGCGCGGGGTGAAGCTGAGCGTGGGCGAGAAGCAGCGGGTGAGCATCGCGCGCGCTTTGTTGAAAGATGCGCCCGTGTTGATCCTGGACGAAGCGACCGCGAGCGTGGACACCGAAACGGAGAAGCTGATCCAGGAAGCTCTCGAGCGGTTGATGGCGAACCGCACCAGCTTTGTGATCGCGCACCGGTTAAGCACCGTGCGCAATGCCGACCAGATTCTGGTTTTAAAAGGCGGTGAGATTGTGGAGCGCGGCGCGCATGAGGAACTGTTGGCTGGCGGAGGGCTTTACTCGCGCCTCTGCCGGATCCAGAGCGCCCATTTTATTGAGGAAAGCTTCGAGCGTGTGCTGCGGCAGGGCTAGCGCTTTGAAGGGGCTGCCGGATCGGGCGCGGGAAGGCAAACCCAAAAGGTCGAACCCGCGCCAGGCAACGAATGGAGGCCGCAGCTGCCATTCATGCGGCGAACGGACTGCGCAACGATGGCCAGCCCGACGCCCGTCCCGGGGTATTCCGTCGCCACGCGTTCAAACAACTTGAATACTTTGTGCTGGTGCTCCGGGCGGATGCCGATGCCGTTGTCCTCAAAAAAGACCTGCCGCCAACCCTCCTCGAGCGTGGACCAAATGCGCACACGGGGCTGCTCGCGCTCGTTCGTGAACTTGACCGCGTTGCTGATCAAATTTTCGAACACCTGCTGGAGGGCCGCCTTATTGCCGACCACGCTTCCAAGCGGCTCCTCAAGGGACACGACCGCGCGAGCCTCGTTGATCGAGCCGGAGAGCGCCTGCAAGGCTGCGTGCGTGACCTCGTCCAGAGAGACCGGCCCGAGAGGAAGATCGACCTTGCCCACGCGGGAGTACCCGAGCAAATCTTGAATGAGCGCGTCGAGCCGGCGCGCGGAACGCTTGATGCGCCCGAGGTAATCGATCCCTTCCGCTGGCAGGGCTGCCCCAAAATCTTCCTCAAGCATTTCCGCAAAGCCGCTGATGGAGCGCAAGGGCGCGCGCAAATCGTGCGCGACAGAATAAGCGAAGGATTCGAGTTGCGCGTTGGATTCAGCCAACGCTTTGGTGCGCTCGCGCACCTCGATTTCCAGCCGGCGGTTCTGCTCCTCCCTGTGGCGCTCGAGAGCTTTGCGATCTTGAATGTCCCGCATGAATGCGGTGAAGGTGATCTTTGGCCGGTGGCCATTGGCCACGATCGCCAGTTCAATCGGGAACTCACGGCCCCGGCTATCGATCGCAGAAACCTCGATGCGCCGGTTGAGCACATGCGTTTCGCCCGTGGCGAGAAACCGAGCCATGCCGCGGTTGTGCGCTTCCCGATGCTGCGGCGGAACAATCATCTCGGTCATCCGTTTTCCCAGAGCCTCTTCGCGAGAATAGCCAAAAAGGCGCTCAGCGGCTGGGTTAAACTCAAGAATGTGCCCATGCGCGTCTATGCTCACGATGGCATCGAGCGCGGAAGAGAGAATGGCCTTGTAGAGGCGCTGGCTGCGGAGAAGCTGATCCCGGGCCGATTGGCGGAGAAGGAATTGGCCCATTTGCCGGCTGAACGAGCTGAGGGCCGCTATCAGTTCCGGTTCCGGATCGTGGCGGGACACGCTCCAGAATTCGAGCACGCCCACCAGCTCGTTGTCCGGCCCGGTGATGGGGAAGCCGAAGCAGGAGCTGAGCCCTTCCTCCGCGGCGATAGGCATCCTTGGATAACCGATGCCCTGGCGAATATCCGCAAAGGTAATGGCCTGGCCGTGGAGCCAAACGTGCCCCGGAAGCCCCTCTCCTTTCCGAAACGTTTTCTGCCGGGTCATTTCGGTGAACTTGGGAAAAGACCGGGGAGCGCGTATGTAATGGCGGGCGAGCGTGAGATGATCTTCACCCTCTTCGAGCAGCCAAATAGAGCCGCAATCCCATTGGAGAAGGTTGCAAATAACCTCCAGGGAACTCGACAGGGTGTCGCCATCTCCTGCCGCATTCAAAATGCGCGATAGCTCGTATTGGAGCTGCAAATAAGCCTCACGCGAGCGGAGATCCTGGTGCGCCCGCTGCTCGGTCGTGACGGCATTCCTGAGATTGAGCTGAGCCATGGCCTGCCGGGCGAGGGCCTGGAGGAAGGACGCTTGCTCGAGATCCAGCTTTCGAGGGACATAGTCCGCGACGCAGAGAGTGCCAATCGCGTGGCCGTCGCTCGTGCGCAGCGGCGCGCCCGCATAAAAGCGAATCGGGCCTGTGCCGTGGAGCAAGGGATTATCCTTCAACCGGGGGTCCTGGAGCGTGTCCTCAATGATGAGCAGCCCATCCTGCTGAATGGTATGCACGCAAATGGCCACTTTAATGGAGGTCTCACGCGTGTTCAGCCCAATCGCGGACTTAAACCATTGGCGATCGCAATCGACGAAGTTTAGGAGCGCGATCGGGCAGCGAGTAATGTAAGCGGCGAGCGAGGTGAGATCGTCGAATTCCTGCTCGCGCTCCGTGTCCAGAATATCGAAGCGATGCAGCGCGTCCAGCCGCGCGGGGTTGCAGACAAATGAATTGGGCATCCTCCTTGGCTGAAAGTTGCAGAGAACAATGCGCGGCGCAACCGGGGCGCGCCTGAGCCAAAGCTACAACTGGGCGGTGATTGGAGCTTGTGGTCAGTTGTGGGGCTGCCTTTGCATCTCCCGCTCGCGCAGCCACGCAAATATCACCGGCGTGACTATCAGGATGTGAATCAGGCTGCTGATCATGCCGCCAATCACCGGCGTGGCGAGTGGTTTCATAATTTCCGCCCCAGGCCGTGTGCTCCACATGATCGGCAGCAAGCTCGCCACAATCGTAGCCACGGTCATGACCTTTGGCCGCAGCCGCAGGCGCGCGCCGTCCATGATTGCCTCAAGCAAATGGTCGTGATTGAAGGCGGCGCCTAACTCATGCTTCTTCTTTTCCACCGCTTCTTCCAGGTACACAACCATCACGACACCAGTTTGGATTGCTGTTCCGAAAAGCGCGATGTAACCGACCCAGACGGCCACACTCAAGTTGTAGCCGAGCAAATACTGCAGGAACACACCACCGGTGAGCGCGAATGGCACCGCCAGAATGACATGCGCCGCCTCCTTTAGGTTGCGGTAAACGATGTAGAGCAGCAGAAAGATCGTGAACAAAACAACGGGCACAATGATCGTGAGTGTCCGCTGCGCGCGAATCTGATTTTCATATTGGCCGGACCATTCGATTGTCATTCCTGCCGGGAGGGCAACTTCCTTCCCAATGCGCTCTTTCAAGTCCGAGACGAAGCCGCCAAGGTCGCGATCCTGCACGTTCGCCTGCACAAACACGCGCAAGCGGCCGTTCTCGCTGGCAATCTCACTCGGGCCGACCACGCGGGAAATTTTCGCCACTTGCCCCAAAGGGATATGCGGTCCAGCAGGTGTGGCCACCAGCACGTCGCCCAGGCTCTCGATGTCATCCCGCGCTTCACGGTTGAACCGCACTTGAATGGGATAGCGTTGCCGGCCTTCGATCGTCGTGGTGACGTTTCGGCCGCCCAGACCCGTTTCGACAACCTCAAGCACATCAGCAGGGCGAAGCCCAAAGCGCGCGGCCGCTGTTCGGTCCACCTCGATCTGAAGGTACGGCTTGCCCTGGACACGGGAGGCAGCAACGCCAACAGCGCCTTGCACGGAGCGAACCACGCGCTCCACTTCGAACGCTTTCTGCTGAAGCTCATCAAGATTTTCGCCGAGAATCTTCACACCGACTTCCGCGCGGATGCCTGTGCTGATCATCAAGATCCGGTTCTCAATCGGCTGCAGGAAGCCAGGCACATAACCGGGCGCTTGTGTAAGCTTCTCGGTTAGCTCGGCCACGAGTTTTTCGCGCGTCAGCCCTTTGCGCCACTCGCTCTGCGGCTTGAGCAAGATGGTTGTTTCGATCATCTCCACGGGCGCGGGATCGGTCGCGCTCTCAGCCCGCCCAAGTTTGCCCGCAGCCGAAGTGACTTCAGGCACCTGGCTCATCACCTTGTCCTGCCACGCCATGATCCTTTTAACCTCCGTGAGGGAAACGCTCGGCAGAAGCACGGGCATAAAGAGAAGACTGCCCTCATTGAGAGGCGGCATAAACTCACTGCCCATTCCCGCGCTTACCTTGGCTGCTGTGTGCCAATGTTTGTCGTGGAACCACCGCTGCACCGGCTTCGGCAAGCCAATCCACAGGATCACAGCCATGCCGAGCAATGCTGCCGCCCCCGCAATCACGCTTTTCCGATGCGCCAATGACCAGCGCAGCGCCGGATTGTAGAGGGCGAGGAGCGAGCGCATCACGATGTTTTCGTGCTCACCGTGGAAGGGCCCTTTCACCAGCCAGGCTGCAAGCACCGGAACAATGGTGATGGCCAGGATTGTTGAGCCGATCATCGCGAATGTTTTCGTGAAGGCGAGCGGGTGGAACAGCTTTCCTTCCTGCCCGTGCAATGCGAACACAGGCACGAACGCCAGGATGATGATGACCATGGCGAAGAAAATCGGCCTGCCGACCTGCGCGGAGGCTTCGAGAGTCACATCCCAACGCTCCCTCGCGCTGAGAGGCGACCCCTTGATGCTCTCCGCCCGCTCGGCGTGGCGAATGACGTTCTCGGTCATCACGATGGCGGCATCCACGAGCACGCCAATCGCAATGGCGATCCCGCTCAAGGACATGATGTTCGATGTCATCCCGAAGCGATTCATGAGGATGAACGAAATGAGAATCGAGAGGGGCAGCGGGATTGTGACGATCAAAATGCTGCGGAAGTGCCAGAGGAAAATAATGTGCGCGAGGGTGACGAGGATAATTTCTTCCGTGAGCGCGTGCTTGAGTGTGTCGATGGTGCGGTCGATCAATTCACTGCGATCGTAGAAGGGAACGATCGTGACACCGGGAGGCAGGCTGGAGGCAATCTGCGAAATCTTCTCCTTCACCCGCTCAATCACTTGCTTCGCGTTCTCCCCGTTGCGCATCACCACGATGCCCCCGACAACCTCGTGGCCGTTCACATCGAGAGCGCCTCGGCGGAAATCCCCACCGATCTGCACCTCGGCGATTTCCTTCAGGAAAATCGGCGTCCCATTTCTTGATGCGATCACGACCGATTCCAGGTCTTTAAGCGAGTTTACAAGCCCGAGTCCGCGCACCACGAACTCAACGCCGTTTTCCTCCATCACCTTTCCGCCGACGTTCAGATTGCTTTGCTCCACAGCTTCAAGAACCTCCTGGAGGGAAACGCCGACCGCCCGCATCCGCTTGGGAGAAATCTCGATCTGATACTGCCGGACGAAACCGCCAATGCTCGCCACTTCCGCGACACCCTGAACCGATTGCAATTGATAACGAACAAAGAAGTCCTGCACCGCCCTCAGTTCGCCTAAGTCATAGCCGCCTTTAGTGCTCTTGGCGGGATCCACTTTGAGGTAGTATTGGTAAACCCAACCAAGCCCCGTCGCGTCGGGGCCAAGTTTCGGCGTGACGCCGCTCGGCAGGACATCGCTCAAATAGTTCAACCTCTCAAGGACACGCGTTCGGGCGAAGTAATTATCAACGTCGTCTTCAAAGATGATTGTCACGAGCGAGAAGCCGAACATGGATGTGGCCCTGACGGTCTTCACTCCAGCGAGCCCCTGCAGGTTGACAGAAAGAGGATAAGTGACTTGGTCTTCGACCTCCTGCGGACTACGACCCATCCAATCGGCGAACACCACGACTTGGTTTTCACTTAGGTCAGGGATCGCATCCACCGGAGTGCGGACCAACGCCCAGGAGCCGTACCCGATCACGAAGAGGGTGGCGCACACAACGAGGAAGCCGTTGCGCATCGACCAACGTATGATCGAGTTGATCACGGCTTAACCTCCGCTCCACAATCAAGCATCTCCGCCCCGAAGAACGGATTGCGCACGGGCCCGGAGAGTTGGATCCAGAACCCATTCTTCGGCGCGCCTGCCATCGACCTGTCCGTCATTGGGCATTTGTAAACATGCGTGGCTTTGAACGGCTCAGAGTCATGAGCGTGCAGCGCCAACTCGGATAGGGCGTTGCTGAACGCGATGAATTGCGCCCGGGCTTCCCTGAGGTCATTCGTTGGCTTGAGCTTGCCCGCGCCGCCTAACTTCTTCAGCCCGCCCATCCATGCATGCTCCGCCGGGAAGATGTGTTCCGCGTGCGCCAGGCGCTCTGCAAGTTGCGGCGCCGCGCTGTTGAATTCGGTCACGCGATCCGCCGCCAATCCATCCGCAGCTTTTGCCGCGCCATCCACAATTTCTCGCAGGAACGTCGTCTGCTCTGCCGTGAGGTTGATCGGAGGCCCCTTCGTGCGAGCATCGGCCTGAGGTGTGGCAGCGCTGGTTTCTTCGGGGCCGACCGCTTGTTGATTCAACTGGGCTTGTGAATCAATGAGCATGCTGCCTGTTGTCACAACCTTCTCCCCCTCCTCCAAGCCCTCAACGATCTCCACCAACTCTTCCCCGCGAAACCCAAGCTGCACTTTTCGTTGCTGATAATTGCCGCCACCGAGATCGACATAAACCAGCGGTTCCGCCCTCGCGCTGACGACAGCCGTGCGCGGCACCGCCAGCACGTTGCTCACACTCAAGATGAACGCCGCCTCGGCATAGACACGGTTGAACAGCTCATGCCGCAACTCCCCGTTCGGCGCACCGATCAGCGGGTTCTCAACCTCCACACGGACGCGCGCGGATCGCGTTTCCGGGTTGATGCTCGGTTCAACAAAGCTCACCGGCGCCTCGTAAACCTTTCCAGGATTCGAGCTGGTGGTGATGCGCGCAATCGTGCCCGGTTTAATCCATGCCAAATCGCGCTCGTAAATATCGAACTGGAACCAGAGGCGTGAGTAATCGCCGATGGTGAACAGCTTTTCCCCAGCCGCGACGTATTGGCCCTCGTAGGCCATTCTCTCCAAAACAGTTCCAGTAAAGGGAGCGTGAATGTCGGTGACACTGTTGGTCGTGGCTTTGCTCCCGAGGGCGGCAATTTGCTCGGGGGACATTCCGAGGCGACGCAACCGCTGCTCCGCCGCCTCGCGCAACCGAGTGCGGTCCTCGGTTAACCCGCGGCTCTCGCCTTCGCCTGGAGCATCGAGCAACGACAAATACTCCCGTTCAGCAGTGAGCAACGCGGGGCTGTACAGCCGCGCAAGCAACTCTCCTTGCTTCACGACCTGGCCTGGGAACGTCACCCGCAGCTCGTCAATCCGACCCTCCACATAGGCAGAGATCACGCGCCGCTGGCGCTCATCATTTTCAGCAGAGCCAACGGCCGCCAGGCCACGCGTGAGATTTGTGCGTGTGACCGGCACGGTTGCCACGTGAATGACATTGATGGTGTTCCTCGACAGCGTCACGACATCGGATGCCACTTCAAAGCCTTTCTGGCCTTCATAAACGGGTGTCAGCGCCATCCCGCAAATGGTGCAGTTCCCCGGCTCCTCCGATTTGATCCAGGGATGCATCGGGGACTGGTAAAAGGCGACTTTTCGCGAACCGCCATCATTGTTGGCAGTTCCGGCTCCAAGGCCCGATTTGCCCGCCCGCCATCCGGCGTATCCAGCCGCAATGAGCAGCGCCACCACGATAAAAATCCATTTTGCTTTCATTTCGCCTCCTTTCTCAGCACGGCTTCCTGCATGGTTTGAAGAGCCTCGAAATCACCAAGTCCGCAGCACAAGACCAACTCGCTCATCGCGAGGTATTGTTCGGTAACCGCCCGCAGATAACCGCGCCGGATATCCAGGAGCATTCGGCGCGCCTCGATCACATCGCGCAACGAATCGGCGCCAGCGCGCCAGCCAGCTTCCGCGGCAGTCAGGGTCTGCCTCGCTCGGGGCAGGGCCTCATCGCGCAGCAGCAAAGCTTCACGGCGGCCTTGATCAATGCGTGTCACCAGCATGCGCACCTCAGCGCGGACTGCCGCTTCGTAATCTCTCGCTTCATGCTCGGCTGCTTCCGCCAACGCTTGGGCTCTGCGGATATCCGCTTTGTATTTGTCGCGGTTGACCCACGGAACGCTCATCTTGAAGACGACAGCGCCTTCACGAAACGCTCCTTCTCCGCTGTACTGACGCCCTTCCAATGCCACACCGACCATTGGCTTGGCGGCTTTGCGCGCGACATGTGTCCGAGCCGCTGCGGCTTCTGCTTCGGCCTTGAGCAGGCGCAGCTCCGGCTCTCCTTGCAGCGCGAGCCGAACGGCCGCGGGTGTGTACGGAACTTCAGGCGCGACCTCGGGAAGCTCTAACCGCTCCCATTCCTGGTCCGCTGGCCGGTTGAGCAAACGGTTCAGCGTTGCGCGAGCCACCTCGCGCTCCTGAGTGGCCGTGCTGATCATGTTGGCAGCTCGCGTGGTTTCGGTCTGCGCCCGCAAGGCCTCCACTTGCTCGCCCATGCCATTGGCGTAACGCTCTTCCGCGACCCGTTGGGTTAAACGCAGCCATTCCACTTCCTCCTTTGCCAGCTCAACCTCTGCTTCGGCGAGAGCAAGCTTGAAAGCTGCGATGCTGATGTCGCGACGGAGCAACTGGAATTCCATTTCGTGGCGGGATTCGGCCACGGTGATCTCCGCGTCCGCGGCATTCTTGGCCACCTTCGGGCGGCCAAATAGCGGAAGCGGCTGCTCGACGCCATAGACGATGTCGCCTTCGTCCATGCGCATCTCCTTCTTCGCGAGAACCCCTCCCATCTCAATCATGGGATCCTCCCATGTTCTGACGGCGCGCCGCTCCTCGCGGGCGGCTTCCACACGCGACTCTGAGGCTTTTAAGGCGGCGGAGTTCGTGCGGGCTTCTTCTGAAAGGGCGTTAAGGAACGGGGTGTCCACCACTGCCGCTGCGCTGTTAAACGACAGAGCCAATGAGCACACGGCGCCCAAAATTATGTTTCTTTTCATCTCCTGCGGAGCGCGGCGCGCTCCAAACCGAACGTGTTAAGGTTTCTCGCTGCGTCGCTAAACCAGAACGCAGCTCCGCCATCGGGCGGAATTAGTGCAACGTTGATTTTGTGAAGTGGCTGAAGATCCCCACCGCGTTAACAACGCGGCGGATGCGCACACTTCACGAGCAGGATCAGATCAGGAGAGAGCAGTTCCTGGTGAAGAGTGGAACTGCTTTTTTGAGGCGAACAGTGGAGCGGTTCTCCACCTGCGCATGGCGAGCAACATGGGTCGGCAGCGCCCACAACGCCGCTAGTAGGACAGGCGAAAGCGATGCGCTCTCGCGCGCCTGCTGGGCAGGCAACTGTTGCGGAATGGATGAACCGGTCGGAGTTTGGGTCGCGCAGCAGGGCCGAGGCTTGCACCCGCAAGCTGCGGAGATGCTTGCCTGCGAATCGTTGCCGCTGAGGCCGCCACTCCCCACAACAGGAGCGATCAACACCAGGAACGCAAACAGACTGGCCCAGAAAACTTTCACAATCAGGAGCGCGAGCAGCGAGCCGCCCGCGCTTCAAACTTACTTCTTCTTGTCGCCTTTTTCAGCCTTTTCTAGCTTTTTAGCGAACTTTTTTGGATTTTTATCGAAGTCTTTTTTGCACGACTTGCAGCAAAGTTTGTACTCCTGCCCTTCGTGCGTGAACACGTATGGATCACCCATGTCGCCCAGCTTCTCATCGCTGACAGCGCAGGTGTCGAGCTTGTAAGGCTTCGGAGCTTTCTCGTCTTTCTTGGCATCGGCAGCAAACGCCGGGACTAAAGCCGCCGCGAACAGAACAGCAAACAGTGTCTTCATAATCAGTCTTCCTACCTATCATAGACGGCGCCGCGATTCAAATCACTCAAAAAACCTGCACTCGAGGTGCGCTGTGCGCTCGGAGTGATCACTTCCTTTCAAAGTCCGCAGCCTTGCCGCGGTAAAGCCATGAATCTGGCTTCTTTAGCTTAAAGCCGGATAGCTTCTCCACCTCCAGAGGGAGTAGGCTCTTGGCGAACTTGTCCTCACCAATGTGCAGCCAACCAGTAGCAAATTTGGTTAAATGCCCAGAGTGCCGTCCTGGAGGAAACGCAATGGTCCTCTTCTTCTTCGGGAACATTTGCCTCATCACTTCCAAGGGACCGATCAGATCTGTGTCACCTGAAACGAGAATGGCGTTGTCAAAGTTATTTGCGAACGCGTCAAAGAGCATAGCAGCAGCAATGTTCACATCCGTCCGTTTCTCCCGAGGTGCGATGTTCTCCGCGTGGCAGGAGCGGCACCTGCTCGAGCTTGCGACGTAGTGGCCGAAGTGCACAGTGACTCCTTGGATTAATTGGAGCGCTTCAATGTACGTTCCCTGACGCTTCACTTTCTCCGGAGGACCAGCGACTCTGGACGTGAAGTAATGAACATGCCGCAGCGTTTGGTCGGGAAGAAGAAGGCTTTGAATGAGGGCTTTGATGTTTAACCAGTAAAATCCTCTGAGGTTTCGCTCCTTCAGGCCGTGGTACAAATTAAAACCATCCACGTAAGCAGTAACTCGTTCCATTTCTTCAACATTGACGGGAGAGGCCTCTGGTGCAATTGTTGGCCTATCCCCGCTGGGGATAGCATCCCCGGCCTGACGCCTCAACCAGAAATGGTTCGAGGCGTCTCTTTTTCCTACTGCGCGAATTCATTGTCATTCGTGGTCGTCCACTTACTCTGCTGCTGTTGATGAAGACAGTTCCAGTCAGTCTTGGTGAGCGGAGTTATTCGATCCTGATCGGCGAAGGGTTGCTTGCGCAGGCCGGCAAACGTTGCCGTGCCCTAAAACCGGAACTCGGGAAAAAGTGCGCGATCATTACCGACTCGACCGTTGGCCGGCTCTATGCCGCTTCACTCGCCAATGATCTGGAAGCGAACGGATTTGAACCAATCGTTGTGACGATTCCCGCAGGCGAAGCCTCCAAGTCGCTAAACCAAGTCCAGAAGTGCTACGATGCCCTCGCTGCCCATCGGTTGGAGCGGAAGTCTTTCGTGATCGCCCTGGGCGGAGGGGTGGTAGGGGATCTGGCCGGGTTCGTGGCGGCGTCGTATTTGCGGGGAGTCCCTTTTGTTCAGCTTCCCACCACGTTGTTGTCGCAAGTGGATAGCTCCGTCGGCGGCAAAGTCGGCGTGAACCTCAAAGCCGGCAAAAACCTTGTCGGCGCTTTTTATCAGCCGCGGCTCGTCCTTTGCGATCTGGACACACTGCAATCTCTTCCAGAGCGGGAATTCCGCGCTGGTCTGGCTGAGGTGATTAAATACGGCATCATCTACGACGAACCTTTCTTCAAGAAGCTGGAGCGAAACATGCCCGCTCTTTTGAAGAAGGACGTTCAGCAACTCTCCGCAGTTGTGGCGCGCTCCTGCGAGATCAAAGCCGAAGTCGTCGGCAGCGACGAAACGGAATCGGGCCTCCGCGCGATTCTCAACTACGGCCACACCATCGGGCATGCTTTGGAAGCGATCACCCGCTATGGAACGTATCTACACGGCGAAGCCATTTCCATCGGCCAGGTTGCAGCTTCGCATATCTCTGCGCGACAACATGGGTTCCCTGCGGCCGAAGTGGATCGCGTCCGCGCCTTGTTCCAAGCCGCTGGTTTGCCAACAACGGTGAAGCTGAACGCCGCGCAACGCCAGAAGCTCTTTGCCGCGATGTCGCTGGACAAAAAGGTTTCCGAAGGTGAAGTGAAGTTCGTCCTCGCCCGCAAAATTGGGCACGTCGATTTCGGGATTCGCGTCCCGCGTCCTCTGATCGAAGAAGCCCTCGATTTCGTCTCTGCGTAATCCAGCTCAGGACTTGCCGAACAAGCCTAAGCCCCCGAGCAACCCTTTGCCTTCAGCCTGCCGTTGTTGAACCTTAAGCTGGCCCAGCAACGATTGCCACTGGATGTAAATCTTGTGCCACTGGTTCTCGAGGTTCCGCCCGCCGTCGTTTAGCTCGCTGATGTAACGGATCGAAGGCGCGCCCGTGATGATCGACAGAATTTCTTCCTTCGGTGGGGTGCCCCCTTCGAGCGTGGCGATGATCAGCTCCAGCCCCTGCACGAGAATGCTCTTGGTGTCGAGGAACTGATTCTCGTCCTCCTGGGTGAACTTCTTGCTCTGCGCCAGATCGATGAAGCGCTTGAACTGCTTCCAGCACTCCACGTAATTCTCCATCTCCGCAACAAGCCCATCCAGTTTCTTGTTTGACATACGCTAACCCTTTTTGGGGGACAAAACCCTCGGGCTCAAGTAAATCATCGCGCCGCCACGCAGCTCTTTTGCGTTCAGCTTCAGCCCCGCGAATTGCACCGTGAACTCGCGCAACGGCTCATCAGCAGCAGCTGAATCACGGAACACCGCCAGCACGGTGTCAGAAATTTCCTTCACGTATTTTTGCGGGAAACTCGATGGAATGGTGGAAGAAATCACCTGCCCGCTCTTGTCGATGGTGAAGGTGCCTTGCGGCAGCTTCAGGATCGTCTCCTCCTCCCGTTTGCTGAAGAAATCTAAGAACCCCATACCCCAGCCGCTTTCTTCAAGGCCGCGCGCGCATCATCGTCCGAAATGCCTTTGTTCAAGCCCAGGCAAATGCCGTCTTTGCCCGCGAGCGTGATTCCAAGCCGCCGTTCCGGCGTGACGCCCACAAAGTCCTGAAGCTCCCCAACCTTCAGCCGGTCCCCCAGCCTCCGCAGCGCGCGCACTGAATTGCTCATCCACGATGTCAGCTTCTCTGGGTTCTCAAGCCCCCACGGGTGGGTCGCCCCGTCCGCAGAAATAGCCAGCGCAAACTCCACTTCCTTGATGCGCCCAATCTCGCTCAGCGGTGAAGCCTTGGATGCTGTGCCTTGCTCAGCGCCACTCGTTTCGCCTCCCGACTGCTGGGCTTCATCCAACGCCTGCGCAGATTCTAGAAGCAGCCCTTGGTAGGAATTGAAAATGACACGTGTCCTTTTTGGATCCGGTGGAAGCATCTCAAAGGTGCCGCCCTTCCACCCCATGATCTTTTGGAAAGCCTGGTCACCTGTGTCATCGCCTGCTTCGGCGTCGATGATCTCGCCGTTCTGGATCCAGATTTTCCCCGTGGAAGGGCCGTTGGTGATCTTGAGAAGCCCCGAGTTCTGCGAAAGACACTCCAGTTGGATGATGTCCACCAGGCTTTTGCTTTGCACTCCGCGGAATCCACCTTCCTCCTCCTTAGTCAGCAAGGATTCCAGGCAATCGAGCATGTGCTGCACTTCCTGGGTGGTGGTCGGTTTCTCCAGGAACATGTCCACCCCCATGCCATACGCTCGCGCGCGAATATGCTCATCAGCCACCGCTGTGAAAGCCACTGTGCGAACCTGTGGAAAACGCCGACGAACGATGGCGAGCACCTGCAACCCGTCCATCTTGGGCATGTTCAGGTCGCACAGGAGAAGTGTGAACGGCTCTGACTCCAGCAGCGCTATTGCACGCGCCCCCGTGCCAGCCACCTTC
>Ga0196963_10001628_pt1 | contig 14684 bp, 10 predicted proteins | sample S1_5metaG_FD_148600 | JGI IMG/M metagenome (GOLD analysis project Ga0196963, IMG submission 148600) | Soil microbial communities from Anza Borrego desert, Southern California, United States - S1_5 | ecosystem: Environmental > Terrestrial > Soil > Desert | place: USA: California | collected... | reverse complement strand
CCGGCCCGGGCAGCTGGTGGTCCTTGAATCGACGACCTATCCGGGCACGACCGGCGAGGTGATGCGGCCGATCCTCGAGGCCGGGGGCCTGAAGTCGGGGCGGGACTTCTTCCTGGCCTACTCCCCCGAACGCGAGGATCCGGGCAACATCGACTTCAACACGTCGACCGTGCCCAAGGTGGTGGGGGGCGACGGCCCGGACGCGCTCGACCTGGCGGTGGCGCTCTACGACCAGATCACCGTGCGCACCGTCCCGGTCTCCTCGCCCGAGACCGCGGAGGCGGTGAAGCTCACGGAGAACATCTTCCGCTCGGTCAACATCGCCTTGGTGAACGAGCTGAAGGTGGTCTACGAGGCGATGGGCATCGACATCTGGGAGGTGATCGACGCCGCCAAGACCAAGCCGTTCGGCTTCATGCCCTTCTATCCGGGGCCGGGCCTGGGCGGCCACTGCATCCCCATCGACCCCTTCTACCTCACCTGGAAGGCGCGCGAATTCGGCCTGGCGACCCGCTTCATCGAGCTGTCGGGCGAGATCAACACCGCCATGCCGCGGCACGTCGTGGCCCGGGTGGCCCAGGCGCTCGACCGCGCCGCCGCCCGCGGCCTCAACGGCGCCCGCATCCTCGTGGTCGGGGTCGCCTATAAGAAGAACGTCGACGACATGCGCGAGAGCCCGGCGCTCGCGATCATCGAGCAGCTCGAGGAGCGGGGGGCGGTGGTCGAATACTACGACCCGTACTTCCCCGAGATCCCGATGACCCGGGAGCATGCCCGCCTGGCCGGCCGCCGCTCCGTGGCCTGGACCGACGAGGTGCTGGCGGGCTTCGACGCCGCGGTGATCACGACCGACCACGACGGGGTCGACTACGCGGCGCTGGTCGCGCGGTCGAAGCTCGTGGTCGACACCCGCAACGCCACCCGCGACGTCCGCGCGGGCCGCGGGCGGATCGTCAAGGCCTGAGGCGCCGGAACCGCCAATCCAGCGATAGCGACAGATATGACCGAGAATGCCCTCCCCAGGGTCGCCGTGTTCGGCTGCGGCTATTGGGGCAAGAACCTCATACGCAATTTCGCGGAGCTCGGCGCCCTCGAGGCGGTGAGCGACGCCGATCCCGCCCGCGCCGCGGAGTTCGGGTCGCGCCACGGCGTCCGCGCCCTGACGGCCGAGGCCGCGCTCGCCGATCCCGCCGTCGACGGCGTGGTGATCGCGGCCCCGGCCGAGCTCCACGCCGGCCTGGCCCAGCGCGCCCTGCGCGCCGGCAAGCACGTCTTCGTCGAGAAGCCGCTGGCGCTGCGGCTGGCCGACGCCGCCGAGACCATCGCCGTCGCCCGGGCCGCCGGGCGCGTGCTTATGGTGGGGCACCTGCTCCAGTACCACCCGGCCTTCCTCGCGCTGAAGGACCTGGTCGCCGCCGGGCGCCTCGGCCGGCTGCAGTACATCTATTCCAACCGCCTCAACCTGGGGAAGTTCAGGCGCGAGGAGAACGTCTTCTGGAGCTTCGCCCCGCACGACCTCTCGATGATCCTCGCCCTCGCCGGCGGGCTGCCCGACAGGGTGGAGACGGTCGCCGCCCGGTATCTGCACGGCGAGGTCGCCGATGTGACGACGACGCACCTCGCCTTCGCCGACGGCCTGCGGGCCCACGTCTTCGTCTCCTGGCTCCACCCCTTCAAGGAGCAGAAGCTGGTCGTGGTGGGCGACGCCGGCATGGCGGTCTTCGACGACGGCCAGCCCTGGGGCTCGAAGCTCGTGCTCTACCCCCACAAGGTGGTGTGGCAGAACGGCGCGCCGGAGCCGGCCAAGGCCGATGCCGAGCCGGTCGCCCTGCCCGAGGCCGAGCCGTTGCGCCTGGAGTGCCGGCATTTCCTCGACTGCATGGCCGAGGGGCGGGCGCCGCGCACCGACGGCGAGGAGGGGCTGCGGGTCCTGCAGGTCCTCGACGCCGCCGAGCGCGCGGCGCGCGCCGGGGCCGCCGTGTCCCTGTCGCCGGCCGCCGCGCCCCCGCCGCCGGCCGCGGCCCCGGCCGGGGTCCATGAATCGGCCTATGTCGACGACGGCGTGACGATCGGCGAGGGCACCCGGGTCTGGCATTTCAGCCATCTGATCCGCGGCACCAGGATCGGCCGCGACTGCGTCATCGGCCAGAACGTGGTGATCGGGCCCGACGTCGCCATCGGCGACCGCTGCAAGATCCAGAACAATGTCAGCCTCTACAAGGGCGTGACCCTCGAGGACGGCGTGTTCTGCGGCCCGTCCTGCGTCTTCACCAACGTGAACAACCCGCGCGCCGAGATCGAGCGGAAGAGCGAGTTCCGGCCGACCGTCGTCCGCCGCGGCGCGACGATCGGGGCCAACGCCACCATCGTCTGCGGCCACACCCTGGGCGCATACAGCTTCGTCGCCGCCGGCGCCGTCGTCACCAAGGACGTTCCGGACTTCGCGCTCGTGGCCGGCAACCCGGCCCGCCGCATCGGCTGGATGAGCCGGGCCGGCGCCCGCCTGGGCCCCGACCTGGTGTGCCCGCAGACCAACATCCGCTACCGCCTCGTCGGGCCCGACACCCTCCAAGAGATCGCACAATGACCGACGCTCCGATCGCCTTCATCGATCTGGCCGCCCAGCGCCGCCGCCTCGGCGAGCGCCTCGACCGCGCCGCCATCCGGGTCTTCGACCACGGCGGCTACATCATGGGCCCGGAGGTGAAGGAGCTTGAGGCCCAGCTCGCGGCCTTCTCCGGCGTGCGCCATGCCATCACCTGCGCCAACGGCACCGACGCCCTGGGCCTTGCCCTGATGGCGAAGGGCGTCGGCCCGGGCGATGCGGTGCTGGTTCCGACCTTCACCTTCGCGGCCTCGGCCGAGGTCGTGGCCTGGGTCGGGGCGACCCCGGTCTTCGTCGACGTCCTGCCCGATACGTTCAACATCGACCCCTCCAGCCTCCAGCGCGGGGTTGCCGCCGCCCGCGACGCCGGGCTCGTCCCGCGCGCCGTGATCCCGGTCGACCTGTTCGGCCAGCCGGCCGACTACGACGCCGTCGGGGCGATCGCCGCCCGCGAGGGCCTGTGGATCCTGGCCGACGGCGCCCAGAGCTATGGCGCCACCTATCGGGGGGCCCGCGTCGGCGCGATCGGCGAGATCGCGACCACCAGCTTCTTCCCGGCCAAGCCGCTCGGCTGCTACGGCGACGGCGGGGCCGTGTTCACCGACAGCGACGACCTGGCGGCCGTGATGCGGAGCCTGCGGGTGCACGGCCAGGGCACGGACAAGTACGACAATGTGCGCATCGGCCTGAACGCCCGCCTGGACACCCTGCAGGCGGCCATCCTCATCGAGAAGCTGGCCATCTTCCCCGAGGAGATCGAGGCGCGCCAGCGCGTCGCCGAGCGCTACAACGACGCCCTGGCGGACGTCGCCGCGGTGCCCCTCGTCGCCGAGGGCCGCACCTCCGTCTGGGCGCAGTACACGCTGCGCATCCCGGGCGGGGCGCGGGACGCCGTCGCCGGGCGGCTGAAGGCCGCCGGCGTGCCGACCGCCGTCTACTATCCGCGGCCCCTCCATCGCCAGACCGCCTATGCCGGCTACCCCGTCGCGGGCAACGGCCTGCCGGTCGCCGACCGCCTGGCCGGGGAGGTGCTGAGCCTGCCCATGCACCCCTATCTCGACGAGGGGACCCAGGACCGCATCGTGGCGGCCGTTCGCGCGGCGCTGCGCTGAGCCCAGGGGCGCGCGCCATGCTGACGACGCTCGGCCGGGCATGGGGGCTGTTCGACAACTACCTCCTCGCGCCGGCCGTCGGGCGGCCTTCGACGGCCGGGTTCTGGTATCTGCCGGAGCCGCCCCGCGTCGCGGACGCGGCGGCGCTGGCGGGCTACCTCGCGGCCGGGCACCCGCCGTACCTGATCGACTACAGGCCCAAGCTCCGCTACCGGCTCGTCGGTCCGGAGGGCATCGTCGTCCTCCCCTACGGGGGGGCGATCGGGACGCGCATCAACCCGGAGGCGGCGTTCCAATACGCGCTCGGCCTTCACGACGCCTGGCTGGCCACGGGCGATCCGGAGCACCGGCGGCGCTTCCTCCACTACGCGGCCTTCTTCCTCGGGCGGCAGACCGCCGAGGGGGACTGGACCTACGATTTCGACTGGTACGAGAACCGCGCCCCCTGGGCCTCGGCCCTCGCCCAGGCCCGCGGCGCGTCGGTGATGCTGCGCGCGGGGCGGCTCGACCCCTCGGCGCCCTATTTCGACGCGGCGCGGCGGGCGCTGTCGCGCTTCTCCCGGCCGGTGGAGCGGGGCGGGTACGCCGCCCGCTTCGAGCCGGCCGGCTGCGTCTATTTCGAGGAGTACCCGAAGCAGGGCAACGTCACGCTGAACGGCTTCATGGCGAGCCTGTTCGGCCTGTTCGAGGCCGGCCGGCTCCTCGGGGATCCCGGCGCCGACGCGCTCTGGCGCGAGGGGACCGCGTCGCTGCTGCGCATGCTGCCCCATTTCGAGACGGGGTGGTGGACCCTCTACGACCGCGACCCCCGGCGCCCGCAGCCGAACCCGCACAGCCCGCGCTACCACCGCATGTGCGTCGGCTACCTCTCGGTCCTGGCGGCCATTTCGGGCGACCCCGGCCTCGCCGCGGCGCGGGACCGGTGGCGGGCGCTCGACCGCCTTCCCAATCGCAGCCTCGCCTTCGTCCAGAAGGCCCGGAGAAAGATCCTGTACCGCTGATGACCCGCATCTTCCTATGGCTGGCGTCGGCGAGCGTGCTGCTGTCCCTGGCGGCCCATCCCGCCTTTGCCGCGGTCGGGCCGCTCGAGGCCGCCCTCGCCGCGGCGCTCGCCCTCCTCGGGCTGGCCGGGGGCTCCGGGCTCCTGCTGGGCCGGCGCCCCGCCGCCGGGGGGGCGGGGGCGCTCTATGCCGCGGCCGGGCTCTACCTTGCCGGCTTCGCCCTGTCGGCCGGCTACGCCGTCGCCACCGGGGTGCCGCCCGCCGCGGCCCTCCGGTCGGCGCTGCCCTATGTCGTCCCGTTCGCCGCGGTGGCGGTCTGGCCGCTGCTCGGGCACCGCCCGTCGGCCCGCGCCCTGCTTCTCGTCGTCCTCGCCGGCGCCGTGGCCCAGTCGGGCTACATGCTGGCCCTCTTCCTCCAGGGCTCCGATTTCCGCAGCCCGCTGACGCTGCTGATGGAGCGGATCACGCTGAAGGATCCGCGCACGACGCTGCCGCTGTTCCTCGCCACGGCGATCCTGCCGCTGGCGCTGGCGGTCGATGCCGCCGACCGGCGGGTCGGGGCGGCCGCCATGGCCCTGTCGGCCTTCGGCCTCGTCGCGGCCATGACGACGCTGACGCGGTCGCACCTGATCGCGGTCGCCATCGGCTATGTCGGCTTCGTCCTCCTGTACGCGGCGCGCAGGCCGGACGGGCCCGGCGCCGCGCCGCGCTGGCGGGCGATCGCCGCCGGCGCCGGCGCGGCGGCGATCGCCGCCGTGGCCATCGTGTCGGTCCCGCAGTTCCGCCGGCTGCCGGAGATGGTGACGCTCCGGACGATGGTGGAGCTCTATGCCGAGCACGAGCGGGAGCTGGTGCGCCGGGTGATGGAGCGGATCGAGACCCAGATCGAACCCGGCGAGGCCGCCGAGCTGCGGCGCCGCCTGATGGCCGTCGGGGAGCCGAACCTCCCCATGGTGACCACGATCCTGTCGGAGATCCGCGGCCGGCCCGCCGTCGACGTCGTCACGGCGACCGTCGAGGGCCTGGCCAAGGAGTCCGAGGGCGCCGGGTCGGGGGAGGGCGGCGTCGGCGATCCCGAGGTGATGCGCATCGCCTACGCGATGACGATGAGCTCCGGCGAGCAGAACCTCGGCGGCGGGCGCGTGCACGGCGAGTGGATCCCGGCGCTGCGGACCTATGCCGCGGCCACGCCCCTGGAATGGCTGATCGGCATCGGCGCGGGCCGGCCGTTCAAGGCCGAGGGGCGGATGCAGACCTACATCCACAACCTCCCGATCTACCTGCTGCTCTACAACGGGGCGCTCGGGCTCCTCGCGTCGGCGGCCTTCTACGCCCTGCTCGCCTGGGCGCTGCTGCGCCGCTGGTTCGTCGGGGGCGAGGCCGCATCCCTCGCCCTGGTCTGCCTGGTCGCGGCCCTCGGCGCCTATTCCCTGCTGTTCGCGGTGCACAAGCTCATCGCCTTCAACCTGGTCGTGGGCCTCGCCTTCGCCGCGGCGGTCCGCCCCGCCGGGCGGGCGGGGCCGGAGCGGGCCGTCCAGCCGTGACCGCCCCCTCCGCCGCCGCGGCGCTCCCCACGGTCCCGGTCCCGTCCTGCCCGCTCTGCGGCAGCGGCGAGCGGCGGCTGCTCGGCGAGCGGCCGGACACCCTCGTCCCGGAGCTGAACCGCTGGCTGCCGCCCGGCACGCCGCCGCTGCCCGCCCCGGTGAACCGGCTGGTGGCCTGCGCGGGGTGCGGGCACGTCTACCTCGACCCGCGACTGGCGCCCGGCGCCCTGGCCCGGGTCTACGACCTGTGGTACCGCCACGCCTATCCGGCCCTGTGGGGCGACGACGCCGCCCTGGCCGAGCGGCGGAGGGAGTTCCGCCGCTACCATCTGGGGGCCCTGACGGGCTTCGCGGCGAAGCCCGGCACCCTGCTCGACGTCGGCTGCGGCATCGGCCTCTTCGTCGACGTGGCCGCCCGGGCCGGCTGGAGGCCGGTCGGCCTCGACTTCGACGAGGCGGCCGTGGCGTTCGGGCGCCGGAGGTTCGCCGCCGACCTGCGCGTCGGGCATCTCGCGGACTTCGATCCGGGGGCGCGCTTCGACGCGGTGACCCTGTTCGACTACCTCGAGCACAGCGAGGCGCCCCGCGACGACCTGGCCGCGGCCGCGGCCCGGCTGGCGCCCGGCGGCCTGCTCGTCGTCCGGGTGCCGAACCGGGCCGGCTGGCAGGCGCGGGCGATGGGCGCCGATTGGCTGGCGGTGATCTGCAACCACCTGAACTACTTCGACGGCCCCGGGCTCCGGCGGGCGCTGGCGGAGCAGGGCCTCGACGTCCTCCGCGTCGCCGCCGGCAACTGCCAGACCGAGGCGGACATCGTCCGGCGGCGCCTGCGCTGGCTGCGGCGGCGGCTGGCCGGGAGGGGGGCGCCGCTGTCGGCGGCGGCCGGGGCCGAGGCCTCGGGGCTCGCCGCCGGCCGGGCCGGCGCCGCCGGCGCCCTCGGCCGCATCGCCCGCAGCCTTTGGATCGAGCAGGTGGACCAGGTGGGCGGCTGGTTCGGCAGGGGCAACAACCTCTTCGCGGTCGCCCGCAGGCCGGCATGACGCGCCCGCTCTTCAACTCGTGTCGGACGCTGGCGGGCCTCACGCTCACGGCGAACCTGCTCGGCATGGCGCGCGAGATCCTCATCGGCCGAACCCTCGGCGCCTCGGCCGCCACCGACGCGTTCTTCTCGGCGTTCACCGTCGTCGCGGTCTGCTTCCTCGTCTTCACCTCGGGGACCCTGCAGAGCGCGTTCATGCCGCGCTACCAGGCGCTGCGCGAGGCGGGGCAGGACGGGCGGGCGGCGGCGCTCGCGCTGCGTGTCGGGCTGTGGCTCGGGGCCGTCCTCTTCGCGGCGATGGCCGGGCTGATGGCGGGGGCGCCGGCCCTGGCGCGCCTCGCCGTGCCGGGCTTCGCCCCGCCGGTCCTCGAGCTGACGGCCGACCTCATCCGCGTCCTGTCGCCGCTCGTGCCGATCCTCGGCCTGGCGGCCCTGCTCCAGGCGGTGCTCAATGCCCACTACCGCTTCGCCCTCCCGGCCGCGGGGCCGGTGGCGAGCAACGTCGTGGTGATCGGCGCCCTCCTGGCCCTGGCCCCGGCCGCCGGCATCTGGGCCCTGGCCGGCGGAACCCTGGCGGGCGGCGGCCTCTGGCTGCTGCTGCTGCTGCCGGCCGGCCTCGCCGCCGCCGGGCGGCCCCGGGCGGACGGCGGGGCCGAGCTGTCGGGCGTGATGCGCAACATGGCGCCGCTGGTGGTCATCATGCTCGCCGACCAGCTGAGCGCGGTCGTCCAGAAGGGCCTCGCCTCCGGCTTCGAGCCGGGCGCGATCTCGGCGCTCCACTACGGCGCGCGCCTCGCCGGGCTGCCCATCGGCATCCTCGGCATGGCGCTGAGCACGGTCCTCTTCCCGGCGATGGTCTCGGCGCTCCAGGGCGGCCGCCTGGCGGAGGCGGGCGAGAGGGCGGCGCTCGGCCTGGCGGCGACGGCCATGCTCATCATGCCGGCCGGGGTGTTCTTCCTGATGGAGAGCCGCCTCTTCGTCGGCGTCCTGCTCGAGCGGGGGGCCTTCGGCCCGGAGGCGACCGCCAACACGGCGCTGGCGCTGGCCTGGTACGCCGGGGCGCTGGTCCCCCAGGCGGCCATCATCTTCCTCAGCCGGCTGTTCTACGCCGCCGAGCGCAGCGCCGCGGTCATGGCCCTCTCCCTGGCGACGTCGCTGCTCCAGATCGCGCTGTGCTGGGTGGGGGTCGCGGCCATGGGCTGGCCGGGCATCGCCGCCAGCACCTCGGTCTATGCCGTGATCCACGCCGCCGCCCTGCTCGCCATGTCGCGCCGCATCGTCGCCCTGGACTGGCGCGCCCTGGGCGGGGCGTGCCTGCGCATCGGGGCCGCCAGCGCGGCGCTGGCGCTGGCGCTGCTCGCGCCCCTGCCGCTGACCGGCGCCGCGGCGCTCGCCGCCAAGCTGGCGGCGGGCGGCGCCGCCTATGCCGGCGTCCTGCTGCTGCTGCGCGAGCCGACGCTGACCGCCCTGCTCCGGCTGAGGGCCTAGCCGTGCTGCGCAGCGGGCTCCTCGCCATGGCCGACAGCGTCGCCGGCCTCGTCGGCAAGCTCGGCGGCTTGGCGGCCTTCGCCCTCGCGCTCGGCGCCGCCGCGCAGGGGGAGTACTACCTCTTCCTCGGGCTGCAGGCGATGGCCTCCGCCCTGGCCCTGCTGGGGCTCGAGGTGGCGAACAACTATCTGGCCGCCCGCCTGCGGCCGCGCCGGGCGCTGGCGGCGCTCGCCGGCAACACCGTCGCGGTCGGGACGGGCGCCGGCGCCGCGGGAGCGGCCGTCGTCGGCGCCCTCGCCGCGGCGACGCCGCTGCTCGACGGCCTGTCGCCCCCCCTGGTCTGGCTCCTGCTCGCCGACACCGCGCTCGGTCCGCCGACGCTCGCGCTCGGGGGCCTGCTCTACGGCCTCGGCCGCTTCGACCTGCGCCTGTTCGGCACCCTGCTCCACAACGGCGTCTTCCTGGCGGGGCTGGCCGCGCTGTGGGCGGCCGGCCGCCTCGCGGTGGCGCCGGCCCTGCTGCTGTGGTCCCTGGGCCTCGCCCTGTGCCTGCTGTATTGGCTCTGGCGCCTCCGGCGCCTGGCGGGCGGCCTCGCCCTGCGCCGCGGCCTGATGCGGCGGCAGGTCGCCCGCTCGCTGTCGAGCTATCCCTACTTCGCCCTGAGCGCCCTGACATTCCGGCTCAACGCCCTCATGATCGAGCACTTCCTCGGTCCCGCCGCCCTGGGGGTCTACGCGGTGGCGGCGACGGCGACGGAGGCGCTGCTGTATCTGCCGAAGGCGCTGGTCAACGTCGTGCTCACCGAGGCGGCGCGCGGCGGGGGCGTCGTGGCGACCCTGCGCAACCTGGGGGGCCTGCTGCTGGTCTGCGTGGCCGCGGCGGCGGCGGGCATCGCCCTCCTCGGGCCGCTGGTGCTGCGCGGCGACTTCGCCCCGGCGACGGGCCTGGCCCTGCTGCTGCTGCCCGGCACCTATGCGATGGGCCTGGCCACGGTGGGGGCCTACCACCTCTTCGGCCGGGGCCGGGCCGGCGACGCCTCGCGCGCCGCGGCGGCGGGGGCGGCCGCGACGGCGGCGGCCAACCTGGCCCTGCTGCCGGCCTTCGGCGCCGTCGGTGCCGCCCTTGCGGCCAGCGCGGCCTACGTGGTGTTCGCGCTCGTGGTTTTCCGCTATGTTGCGCGCCTTGAGACCGTCGCCGTGGCCACCCTCCTCATTCCCAGCCTCGGGGCAGCTCGGCGCGTCGTCGGCCGGCTGCGGCCGGGCCGCCGCGACCTCTGAGGGAGTTCAACCGCTATGTGTGGCATAGCCGGCCTCGTCAGCCAGCACCGCCGGGATATGACGGCGATCGTCGCCATGACCGAGGCGCAGGCCCACCGGGGTCCCGACGGACAGGGCTTCTGCATCGCCGACGGCCTGCAGGCGAGCTTCGGGCGGAGCCGGGCCGAGATGGCCGGGCGCAGCCACGGCCAAGTGGCCTTCGGCCACCGCCGCCTCGCCATAATCGACGTCACGGACGCCGGCCACCAGCCGATGGCGAGCGACGACGGGCGCCTGTGGATCACCTACAACGGCGAGGTCTACAACTACATAGAGCTGCGCGAGGAGCTGTCGCGCGAGGGCGTCGCCTTTTCCGGCGGCAGCGACACCGAGGTCGTGCTGGCCGCCTACCGCCGCTGGGGGGTCGACTGCTTCGCCCGCTTCAACGGGATGTGGGCGCTCGCCATCTGGGACCGCGACGCCGACCGGGTCGTGCTGGCCCGCGACCGCCTCGGCGTCAAGCCGCTGCATGTCGCCCGGGACGGCGACACGCTGATGTTCTCCTCCGAGATCAAGGGGCTGCTCGCCGCGGGGCTGCGGCCCCGGCTCGACCGCGCCGCCGCGGCCGACTTCCTGCGCCACGGCGTCGTCAACCATGGCGACGCCACCTTCTTCGAGGGGGTCGCGGCCTTCCCCCCGGGCCACTACGCCGTGGTGCCGCTCGACCGGGCCCCGGCCCTGGACCCCAAGCCCTTCTGGAGCCTCCCGCTCGACGGGGAGGAGGCCGTCGGGGAGGCCGAGGCCGTCGAGCGGTTCCGCGAGCTGTTCCTGTCCGCGGTGCGGCTGCGCATGCGCTCCGACGTCACGGTCGGGGCCTGCCTGTCCGGCGGCCTCGACAGCTCCTCGATCGTCTGCGCGGCGGCGCGCGAGGCCTCCGCTCCGCTCGTGACCTTCACCTCGGCCTTCAAGGGCGGGCGCTACGACGAGCGCCGCTATGCCGAGCTGGCGATCCGGCGGGCCGGCGCCGATCCCCGCTTCGTCTTCCCCGAGGCCGACGGCTTCGTCGGGGCCCTGCCCAGCCTGATCCGGACGCAGGAGGAGCCCTTCACGACGACCAGCATATACGCCCAGAACCTGCTGATGCGGGCGGCGCGCGAGGCCGGCGTCATCGTGCTGCTGGACGGGCAGGGGGCCGACGAGATCCTGTGCGGCTACCGGAAGTACATGCTGTTCTACGCGCAGGAGCTGCGCCGCCGCGGCGATTGGGGCGGGCTGCTCCGCCACGGCGCCCAGCTCCTGGCCCATGGGGACCGCGGCGTGTTCCGCCTGGCGGAGGGGGTGCGCTATCTGCCGCAGGGGCTGCGCTCGCGCGCCGAGGGCCTCTCGGCCTCGGTGCGGCCGGGCTTCGCGGAATGGGGCGCCAGCCGGCTCGCCGCGGAGCCGGGCGCCGGGCTCGCGCCGCGCCAGGCGGACGACCTCCGCCGCTACTCGGTCCCGTCGCTGCTCCGCTACGAGGACCGCAACTCCATGGCCTGGGGGATCGAGAGCCGGGTCCCCTTCCTCGACTACCGGCTGGTCGAGCTGCTGATGCGTCTGCCGGGCCATCTGAAGGTGTCGGGGGGCCGGACCAAGGCGCTCCTCCGCACCGCCATGCGGGGCCTGGTGCCCGACGAGATCCTCGACCGCCGCGACAAGATGGGGTTCGAGACGCCGCAGCAGGAATGGCTGTCCGGCCCCCTGCGGGCCTCGCTCGAGCGGACGCTGGGCGGCGATGCCGCGCTCTCGCCGCTGGTGGATACCCGCCGCGCCCTTGCATTGGCCGACGCCGGCGGCTATTGGCAGCGCGCCAACCGCAACGCCCTGTTCCGGCTGTTCGTTCTGGAGAGCTGGGCCCAGGTCTTCGATGTCGCCGTCTGACCGGCGCCAGCCAGCATGGGGACGCCAATGAGAATCTGCACGGTGGTCGGGGCCCGGCCGCAATTCATCAAGGCGGCCGCCTTCTCGCGCGTCGCGCGGGCGACGCCTGGCGTGGAGGAGTTCATCGTCCACACCGGCCAGCACTACGACGGCAACATGTCGGCCGTCTTCTTTGAGGAGATGGGGATTCCGGAGCCCCAGTACAATCTGGCCATCGGGTCGGGCGGCCACGGCGCCCAGACGGGCCGGATGCTCGCGGCGATAGAGGAGATCCTGGTCGAGAGGAGGCCGGATTGGCTGCTCGTCTACGGCGACACCAATTCGACCCTGGCCGGCGCCCTGGCCGCGGCCAAGCTCCATATTCCGGTGGCCCATGTCGAGGCCGGCCTCCGCTCCTTCAACCGCCGCATGCCCGAGGAGGTCAACCGCGTCCTCACCGACCACGCCTCGGACCTGCTCTTCGCCCCCACCGCCACCGCCGTCGAGAACCTGCGCCGGGAGGGGATGCCCGAGGCGCGGATACGCCTCTCCGGCGACGTGATGTACGACGCGGCGCTGTACTACGGCGCCCGGGCCCGCGCGGAGAGCCGGATCCTCGACCGCCTGGGCCTGACCCCCGGCGGCTTCGTGCTGGCGACCGTGCACCGCGCCGAGAACACCGACGATCCCGCCCGCCTCGCCGCCGTGTTCGGCGGCTTGGCAGGGCTGGCCGAGCAGGCCGAGGTCGTCCTGCCGCTCCACCCGCGCACCCGCGCCGCCCTGGAGCGCTCGAACCTGCGTATCCCGCCACGGCTGCGGCTGATCGATCCGGTCGGCTACCTCGACATGGTGATGCTGGAGCAGAGCTGCCGGCTGATCGCCACCGACAGCGGCGGCGTGCAGAAGGAGGCCTTCTTCTTCGGCGTGCCCTGCGCGACGCTGCGCGACGAAACCGAATGGGTCGAGCTGGTCGAGCTGGGCTGGAACCGCCTGGTCCCGCCGACCGCCGCCGACGCCGTCGCGGCCGGCCTGCTCGCCGCGCTGGCCGGGCGGCCGACGGCCACGGCCCATCCCTACGGCCGCGGCGACGCCGCCCGGCTGATCATCGACGTCCTGGCGGGGCAAGGGCCGTCCGCCGGGAAACCCTCATCGGCCGGGGCCGCGACTTGAACATCTGGATGGTCAACCACTACGCCGTGTCCCCCAGCCAGTCCGGGGGGACGCGGCACTTCACGCTGGGGCGCGAACTGGTCCGGCGCGGCCACGACGTCACCATCGTCGCATCGAACTTCGACTATCAGACCGCCGGCGACCGCTTGCCCCCGGGCGAGGTGCAGGGCGTCGAGACGGTGGAGGGGGTCCGCTTCCTCTGGCTGCGCACGCCCCCCTATCGCGGCAACACGATCGGGCGCCTGCGCAACATGCTCGCCTTCGCCGCCCGCGTCCGCGGCGGACGGCCGATGGCCGGGCTCGGGCGGCCCGACGTCGTCCTCGGCTCGTCGCCCCACCCCTTCGCGGCGCTGGCGGCCCAGAGCCTGGCGCGCCGCCACCGGGTTCCCTTCGTCCTCGAGGTGAGGGATCTCTGGCCGCAGTCGCTGGTCGACCTCGGCAACATCTCGACCTACCACCCCTTCATCCTCCTGCTCTCGGCCGTCGAGCGGCGTCTCTACCGGGGGGCCGACCGCATCGTCTCCCTGCTGCCGAACGCCGCGCCGCACATGGTGGCGCGGGGGGCGAGCGCCGAGCGGATCGCGATCGTTCCCAATGGCGTCGACCTGTCGAGCGTGGGCGATCCCGAGCCGCCGGGGCCCTCGGAGCTCTTCACCGTCGCCTATGCCGGCGCGCATGGGGTCGCCAACGACCTGGGGACCGTCCTCGAGGCGGCCGCCCTGCTGCGCGGCCGCCCGGACGCCGGCCACATCCGCTTCCGCCTGATCGGCGACGGCCCGCTCAAGCCGGCGCTCAAGGCCGAGGCGGCGGCGCGCGGCCTCGCGAACGTGGCCTTCGACGATGCCTTGCCGAAGGATATGATCCACGCGTGGCTCCAGCGGGCCGACGCCTTCCTGATGCCCTTGAAGGACAGTCCGACGTTCCGTTGGGGCGTCAGCCCCAACAAGCTGTTCGACTACCTGGCCTCCGCGCGCCCGGTCGTCTATGCGGTCAACTCCTCGAACAATCCGGTCGCCGATGCGGGGGCGGGCGTTGTCGTCCCGCCCAGCGACGCGCAGGCGATGGCCGGGGCGGTCCTGCAGCTGGCGGGGACCCCTCCGGCCGAGCGGTGGGCCATGGGGTTGCGCGGGCGCGACTACGCGATGCGCAACCACACCTTCCCCCTCCTCGCGGAGAAGCTCGAGCGCGTGCTCGCCGAGGCCGTCCGGCGGAGCTGAGGGCCGGCCGATCAGGCTCCGGGGTCGGCGCCCCCCACGAGGGGGCCGAGATTCAGCACGGGGAAGCCGCTGCCGGTCCCGGCGAAGCTCCCCTGGAAGCCCAGGACGTCGGACGGGGCGAGGGCGCCGGCGAAGCCGAGCAGGCGGATGGTGTCGGTGCCGCCGGCATGGGCGATGCTGACGAACTCGCCGTTCTGCCTGAGCACGGCGCCGGCGCCGTAGCCGAGCAGCACCAGCCTGTCCGCGCCCTGGGCGAAGCCGTCGATGAGGTCGCCGTTGGCCTCGCCCGCCACCATCAGGTAGCTGTCGGCCCCGGCGCCGCCGGCCAGGGTGTCGGCCCCGGCGCCGCCGTTCAG
>Ga0196963_10001627_pt1 | contig 14685 bp, 11 predicted proteins | sample S1_5metaG_FD_148600 | JGI IMG/M metagenome (GOLD analysis project Ga0196963, IMG submission 148600) | Soil microbial communities from Anza Borrego desert, Southern California, United States - S1_5 | ecosystem: Environmental > Terrestrial > Soil > Desert | place: USA: California | collected... | reverse complement strand
GCCTCGACGACGCGCAGTGGTTCCCGCTCGCTACGGTTGGCGACCTTAATTTTTATGACGATATTCTCCCGGTCGTAACGCGCGCGATCAATTTGCTCGCCCAGCGAGACCGCACCTAGACCATGGATTTCACAATCTTTGAGGAGCGCATAGGCTACAAGTTCAAGAACAAGTCCCTCTTAGAGCAGGCATTCACGCATCGCTCCTACCTCAATGAGAACCGCGCATCCGGCCGTGAGCACAACGAACGTCTCGAATTCCTCGGGGACGCCGTGCTCGAGCTTGTCGTCACGGAGTTCCTGTACGCAAAATATCCCGACAGACCCGAAGGCGACCTAACTGCGTATCGCGCAGCGCTCGTTAACACGGTCTCGCTCGCAGAGGCGGCTAACGTGCTCGGGATGAACCAGTACCTTTTCCTCTCGCGCGGCGAGGCGAAGGACGTGGGCCGCGCGCGACAAATAATCCTCGCCAACGCATTCGAGGCGCTCATCGGAGCGCTCTACCTCGACAGCGGGTACGACGCCGCGAAACTTTTCATCGCGACGCAGCTCTTCCACAAGACCGACGAGGTTGTCGCAAAGCGTTTGTGGCAGGACGCCAAGAGCCGTCTTCAGGAGTTGGCGCAGGACCAGATGGGCATCACACCGAAGTACGAACTCGTCGATCAGACGGGGCCCGATCACAACAAGAGCTTCGTTGTTGCCGCATACGTAGGCTCCGAACGCCTCGCGACAGGCGAGGGGAGAAGCAAACAGGAGGCAGAGCAAGACGCTGCGCAGAAGGCTTTGACAGCAAAGGGGTGGTAGTGGCACGCTTCCAGGAGGGGAGGTGGCTATGACCGTCATTCACAATCCCGTGCACATGCACGAAGGAGCGTTCTCTATTCGGCTCAAGAACTGCAATGATCTTCGCGGGGTTCCGCGGAAGGCGGATATCGAGAGCTTTACACGCGGGAGCGAAGCACGCATACGGTTCGAACGCGGCGCCGTCATCAAGCGCGGGCCCGTATTCTTCTTTCTTACGGGAGACGAGTGGTACGTCGCACCGATCGAGATCATCCAGAGCGTTTTTGCCAACAAAGGCGGCTGCATCGTTCGCATCTGGCCGCCTGAGAACGCCAAACGAGCCCCTGATACGTGAGATCAGGGGCCGCAACTTTTTTGATACAATCATGTGAATGTTCTTGAGTCTCAAATCCATCGAGCTCACGGGTTTTAAATCGTTCGGCAAAAAGACCGAGCTGATCTTCGGCAGTCCCATCGCGGGCATAGTGGGCCCGAACGGCAGCGGCAAGAGCAACGTCGCCGAAGCATTTCGCTTTGTCCTCGGCGAGCAGTCGATGAAAAGCATGAGAAGCAAAAAGGGCGAGGACCTCATTTGGGGAGGATCGCCCGCCTTGGCGCGCGCGAATCGTGCAGGGGTAAAAGTAGTATTCGACAACTCCAAGCGTCTTTTGGATATCGATTTTACGGAAGTCGCCATCGAGCGTGTCGTGCACCGCGACGGCGTCAACGAGTACCTTTTGAACGGTACCGTCGTTCGCCTCAAGGACGTCATCCGACTCCTCGCGGGCGCCAACATCGGCGGTTCGGGGTACCAGATAATCTCGCAAGGGGAAGCGGACCGCATTCTGAACGCATCTCCCCGAGAGCGACGCGAAATGGTGGAAGACGCGCTCGGCTTGAAGCTCTACCAGCACAAAAAGGCGGAAAGCGAGCGCAAGCTTGAAGAGACGGCTATTAATATCGACAAAACGAAGTCGCTTCGCCGGGAGCTTGCGCCGCACATCAACTTCTTGCGCACGCAGGTTGAGAAGATCGAGAAGGCGCGCGAGATGAAAGAGGATCTCGCGGCAAAACTGAACGAGTATCTCGCCCGAGAGCATGCATGGATAACGCAAGAGGACGCCCGCTTGCGCGAAGAGGAAAGTGCGCAGGCAAGCGAGCTCAAAAAACTCGGTGCGAATGTCTCAAAGACTCGCTCTGCCGCGAGCTCGGCGGGAGAAGGCGCGCTACAGGAACTTCAGAAGAAACTCTCGGAGCGTGAGGGGAAGCTCGGCGAAGCGCGCCGCGAAAGCGAGCGGCTCGCGCGCGAGCTCGGCCGAGCAGAGGGCGCGCTCGAGGCGAGCAACGTCACCGTAGAGCAGATCGTACCGGTCCCGCATGTGCGGCAATTCGCGCGTGACATCGACGCGGCGCTCGCCGACGCGGAGCGCGGCGATGTTTCTCGCCTCAAGAGCGTTATTACCGAGGTGCGCGGCCGCATCAAGGCGTTCATCGAAGGCCTGACCGGGATTGCGCCCGAGACCAACGAAGAAGTGCGGCAGCAGGTCAAGGCTCTCGGCTCCTCGCTGGAGCGCGTGCAGAGGGAAGAGAGCGAGCTCGCAACCGACCTAGAGAACCTCCGCAAAAAGATCGCGGCGGTTCGCGAAGAGGGCTTTAGCGCCGAGCGCGATCTTATCGAGCTCGAGTCTGCGGTGCGCGAAGCGCAGGGGAAACTGGCGAGCGTACAGGCAGCCCGAGCATCCATCGCAGCGCTGCGTCAGCGTTTTGAAGAAGAGGTGCGCGAAGGCATCGCGCTCGTCGGCGCTGCCGTGCACTCGTGGGAAAAGGAGGAGATACCGCACGGCGCGCTCTCCGAGGACAGGAGCGTGCAGGAGAAGCGCAGGAGGGACATCGAACGGCTGAAGATAAAGATAGAAGAGTCCGGGCTCGGGAACGGCGATGCGGTCGTCTCCGAATTTAAACAAACCAAAGAGCGCGACGAATTCCTCGCCCGGGAGCTCGCGGACCTTGAGAAATCTGCCGCGTCGCTCAAGGACATCATCGCGGAGCTCGAAAAGACCATCGACTCGCGCTTCCACGACGGCTTGAAGCACATCAATGAGGCTCTGAAGAACTTCTTTTCTAAACTCTTTGGCGGCGGAGAGGCAAAACTCACTGTCGAGCAGCCGAAGCGCCGCGGGCCGCGCCTCGACCCCGACGCGGAGGACGAAATGGAGGAGGAGATTCAAGAGGAGGAGGAGCTCTACGCAGGGCTCTCGATCTCAGTCTCGCTCCCGCGCAAGAAGATCCGGGGCCTCGAAGTGCTCTCTGGAGGTGAGCGCGCACTCACTTCGATCGCCCTCATTTTCTCAATGACGCAGGTGAATCCCCCGCCGTTTTTGATCCTCGACGAGACCGATGCGGCGCTCGATGAGGCGAACTCGAAACGGTACGCCGACATGATAAAAGAGCTCGGCCAGAAATCTCAGCTCATCGTCATCACGCACAACCGCGCGACAATGGCCGCCGCGGGGGAACTATACGGTGTCACTATGAGCAACGACGGGGTGTCCAAAGTGCTCTCCGTTAAGCTTGAAGAAGCAGAGCGTGTCGCGAAGTAAGCACGGAAGGGCAAACAACGGATAACAAAGGAGGTCGGCCGTTTCCGAGAAGAAACAGAACCGGCCTTTCCAAAGGTGTACGTTATTTCGCATTGTTCGCCTCCACATGCACGTGAACACGCTGCACGCCTCTTTGGGATGCAAGCAGCCTCTCGACGTCCGAGGCCGCATGCACGGTCTCGACGGTAAAAAGTGCCACCGCTGGCACGGAATTCCCCGATACGGAAAATAGCGTGTTGCGCGCTTTTCCGAGGTCGGCCAGTGCAGAGGTCATGTGCAGGACGTCTTCATTTTCGAAGTCGCCGTTGACGGTCACCTTGAGCGTCCGTTGCATCGGGTGACAGTTCATCGATCTCACCTCCTTCCGCTCTCTATTGAACCAGACACAAAACGGATGGCAGATGAAGCGGCCGACGGATCCTTTGATTTTTAGGCCTTATCTGGTAAAGTACCGCGACATATGTTGAAGATACGAATGCAGCGGACGGGGCGCATCAACCAGCCCAGCTACCGAATTGTCGTCACAGAACGCGCACGAGCGGCAAAAACCGGCAACATCGTGGAGAAGGTCGGCACGTACGACCCGCGCTCCAAGCAACGCAATTTGAACGCGGACCGCATCAAGTATTGGCTTTCCGTCGGTGCGCAGGCGACACCCACAATGCACAACATGCTCATCTCCGTCGGTATCATCGAGGGCAAGAAAATCAACGTCCTCCCCAAGAAGTCGCCGCCGAAGGCGGACGCGGCTGAAGCAGCGGCTCCCGCAACCGAAGCAAAACCCGTAGAGGAAGTTCCCGCACCGGAGTTGAACGACGACGTGAAGCCTGACGTCGCGGACGCTGCGCCCGAGGAGAATAAGGGGTAGTTTGCTATACTGAAGGCTGACTTACCATCTAACAGCATTTCTGTATGGAGCGAGATCAGCAATTCCTGGAATACGTCGTAAAGTCTTTGGTTGATAATCCCGATGATGTGAAGATAAGCCGTACTGTCGACGAGATGGGCGTGCTTCTCACGCTCTCGGTCAATCGGGACGACATGGGCAAGGTCATCGGACGCTCGGGCCAGACCGCAAAGGCCATCCGCACCATCCTTCGCGTTGTCGGTATGAAGAACGACGCGCGGGTCAATCTCAAGATAGAGGAACCGGAGGGATCGGAGAGACTGCCGCGAGAAAACGGGGCTGCGCCTTCGAGCTACGCTTCGACCGATGACGGAGGCATCGAAGACGTGATCAACGACCTCAAGTCAGGCCAGTAATGCTGCATTTTCATATCGTTACGTTATTCCCCGATGCCATCGAGGCGTACCTCGCAGCCTCGATACTTGGCCGCGCACGGGAGAAAAAGCTCATCAAAGTGAGCTATTACGACCCGAAGACATTCGCGGTCGGAAAGCACCGACGCGTAGACCAGCGACCGTACGGCGGGGGCCCCGGAATGATATTGGAGCCCACCGCGGTACTGCGAGCCGCGGAAAAGGCGCTAAAAGGGAAGCGAAGCGTCGAGCGGCTTTTCTTTGCTACTGACGGAAAACTCTTTGACGAGGAATGGGCGAAGAAGCTATCGAAGAAGAAAGACATTCTTCTCATTTGTGGGCGCTATGAAGGCGTCGATGCGAGAGTGCAGAAAATATTGAAGGCAAAGAAGGTTTCCGTGGGACCGTACGTCCTTACCGGTGGTGAACTTCCCGCGGCCACGCTCGTCGACGCTATCGCGCGTTTCGTACCTGGTACCCTCGGGAAGGCCGAATCGCTCGAGCGAAGCCGCGTTTCAAGCCCTGAAGTCTACACGCGGCCCGAGGTGTTGGTGTGGAAAAAAAAGAAGTACCGCGTCCCAAAAGTTCTCCTGACGGGGCATCACGCTAAAATAGACGAGTGGAAGAAGCGCGCGTCGGGAGCTTGACAGTAAGCGCCGCAGGAGTACAAAGTACATACGAGACACCGACCCGAGCAATTCAGCTCCCAACCGCGGAGGTAGGACATGGGCCAAGCCTCGAGTACACGAAAATCTTCGCGCGAAGCGCCTTCAGGATACCCGGAGCATCAAACCCCGGCGCAGATCCTCGCAAGACCAGGTTCAATCGTGACGGCGCACGCGCCGGCCGAGCAGCAGATGAACCACCCCCTTGCGATCGAAGGGGAGCCGGAGCCGCTCGACTTCGAAAAACTGTCGGCAATGGCCCGAAAGCAAGGGCACTGATCGCGCGAAAAGCAAGGCGGACTGGGCACTCATGCCCCGTCCGCTTCACCTTTTTTTCAGCAGCCGCTTGACCCGTAAAACGACCTCATATATACTCGCTCGACATTTGCTCTAAGCCGATTGTGTTGCGGCTGCGCTTTTTGCAAGGGTTTTGATACGAACAATTTAATAGGTGGGGAGTACGGCCCAAAAGGAGGGCCGCACGTAATTGTTGTAGTGCATGGCAAAAACCAAGCTGCGTCCGCAAAAGTATTTCGGAAGGCATCGAGAGCCGCTCGTGAAGATGCCTTCGCTCGTCGAGAGTCAGATCGCATCGTTCCGCGAATTCATTGAAGGAGGCGCTGAGCGCGTTTTCAAGGAATTTTCTCCCATCACCGACCACTCGAACAAAAAGTTCGAGATGAAGCTTTTGAAATTCGAATTCGGCGAACTCCGCTGGGACGAGCACTACGCAAAAAAGACGATGCGCACGTACGAGGCGCCGCTCTCGATGGTCGTCAGGCTCAAGAACAAAACGACGGGCACCGAGAAGGAACAAGAGATCTTCCTTGCTGATTTTCCGTGGATGACTGCGCACGGCACGTTCATCATCAACGGCGTTGAACGCATCGTTGTGCCTCAACTCGCGCGCTCGTACGGAGTTTTCTTTGAGTCGGTGCCCTACAAGGGCAAGGGCTACTTCGCGGCCAAGGTCATCCCGTCGCGCGGCGTATGGATCGAGATCGAATCGGATCCCGACGGCGGCATGTACGTCAAGATCGACCGCAAGCGCCGCTTCCCCGTGACGGCTCTCTTGCGCGCCCTCGGGCTCTCGACGGAGAAGGAGATCAAGGGTCGTTTTGAAAAATCAGGGCCAGCTTCCGAAGCGATCGCCGCGACGCTTACGCACGATGGAGCGCACACGCCCGAGGAGGCGTTCGTCGAGATCTACCGCCGCCTTCGCGACGGCGACATCGCAACGCCCGACAGCGCGCGCGACCACGTGCAGGCGATCCTGTCCGCGGAACGCTACGACCTCTCCCGCGTCGGCCGCTTCCATTTCAACCGCCGATTCAATCTGCCGACCAAGGAAACCGATCTTGCTAATTCCACGCTCCGCCTGGACGACGTCGTGCGCATCATCACGCATATTGCCGAATTGAACGCCGACCCTGCAGCAGAAGCCGACGATATCGACCACCTCGGCTTCCGCCGCGTGCGCTTTGCCGGCGAGCTCCTCGAGCAGAGAATGCGCGTCGGTCTATCCAGAATGAAGCGGAATATCCAAGACCGCATGGCGATGGTCGACGTCGAGACGTCGCTTCCCGTTCAGTTCATCAACCCTCGTCCCTTCCAGGCCGCTATCCGCGAATTCTTTACGACCGACCAGCTTTCGCAGCTGATGCAGCAATACAACACGCTCGATGAGATCGAACACCTCCGCACGCTCTCGACCCTCGGACGCGGCGGTCTCACCTCGGAGCGCGCAGGACTCGAGGTGCGCGACGTCCACTCCTCGCACTACGGCCGCGTGTGCCCCATTCACACACCCGAAGGTAAGAACATCGGTCTCGTGCTTCACATGTCGCTCTACGCCCGCCCCAATGAGTTCGGCATCATCGAGACGCCGTACGCAAAAGTGGAGAAGGGCAGCATCACCAAGGAGATCGTCTACTTGAACGCGCTCGAGGAAGAGCAATACGCCATCGCGCACGCCGCAACGGCGCGCGACGAGAGCGGCAAGATCACCGAGAAATTCGCGGAAGTGCGTCGCGGCGGCAAGCCCACGCTCGTCAAGCGCGAGGACGTCGACTTCATCGAAGTCGCGACGAATCAGCCGTTCTCGGTAGCGACCTCGCTGATCCCCTTCGTGGAGAACGACGACGCGAACCGAGCGCTCATGGGTTCCAACATGCAAAAGCAGGCCGTGCCGCTCGTGGTGCCTGAGGCACCGCTCGTCGCGACTGGCGTGGAGGCCATCGCCGCTCGGGACTCTGGCCGCCTCATTCTCGCAGAGGAAGCGGGCGAAGTGACCTACTCCGATGCGAGCTCAATAAAGGTCAAGAACACGGACGGCAAGACCAAGGAGTACAAATTGGTCAATTTCTCCCGGACCAACGGCTTTACGACATTCCACCAGCGGCCACTCGTTTCTGTCGGAGACAGCGTCAAGAAGGGCACCGTCCTCGCGGACACATCGACTTCAGTCGGCGGCCAGCTCGCTATTGGTCAGAACGTTCGTGTCGCCTTCTTGCCGTGGTTCGGCGCCAACTACGAGGACGCCATCGTCATTTCAGAGCGTCTCGCAAAGGACGCACGCTTTACCTCCATCCACATGGAGGAGTTCGTCTGCGTTGTGCGCGACACGAAGCTTGGGCCAGAGGTCACAACGCATGACATACCAAACGTTTCCGAATTCAAGCTCCGCAACCTCGATGAGGACGGCGTCGTGCGGATCGGCGCAGAAGTGCGTCCCGGCGACATCCTCGTCGGCAAGGTCACCCCGAAAGGAGAGACGCAGCTGACTCCCGAAGAGCGCCTTTTGCACGCCATTTTCGGCGAGAAGGCGAAGGATGTGAAAGACACGTCGCTCCGCATGGAAGGCGGCAAGCGCGGACGCGTCGTTGGTGTCAAAGTATTCGCACGTGAAAGCGGCGATCAGCTCGAGAGCGGCGTCATCAAGCGCGTGCACGTGGAGGTAGCGCAGCTGCGCACCATCGCCGTCGGCGATAAGCTCGCGGGACGTCACGGCAACAAAGGCGTCATCTCGCGCGTCCTTCCTGAAGAGGACATGCCGTTCGACGAGCAGGGAAATCCGGTGGACATCATCCTCACGCCGCTCGGTGTTCCGAGCCGTATGAACCTTGGCCAGATCCTCGAACTTCACCTCGGACTTGCTGCCGAAAGCCTCGGCTACCAGGCTGTTGTCCCGTCGTTCTCCGGCGCGACCGAAGCCGAGATACGCGAGGAATTGAAGAAGGCCGGCGTCGCCGATACCGGAAAGCGCGTTCTCTTTGACGGACGAACCGGCGAAGCGTTCGCGCAGCCTGTCTCAGTCGGCATTATGTACATGCTGAAGCTGCACCACATGGTGGAAGACAAGATACACATGCGCTCGATCGGTCCATACTCGCTCACGACACAGCAACCGCTCGGAGGAAAGGCGCAGAACGGCGGTCAGCGCGTCGGAGAAATGGAAGTCTGGGCATTCCTCGGATACGGCGCCGCATACTCGCTCCGCGAGATCCTCACCATCAAATCCGACGACATCCTGGGAAGAAGCGCAGCCTTCGACGCGATCGTCAGCGGCAAGCGCATTCAAGAGAGCAACACGCCAGCAACGTTCAACGTCCTCGTGCGACACCTGCGCGGTCTTGGAATCGATATCGAATTTATCGGCGATAACCCGCGCCTCGGCGCCTAAGCATTCATATGTCTATGCAAAAGAGAAAGGACATCATCCCAGCGGACTTCGAGGCAGTGGCAATGCGCCTTGCGAGCCCCGATCGGATCGGCGAGTGGTCGTACGGTGAAATAACGAAGCCGGAGACCATCAATTACCGAACACAGCGGCCGGAGAAGAACGGTCTCTTCGACGAGCGCGTATTTGGTCCCGAAAAAGACTACGAGTGCTACTGCGGAAAGTACCGCGGCATTCGCTTCCGCGGCATCGTGTGTGAGAAGTGCGGCGTCGAAATAACGCGTGCTATCGTCCGCCGCGAGCGGATGGGTCACATCGACCTCGCGACGCCTGTCGCGCACATCTGGTTCCTCCGCGGTATCCCGTCCCGCATCGCATTGATGCTCGGCCTCTCCGCAGCGGAAGTCGAGAAAGTCGTGTACTTCGCCGGCTACATTGTGACGAGCGTCGACGAAGCTGAACGCAGCCGCCTCCTCAAGGACCTCGAACAAGAGTTCCAGATGAAAGTGAAGTCGGCGGCCAGCGCGGAGGTGAAGACCGAACTCAAGGAAAAGGCGCAGAAAGCCAAGCGCGAGATCGAGTCGATCCGCCAGGGTGTCGTCTTGGACGAAGCAGCGTACCACCTCTTTGCCGTGAAGTATGGCGCGATGTTCCGCGCGACGATCGGCGCCGAAGCGCTCTACAACCTCCTCAAGAACATCGACATCGAGGAGTTCATCAAGAATGTACGCGCCGAGTACGAGAAGGCGACAGCCGCCGACAAGGACAAGCTCCGCAAGCGCCTCGCGCTCTCTGAGAGCCTCCAGCGGGCCGGCGTTCGCCCTGAGTGGATGTTCATCACGCGCCTTCCTGTCGTTCCGCCGGCGCTCCGCCCTATGGTCGCGCTCGAAGGAGGCCGCCACGCGTCCTCAGACCTGAACGACCTTTACCGCCGCGTCATCAACCGCAACAACCGATTGAAGCGCTTGCAGGCAATTCACGCGCCTGAGGTCATCCTTCGTAACGAGAAGCGCATCTTGCAGGAAGCAGTCGATGCACTCCTCGACAACTCCATGCGCCGCGGCGCAGGCGTTCTCGGTATCCTCGGCGGCCGCCGCCGCGCGCTGAAATCGCTCGCGGATTACCTCAAGGGTAAACACGGCTACCTCCGTCAGAACCTTCTTGGTAAGCGAGTCGACTACTCGGGCCGCTCTGTGATCGTCGTCGGACCGGATCTTGCGCTCGACGAGTGCGGTCTCCCGAAGCACATGGTCCTGGAGCTCTTCCGTCCGTTCGTCATCCAGGGTCTCCTTTCACGCGAACTCGCGTACAACATTCGCGGCGCCGGTCGCCTCATCGAAGACGAAGCTCCTGAAGTGTGGCCGATCCTCGAAGAGGCGATACAGAATAAATACGTCCTCCTCAACCGCGCTCCGACGCTCCACCGCCAATCCATTCAGGCATTCCGCCCCGTCCTCATCGAGGGCAACGCTATTCAGGTACACCCGCTCGTGTGCCCCGCGTACAACGCCGACTTCGACGGCGACGCGATGGCCGTGCACGTGCCGCTCTCTGAGGCTGCGCAGCTTGAGGCGGCGCAGATAATGTCCGCCAACAAGAACATCCTGAAGCCCGGTTCGGGCGACGTTGTCGTCGCATCCAAGCTCCTCGACATCGTGCTTGGCTGCTACTGGATGACGAAATCCGTCGACGGGCAGAAAGGTGAAGGAAGCGCGTTTCCATCGACCAACGCCGCGATCACCGCGCACGACTTCGGCGCGATAGACCTGCGCGCAAAGATCAAAGTGCTCCCAGGCGACAGCAAGAAGTACGCCCAATTCGGCGGTACCGTGTTCGAGACGACCGTCGGACGCCTCCTCTTCAACTCAGTCCTTCCGAGCGACTTTCCGTTCGTCAACGAGGAGATAACCAACAAGAGGATGCAGTCGCTGGTGCAAAACCTCGTCACGCACTACAGCCTCGATGGCATTCCCGCTATCCTCGACGCCATCAAGCGCTTCGGGTTCCGCTACGCGACACACGCAGGCATCACGTGGTCGCTCTCTGACGTCGTTGTCCCCTCGGTCAAGGAAGAGCTCGTGCAGAGGGGTCGCGAGGCAGCCGCACGCGAATATGAGAACTTCCGCGAGGGACTCCTCACCGAGGACGAGCGCCGCCGCATGACGATCGAGATATGGGGCAAGGTCTCTGGGGAACTCAGGAAGCACGTCATCGACTCGCTCGACCGCCATGGTCCGGTGCACGACATGATCACTTCCGGAGCCCGTGGAAGTGCCGTTCAGCTCCACCAGATGGCAGGTATGAAGGGTCTCATCACGAACCCGCGCGGAGAGATCATCGAATTTCCCATCACCTCGTCGCTAAAAGAAGGACTCACACCGATCGAATACTTCATTTCGACGCACGGCGCGCGTAAGGGCCTTGCGGACACCGCGCTCAACACCGCACGCGCCGGATACCTCACGCGCCGCCTCTTCGATGTCGCCCACGACGTCGTTGTCTTGGAGGGCGATTGCGGTACGCGCGAGGGCGTTCTCATCCGCCGCCCTGGAAAGGAAAACATCGGGGGCTCTTTCGCAGACCGCATTGCAGGTCGCGTACTAGCCGAGGACGCATCAAGCTTCAAGCGCAACCACCTTCTCAACCGAGACGATGCGAAGGCCATCGAAGATGACGCATCCGTGCAGGAAGTCATTCTCCGATCACCCATCAACTGCAAAGTCGCACGTGGCGTATGCCAGAAGTGCTACGGCATGGACCTCACGACGGGCGAAATGGTCGACCTTGGTGAAGCTATCGGGGTCGTGGCCGCGCAGGCCATCGGTGAACCGGGCACGCAGCTCACGATGCGTACCTTCCACACGGGAGGTGTCGCGACCGCGGGCGGCGACATCACTATGGGTCTGCCGCGCGTCGAGGAAGTCTTCGAGTGCCGCATGCCGAAGGCTCCTGCAACGATCGCTAAGGTTTCAGGCGTCGTTTCCGAGATCACGCGCGATGGCCAGGACACCATCGTGACCATCCTTCCTGAGACAGCGTCTACCGCAAAGACGGCGAAGGCTGCGAAGAAAGAGACCGAATACACCATCCACCCGCTGCGTCAGCTCATCGTTAAAAAGGGCGACAGCGTGCAAAAGGGCGACTTCCTTACCGACGGTTCCGCCGACCTCGACGAGCTCTTCCAGCTCGCAGGCAAGGAGCGTGCACAGGAATACATCATCAACGAAATTACGCGCATCTACGAGCTGCAGGGTGTGGCCACCGCGCGCAAACACCTCGAGGTCATCGTGAAGCAGATGTTCAGCCGCGTGCAGGTCACGAATTCGGGCGACACCGGCGTCTCGGCCGGTGATATCATCGCAGACTTCGAGTTTGAACGCGTCAACAGGACGCAAAAGGAGGCCGGCGGAGAGCCCGCGCGCTCAAAGCAGCTCCTGCTTGGTATCACCGAGGTCTCACTCACCCGCGCATCCTTCCTTTCGGCCATCTCCTTCCAGAACACGCCGCGCAAACTCGCAGAAGCCGCCGTTTCGGGCGCAGTGGACCGCCTTGTCGGTCTCAAAGAGAACGTCATCATCGGCCGTCTTATCCCCGCCGGTACAGGCTTCAACGGCTCCAAGAAGCACGAAATGGTCCGCGAGCTTGAGGCAAAGCTCGTCGCCGAAACGCCAGTCGAAATGCCGACGACAGAGCGCAACCGCGACACAGTCGAACGCTAGGGAATACAGAGAGCACAGAAGGACCCGAGAGGGTCCTTCTTTGTGTATGGAGGTATGGGGAGCATAATGGCCGTATGGCAGGAGATACGGTGCAGCAGGTCAAAGACAAGCTCTCCATCGTGGATGTCGTCGGCGGGTACGTAAAGCTCGAGCGGAGCGGCACCAATTTGCGCGCCCGCTGCCCTTTTCACAACGAGCGCACGCCCTCGTTCTTCGTCTCGCCAGAGCGCGGTACATTCCACTGTTTCGGGTGCGACGAGGGCGGCGATATCTTCACCTTTGTTGAAAAGATAGAAGGCCTCGATTTCAAGGGCGCGCTCAAGGTCCTCGCCGAAAAGGCGGGCGTACCGCTCGTCTACGAGCGGGCAGGTAAAGAGCAGAAAGACGAACGCGACCGGCTCTTCGAGCTTCTCGAGATCGCGACGATCTACTATGCCGGACAGCTGGACGACGCGGCGAAGAAATACCTCAAAGGGCGCGGCTTGAAGGATGCAACGATACAGGAGTTTCGGCTCGGGCTCGCGGGGAGTGAGTGGAGCGCCCTCTCGGATTTCCTCAAGAAGAAGAAGTTCACCGAGAAGGAAATAGTCGACGCAGGTCTCGCCAAAAAAGGGGACCGCGGTCTCATCGATAAATTCCGCAACCGCATCATTTTTCCGATCGCGGATAGTGCTGGGCGCGTCGTCGGATTCTCCGGCCGCGTGTTTGGCGAGGAGGTCCATCCTGACGCGCCCAAATATTTGAATTCCCCAGAAACGCCGCTTTTCCATAAGTCGCGAATTTTGTACGGATTCGATAAGGCGAAGCAGTCGATACGGAAAATTAATTGCGCGGTACTTGTCGAGGGCCAAATGGACCTTCTCGCCTCGCATCAGGCGGGGTGGGGGAATACGGTAGCCGTTTCTGGAACGGCCTTCACGCCGGAGCACGCCGCGCTCATCAAGCGAATGACCGACAACCTCGTCATAGCGCTCGACGCGGATGCCGCAGGCCTTAAGGCGGCAGGACGCGCTTCACGCGCGGCCCTCGCTGGCGGCCTTAACGTCAAGGTGGCGAAGCTCCCAGCCGGGCTCGATCCAGCGGACCTTATCGAAAAGGAGGGGCCGGATGCGTGGAAAAAGGCGATCCGCGATTCGAAGGACATCATTACTTTCCTCCTCGACGTGCTTGAGGAACACGCGAAAAGTAAAGACAATTTTCGCCGCAGTGTTGAGATAGCTGTCCTCCCGTTCCTCACGGACGTGGCTTCGCCGATCGCGCGGGAGCAGTACGTTCGCGAGATAGCCGACCGCCTCGGCGTTTCTGAAGGCGCGGTGAGCGAAGCGCTCGGCAACGTTCCTCGTGTTCCAGAAGCGGCGCGCGCGGCCACCCCAAAGCCGCCGACCACGGATAAGGCGCGGTCGGTGTACGGTCTCCTCCTGTGGCAGCGTTCGCTCGCAAAGCCCACGCTCGATATACAGGCGTTCGAAAAAACACTGAAGGATGCCGTCGGTAAAGATATGTTCGATGCGCTCGAAGCATTGCCGGAGAGCGAGCACGGAGCGCTCGTGTTTGCTGCCGAGCGGCTCTACGGCAGCGTAACCGCGATCGAAAAAGAGGCCCAAGACCTGGCGAGGATGCTTTTGCGCGAGCGACTCACGCGAGAACTAGCCGCGACCGCGCTTGCCCTCAAAAGGGCCGAAAATCACGGTGACCCTAAGGAAATAGATATCCTCATGCAATCCACACAGTTATTAACAAAAAAGATTGCGGAACTTCATAAAAAAGGGTAGAGTTTCCCCTCGTCTGTCGGATGGCTCATGTTAGCCGAAAAATCGGCAAACGCGAAAAATCCGCCGCAGATTTCATAGCGCCTTCATCTTCCTTAAGCGGAAGATGGGGCTTTGCGCGCTTTTTCATACCCATGGCAAAGAAACTACGAAAAAAGAAGAGAGCTATCAAAAAGGCCCCTAAGCGGATGAAGCGCGCTGTTCG
>Ga0196963_10001626_pt1 | contig 14689 bp, 14 predicted proteins | sample S1_5metaG_FD_148600 | JGI IMG/M metagenome (GOLD analysis project Ga0196963, IMG submission 148600) | Soil microbial communities from Anza Borrego desert, Southern California, United States - S1_5 | ecosystem: Environmental > Terrestrial > Soil > Desert | place: USA: California | collected... | reverse complement strand
GTCGGCGCGCAAGGCCAGTCCGCGGCGGGCCAAACCAGTGGCGGAACCGCCGCGGGTCGAGCCGGTGCTGTCGCGCCACGACGAGCCGCAACGCGCGACGGACCCCGGCGCGCTGCCGGAGTTGAAGATCACGCCGCGCAAGCTCAGCGCGCGGCTCGACCCGTTGATCGATGCCATCGCACCGATCACGCTGGAAGCGCCGGTCAGCGGCGAGCTGGCGTTGACGCACCTGCCGGCGTCGCGCCGCGCCGGCACCAAGCCTTTCCTGATCGAGGGCCTGAATGCGGAAAGCGGCGACTGGGAACTGCCGGCGTCCGGCCAGCGCTACAGCGAGTTCCAGGCCGGCGTCCAGATGGCCAACCGCAGCGGCGGGCTGAACCAGATCGAGTTTTCGGAGTTCGTGCAGAAACTGCAGAGCTTTGCCGACGGCATCGGCGGCATGGTGGAAGTGCCGGACATGATCGACGTGGTGAACCGGGCACGCGAGCTCGATGGTTTCGCCAGCGAACATGATGCGCAGCTGGCGGTGAACCTTCGCGCCAACGCCGCCGCTTGGTCGGTCGGCTACGTGCAGCAGTGCGCCGGCCGCCGCGGCTTCGTGCCGGGCGTGCTGCCGGGGCGGCTGGTGCAGCCTGCGGCCGAAGAGGGCGCGCCCCCGGTGCTGGTGCTGAGCTTCGATGCGCAGGCCGCGCTGGCCGAAGACCCCAACATCGCCGCGGTTCGGCAGGTCACGCTGTCGCTGGACGTGCCGCAGACGCCGGAGGCGACCGAACCCTTCCCGGCCTGGCATGAGGTGGCACGCACGCTGGCCGCCGACATGGATGCCACGGTGGTCGATGACCAGGGGCGGCCCATCACGCTGCACGCCTTCGCCTCGATCGGCGAGGACCTGAAGACGCTGTACCGCAAGCTGGAAGCGCGCGACCTGGCCGCCGGCTCCACCGCGGCGCGGCGCTTGTTCAGCTGAGCGCCGCCAGCCGAATCTCTCCACGGCACCGCTGAGGCCGCCTGCGCGTGGCCGGGGCGCAGCCGCGCTGCGCCCGATCAGCGGGCCCGCCGGCTTGGCGACGGCGCCGTGGGCACCTTCTTTGCCATCGAGCCTCATGCTCGACTGCTTGGTCATCGGTGCAGGGCCTGCCGGCTTGGTGGCTGCGCTGTACCTGCGGCGCTTCCGGCGCGCCATCCGGCTCGTCTCGCTGCCGGGCAGCCGCGCGCTCAAGATCGAACGCTCGCACAACGTGCCCGGTTTTCCTCGAGGCATCTCGGGCCGCGCGCTCCTGCAGCGATTGCGGCAACAGCTGGCGATGGTGGACGGCACGGTCGTCGAGGCCGCCGTGACGCGGCTGCAAAGATCCGATGAAGGCTTCGTTGCCGACCTGGGTGGCACCAGCCTGGCGGCCCGCACGGTGCTGCTCGCCACCGGGGTCGAGGACATAGAACCCGCGCTGCCCGGGGTCGACGATCTGCAGCGGCATGGCCGGCTGCGCCACTGCCCCGTCTGCGACGGCCACGAGCACCTTGGCTGGCGCATCGCGGTGCTGGGCCGCGGTGACCACGGCGCGCGCGAGGCGCTCTTCCTGCGGCGCTTCAGCTCCCATGTCGTGCTGTTCGACATGCAGGCGGACGACCCGGTGCCTGAAGCCCGGCAGGCACAACTGGAACGCGCCGGCATCATCCATGTCGCCGCTGCCCCGACGGCCGCCCACGTAGGCGCTTCCGGGGAGGTGCGGCTGATGCTCACCGACTCCGCCGTGCACGAGGCGGACGTTGCCTATGCCGCGCTGGGCTGCCGGCCGCGCAGCGCGCTGGCCGGCGAGCTGGGAGCGAAGCTGGATGAACGCGGCAGCATCGTCACCGATGCGCATCTGAGCACCTGCGTGCCCGGCCTGTACGCGGCAGGCGACGTCGTCAGCGCGCTTGACCAGATCGCCGTGGCGCATGGCCACGCGGCCATCGCTGCCACCGCCATCCACAACAGCCTGGACTGAATGTTGCTTGGGCGGCCGGGCATGGGGCTTGCCGTCCATCCTGGTGCAACCCAGGCCTCGCCACGCTGCGCATGTCGCGCGGCGCCCGCGGCCCAGGCAACCCACGGAGAAATCATGCCCGCATCCACCCACACCAGTTCAGAGCGTGACACCGAGCGGTCGACGACGGCCAAGGCGGTTGACGCGACCAAGCTGCTGTCCGCGGATCACAAGGAAGTGAAGAAGCTGTTCAAGGAGTACGACAAGCTCGCGAAGGCCGAGGCCACGGACGAAGAGAAGCAGGCCGTGGCCGAGCAGATCTGCACCATGCTGACGGTGCACGCCACCATCGAGGAAGAAATCTTCTATCCCGCCGCGCGGGAGGCGATGGAAGAGCGGGACCTGCTGGACGAGGCTGAGGTCGAACACGCCAGCGCCAAGGACCTGATCGCGCACATCCGCGGCATGTCGCCGGGCGACGAGCTGTACGACGCCAAGGTCAAGGTGCTCGGCGAATACGTCGACCACCACGTCCAGGAAGAAGAGAAGGAGCTGTTCCCGAAGCTGCGCAAGGCGGACCTCGACCTGAAGGAAATCGGCGCCGCGCTGGAGGCGCGCAAGCAGCAGCTGATGAACGAGATGGTGTGATCAGCGCCGTGCGGGGCGCCCGGGCGGCGCCCGCTCGGCCCCAGTTCGCAGGCACCACGTCGCGGCACCACGTCGCGTGGCATCAGGTCGTGGCATTGACGTCCGCGGCCACCGCCCGCTCGGCCTCGCCGGCCGCGGCGTCCAGCGCGCGCAGCCGGGCCGCCCGCTTGGCGCGCGCCTGGCGCGCCAGCAACAGGTAGTGTTCGCGCAGGTCGGCGAGCTTCCCTTCGTCCAGGTCTTCCACGTCCAGCAGCACGTTGTGCGCACCCTGGGTCGCGCGGATCAGCTCGTCCAGCTTGACCTGGATCGCTTCGGTGTCCCGGCTCTGGGTGTTCTGGATCAGGAACACCATCAGGAAGGTCACGATTGTCGTGCCGGTGTTGACGGTCAGCTGCCACGTGTCGCTGAAACCGAAGAGCGGGCCGGTGACGGCCCACACCACGATCAATACCACCGCCAGCGCAAACGTGCCCGAGCGGCCGCACACGCGCGATGCCGAGCGCGAGAAGGACGAGTACCACTGGGCGCAGCGCATGGTCGGACCGTGCCGGCTCAGTTGGACCAGGCTCCTGCCGTGCCGCGGGCCGTGGCATAGGGCCGCCAGGCGCCTTCGCGCTGCGCGAGCCGGTCGGCCACCACGCGCAGCACCGCGGCATTCCAGCCCAGCCCGCAGTGGCTGCCCTCGACCTCGACGTTCTCGGCCAGCGGCCCTTCCTCGAGCAGGCAGGTCTGCCAGGCCACCACGCCGTCGCTGCGGCTGTAGATCGACGTGGTGGGCACGCCCGGGTTGGTGCGCAGGCGCCGCGCGAGCGCCTCGTCCACCACTGGGCGGGTGCCGTTCAGCAACCGGTACAGCCAGCTGACGTTGGTTTCGTCGCCGGTGCCCGCGAAGGGCGTGCCCAGCGTGATCACGACGCGGGTGTCCTTCGGCGCCAGCTTGGCGATCTCGCGGGCGTAGATGCCGCCCAGGCTCCAGCCGATCAGGCTGACGCGGGCTTCGTACTCGTCGGACAGGCGCCGCACCTGCGCGGCCAGCTTGTCCAGCCAGTCCTCCAGGTCGCCGCGCGGGCCGGTGTTGAAGCCGTGCTCCCAATCGTGCACCGCGTAGCCCTGGGCTTCGCAGCAGTCGCGCAGCGGCGCCAGCGCGTGCCGGTCCGATGCCAGGCCGGGAAAGAAAATGACGGGGTGCCCGTCGCCCGCGGCCAGCGTGTCGCGGCTCATCAGCTTCATGCCGAGGAACTCGCAAGCCGCGCGCAGCGGCTCGATGCCGAGCAGGCCGATGGAGGGTGCCCGCACATCATCACCCTCGAGCCCGTGTAGATCTGCCATGGAAGACCCCTGGGATGTTTGAACTGACGCCATCGTCCGCTGTCGGCGGGCGCTGATCCAAGGGGAGAACGGCGTGTCCGCTTGTACGCCTGCGCCTACACACGGTTTGCAAAACCGCGCCGGAACGCACACTTACACTGCTCGGGATGACGCCCAAGCTCACCCGCCGCGCCGAGGAATTGCGCGCGCAGTTGAACCACCACGCGCAGCGCTACTACGTCGAGGACGCGCCCGAGATTCCTGACGCCGAATACGATCGGCTGTTCGATGAGCTTCGTGCGCTGGAAGCCGCGTATCCCGAACTTCGCACGCCCGATTCGCCGACGCAGCGCGTGATCGGCGCGGTGCTCGAAGGCCTGAAGCCGGTGCGCCACGTGGTGCCGATGCTGTCCATCGAGACTGAACGCGACACCAGCGAGGCCGCGGCGCGCCGCTTCGACGCCCGGGTGCGCCGCGCGCTGGAACTGGCCGACGATGCGCCTCCCTTGGCGTACTCGGCCGAGCTGAAGTTCGACGGCCTCGCCATCAACCTGCGCTACGAGCGTGGCGTGCTGGTGCAGGCGGCTACCCGCGGCGACGGCGAGACGGGTGAAGACGTCACCCACAACATCAAGACCATCGGCGACATCCCGCGCCGCCTCAAGGGCACCGAGGCGGAGGTGATCGAGGTCCGCGGCGAGGTGTACATGCGGCGCGACGGCTTCGAGCGCCTCAACGAAAGCCAGCGCGAGAAGGGCGAGAAGACCTTCGTCAACCCCCGCAACGCGGCCGCCGGCGTGGTGCGCCAGCTGGATGCCAACATCGCGGCGAAGCGGCCGCTCAGCTTCTTCGCCTACGGCCTGGGCGAAGTGCGCGGCTGGACGCCGCCACCCACCCACAGCGCGACGCTGACGGCGCTGGCCGGCTTCGGCATCTCGGTGAACGACGCGCGCGACGTGGTGCTGGGGGCCGACGGCCTGGTGGAGTACCACGCCCGCATCGGCGCGCAGCGCGACGCGCTGCCCTTCGACATCGACGGCGTGGTCTACAAGGTGGACCAGCGCGCGCTGCAGGAGCGCCTGGGATTCAAGACCCGCGAGCCGCGCTGGGCGCTGGCGCACAAGTACCCGGCGCAGGAGCAGGCGACGCTGCTGCGCGGCATCGAGATCCAGGTGGGCCGCACCGGCAAGCTGACGCCGGTGGCCAAGCTGGAGCCGGTGTTCGTCGGCGGCACCACGGTCAGCAATGCCACGCTGCACAACATGTTCGAACTGCGCCGCAAGGGTGTGCGCGTGGGCGACACGGTGATCGTGCGCCGTGCCGGCGACGTCATCCCGGAGGTGGTGGGCCGCATGCCGGGGCCGCGGCACGACTACGTTCCTAACTTCCGAATGCCGCGCCAGTGCCCGGCCTGCGGCAGCGCCGTGGTGCGCGAGCCCGGCGGCATGGACTACCGCTGCAGCGGCGGCCTGGTGTGCCCGGCGCAGCGCAAGCAGGCGATCCTGCACTTCGCCGGCCGGCGGGCGATGGACATCGAAGGCCTGGGCGACAAGCTCGTCGACCAGCTCGTCGACTCCGGGCTGATCCGCACGCTGCCCGAGCTGTACACGCTGGGCGTGGCCAAGCTCACCGCGCTGGAGCGCATGGGCGAGAAGAGCGCGCAGAACCTGGTGGCCAACCTGGAGAAGAGCAAGAACGCCACCTTCCAGCGCTTCCTCTATGCGCTGGGCATCCGCCAGGTGGGTGAATCCACCGCGCGCGACCTGGCGCGCCACTTCGGCAGCATGGACAGGCTGATGGACGCCACCCTGGAGCAACTGCTGGAAGTGCCCGACGTCGGACCCATCGTCGCGCAGAGCATCCGCACCTTCTTCGACCAGCCGCACAACCGCGAGGCGGTGGAACAACTGCGCGCCGCGGGCATCCACTGGGAGGAGCACGACGGCGCGCAGAAGCCGCAGGGACCGCAGCCGCTGGCCGGCAAGACGCTGGTGCTGACCGGCACGCTGCCCACGCTGAGCCGCGACGACGCCAAGGCGCTGGTCGAGGCGGCGGGGGGCAAGGTGTCGGGCTCGGTGTCGAAGAAGACAAGCTGGGTCGTGGCCGGCGAAGAAGCGGGCAGCAAGCTCGACAAGGCGCGCGAGCTGGGCATCGAGATCCTGGACGAGGCCGGGTTGCGTGCGCTGCTCGGCGGATGATCCTCACGACGAGACTCAGGAAGGCATCAGCATGGCCGTTCGAGACATCCTGAAGATGGGCGACCCGCGCCTGCTGCGCATCGCCCAGCCCGTGCGCGACTTCGACACACCCGAGCTGCACGCGCTGGTGGCCGACATGATGGACACGATGGCCGCCGCCAACGGCGCCGGCCTGGCCGCGCCGCAGATCGGTGTCGACCTGCAGCTCGTGGTCTTCGGCTTCGAGCGCAACCTGCGCTACCCCGATGCGCCGCCGGTGCCGATGACGGTGCTGATCAACCCGGTGATCACGCCGCTGGACGAGGTGATGGAAGAGGGCTGGGAAGGCTGCCTGTCGGTGCCCGGCTTGCGTGGCATCGTGCCGCGACACAGGCGCATCCGCTACACCGGCGCCGACGTGCACGGCCGTCCCATCGAACGCGAAGCCGAAGGCTTCCATGCCCGCGTGGTGCAGCATGAATGCGACCACCTGGTCGGCCGCCTGTACCCCACCCGCATGACCGACCTGACGAAACTCGGCTTCACCAGCGTGCTGTTCCCCGAGCTGGATCCGCAGGCGGGCGACGACGACTGAAAGCCTGAACCCGGTACGGATCGCGCCAGGTGCCCTGATGTCCCGTGTAAAGAAGTGCAGAGCCGGGGTGCCCCCGTCAGCGTCGGTCCCGGCGGGACCGTTGACCTGGAACAAGCATTCCGCCGTGGAGACGCCATGCCTACCCCGACGCCGCGAACCGGCCTGACGGCCGTGCTTCGCCGATATCCCGCGCTGCTGGCAGGCCTCACGCTGGCCTGGGCGGCACCGCTGGCCAGCACCACCGCCCATGCCCAGGAGCGCGAGCCCGTCTACAGCCCCGACCGCGGTTCCGCTCCTGCCGCTCCCAATGCGCAGGAAGCCGAATGGCCCGCACGCGTCGGCCGCATCGCCGACGTGCAGGGCAGCGCGCGCCTGCTGGACCGCGACGACAACGAATGGGTCGCGGCCACCGTGAACCGCCCGGTCACCAGCGGCGACCAGTTCGCGACGCCGCCGGGCGCCAGGCTGGAAATCAGCATCGGCTCGACGACGCTGCGCGTCGGCGGCGACACCGAGCTGGTGCTGCAGCGCCTGGACGACGACGCGGTCGTGCTGCAGCTGCGCCGCGGCAGCCTGGCGGTGCAGGCCGTCTCGGACGAGATGGCCGGCCAGATTGCCGTGCACACCGCCGAAGGCCGTTTCCACCCGCGCGAGCCGGGCAGCTACCGCATCGACCACCTCGACCACACCAGCCATGCGACCGCTTGGCGCGGCACTCTGCGCTTCGAGGGGCGGGACAGCCTGCTGGTGATCGGACGCGGCCAGCATGCCGAGATCTGGCTGGAAGGCCGCACCACGCACTACCGCTGGGCCGAGGACTGGCGCGACGAATTCGCCGCCTGGGTCGCGCGTGACGAACGCGCCGATGCGCGCAGCGAAAGCGCGCGCTACGTGTCACCCGAGATGACCGGCTGGCAGGAACTGGACCGTCACGGCCGCTGGGAGACGCATCCCGAGTACGGTGCCATCTGGACGCCGGCCGTCGTGCCGGCAGGCTGGGCGCCGTACCGCAGCGGCCACTGGGCCTGGATCGCACCCTGGGGCTGGACCTGGATCGACGATGCACGCTGGGGTTTCGCGCCCTTCCACTATGGCCGCTGGGTGCACTACAACCGGCGCTGGTGCTGGGTGCCGGGGCACCGCACCGTGCGGCCGGTGTACTCGCCGGCGCTGGTGGCGTGGATCGGCGGCGGGCGGGCCGGCATCGGCATCGGCGGCTCGGTGGGCTGGGTGCCGCTGGGGCCGCGGGACGTCTACCACCGCCATCGCGGCCACGACCGCGACCGCCGCCACGACCGCGATCGGGACGGCTGGCGTGATCGTGGCCACGATCGCAGCGCCGACCGCAAGCCCGTGCCGGCCGCGCCGCGCACCGTGCCCACCGGGCCGGTGATGTACAGCAACCAGGGCGTGCCGGGCGCGGTGACCACCGTGGCACCGGATGCCTTTGCCGGGCACCGCGTGGTGCCGGTGGCCGGCGCCACGGGCGGCGCGTCGCTTCGCGGCAGCCCCGTCAGCGCCCCGTTCACCGCCGTGGGTCCGCCGCCGGCCCCACCGCGCGTGGTGGCGCGTGAACCAGCAGACGGCGGCCGGCGCACCATCATGCCGCCGTTCGGGCGCGAGCTGACGCCGCCAGCAGCCGACGTGGGGCGCGCGCCCCCGCCCGCGGCACCGATGATCGAACGCACGCCGGTGCCCGCACCGGAGCGCGCCATGGCGCCGCCGCGCGCCGCACCGCCAACACCGCGCGCGGCCGATGCCGATGCCGATCACGAACGCCGGCGAGGCCGCGTGCAAGCCGACGGGCCGAGCCCAGTGCCCGGCCACCGCGGCGCCGAGGGCCGCAGCGAGGCCGGCCGCGCACCCTTCAGCGCGCCCGCGCCCGCGCCTGTACCGGCACCGCCACCCGTGGCTGCGCCACCGGCAGTCGCCCCGCCGGCACCGGTGCTTGCTGCGCCCCGTGCTGCACCGCCGCGGTCGGCGCCCCCGCCTGCCGTCGCGCCGCCACCGCGCACGCCCGCAGACGCGCCGCGCGGGCAAGGACCCTCGCGTGAACGGGAGCGCGAGGAGGAGCGCCCGGGCCGCCAGCGCGGGCCGGAACCGCGGGAAAACATGCGCGAGCGCGGGCAGGTGCGTTGAGCGCCGCCGCGCCGGCCCGGCAGCCGCTGAAGCGGCTGCGCGCGGGCGGCCGCGCTGGGAGAGGATGCTCCGCGGTCCGAGCTGCCGCGGGCCTCAGCCTGCGAGCCAGGGCTTCAGCACCGGCCAGACATTGCCCAGCATGCGCGGGTGCGCCTCGGCCGTGGGGTGGATGCGGTCGGGCTGGAACAGGCGCTCGGCCTGCGGGTCGTCGGCCACGCCGGCGAGGAGGAAGGGCACCAGTGCCGCGCCTTCCTCCTTGGCAACGCCGCTGAACAGCGCGGCGAAGTCCTGCGCGTAGCGTGCGCCGTAGTTCGGCGGCACCTGCATGCCGACGATCATCACCTTCGCGCCGGCGGCCTTGCCGGCACGCGCCATGGCCTGCAGGTTGTCGCGCGTCATGTTCAACGGCAGGCCGCGCAGCGCGTCGTTGCCGCCCAGTTCGACGATCAGGTGGCTGGGCTGGTGCTGCTTCAGCAGCGCCGGCAGGCGTGAACGTCCGCCCGACGTGGTGTCGCCGCTGATGCTCGCGTTGACGACCCCGGCGGCGATCTTCTCCTTCGCCAGCCGCTGCTCCAGCAGCGCGACCCAGCCGCTGCCGCGTGCCAGGCCGTATTCAGCCGAGAGGCTGTCGCCCAGCACCAGCAGCTTCTTCTTCGGTACCGCGGCCGTGGCGGCGTGCGCGGCTTGCCCCGCAACCGTGGCGGGCAGTGCCGCCACGCTAAAGTGCCGCAACACTGCGCGGCGCGACCATCCTCGCGAACCCACACCCAACATGTCCGATCCCATCATCGCCGTCGACCATGTCACCCGGCAGGTGACCGACTCCACCGGCACGCTGACGATTCTCCACGACATCGATTTCACGCTGCGGCCGCAGGAGTCCACCGCCATCGTCGGCGCTTCCGGTTCGGGCAAGAGCACGCTGCTGGCGATCGTCGCCGGGCTCGACCTGCCGACACAGGGCACGGTGCGCTGGGCCGGCACCGACATCTTCAAGCTCACCGAGGACGAACGCGCCGCGCTGCGGGCGCAGCGGCTGGGCTTCGTGTTCCAGAGCTTCCAGCTGCTGGGCCACCTGACGGCGCAGGAGAACGTGATGCTGCCGCTCGAGTTACTCGGCCGCGGCGATGCGCGTGTGAAGGCGGCCGAGATGCTGTGCCGTGTCGGCCTGGGCGAGCGCCTGGCGCACTACCCGCGCACGCTGTCGGGCGGAGAGCAGCAGCGCGTGGCGCTGGCGCGGGCCTTCGTCGTCGAGCCGGCGGTGCTGCTGGCCGACGAACCGACCGGCAGCCTGGACTTCGCGACCGGCGAGCGCGTGATGCAGCTGATGTTCGACATGAACCGCGAGAGCGGCACGACGCTGGTGCTGGTGACCCATGACCGCGGCATCGCGGCGCGCTGTGACCGCCAGCTGCACATCGAAGCCGGCCGGCTCGTGCATGCGGAGGCCGCGGCCTGAAATTCGCCGGTGCATGAATGGCGAAGGGGTGCCGCGGCACCCCTTGTCACGTCGCCTGGCGGCGATCGGAGGCGGCCGCATGGCCGCTTACTTCATTGTGCAGAGAACTTGTAGTCCGTCTTGGCCGACTTGCGCAGGTCGTCCTGGAACTTCTGCAGCTTGGCCTGGGCCAGGCGCTGCTGGATCTGCGGCTTGACCTGGTCGAACTCGGGGAACTGCGCCTCGCGCGTGTCCTCCAGGCGGATGATGTGCCAGCCGAACTGGCTCTTCACCGGCGCCTCGGTCATCTCACCCTTCTTCAGCGCCGTCATCGCCTTGCCGAACTCGGGCACGTAGTTCTCCGGCTTGGCGAAGTCCAGGTCACCGCCGTTCTGGCCGGATCCCGGGTCCTTGGACTTGGCCTTGGCCAGGTCCTCGAACTTGGCGCCGCCCTTGATCTGCGCGATCAGGGCCTTGGCCTCGTCCTCGCCTTCGACCAGGATGTGGCGGGCGCGGTACTCGGTGCCGGTGGCCTGGGCCTTGAACTTGTCGTACTCGGCCTTGGCTTCGGCGTCGGTCACCGGGTTCTTCTTGCGGTAGTCCTCGAACAGCTCACGGATCATGATGCTCTGGCGCGCCAGTTCCATCTGCGCCTTGTAGTCGGCGCTGGCGGCGATGCCGCGCTTCTCGGCTTCCTGCGCGAAGATCTCGCGCAGCACCACCTGGTCCTTGGCCTGTGCCTGCAGTTCCGGCGTCACCTGCTGGCCGGCGCGCTCGGCTTGCTGCACCAGCGTGTTCAGGCGCGCCTGGGGCACCGGCTTGCCGTTGACGATGGCGATGTTCTGGGCCTGCGCGCCCAGCGGCAGCAGCAGGGCGGCGGCAGCAGCAGCAACGGCCGCGCGCACGGCAAAGGTCTTGCGGATCATGGCGATGACGTTCTTTCGGGATGGTGCGGCGCCGATGCGGCTGCCGCAGATGGGGATGTCGTCAGGCGAGGTGGTCGGGGCGACGGGTGGAGCGGCCTGGAGGGGTGGCGGCGTCGGCCTGTTCCATCAGTTTTCGTCAGTCTGCTGATGGGCCGCGGGCCTCGATGGCCAGCGCGTGGATGCCCAGGGGGATCACGCGGCGCAGGGCATCATACACGAGGCGATGTTGGCCGATCCGGCTCAGTCCGGCCATGCATTCGGCCACGATGCGCACCCGCAGGTGCGAGCCTTCGCGGGCGCCGGCATGGCCTGCGTGCAGGTGGCTTTCGTCGATCACTTCGAGCGATTGCAGCGGGGCCAGCGCCTCGCGCAGCACGCGCTCGACTTCGGCGGCGGTGACGTGGGGCATGTGGTGTGTCCTCAGCGCGGGGGCTTGCCTTCAGGCGCGGCCGCGCCGCCGGGCGGGGCCGCCGCGGGGTCGGGCGTGTCCTCGATGTACCGGCCCAGGTACAGGCCCTGCGCCAGCGTGAACAGCAGCATCAGGCCGATGCCGCCGAAGAGCTTGAAGTTGACCCAGGTGTCGGTGCTGAAGGTGTAGGCCACCCACAGGTTCAGCAGGCCCATGAAGGCGAAGAAGGCGACCCACGCGAAGTTGAGGCGCCGCCACACGGCCTCGGGCAGCGTCAGCTGTTCGCCCAGCAACAGGCGCAGCAGGTTGCGGCCGAAGAGGGCCTGCGCGGCCCAGAACGACAGCCCCATCGCCCAGTACAGGCCGCTCGGCTTCCACTTGATGAAGGTTTCGCTGCGCAGGTAGATGGTCAGGCCGCCCAGCACCACGACCAGTGCCAGGCTGACCCACAGCATGAAGTCGACCTTGCGGCCGCGCAGCTTCAGCCAGGCCACCTGGGCCAGCGTGGCGACGATGACGACCAGCGTGGCGAGCATCACCGGACCTTCGTCGGCACCCACCGTGCCGCCGGCGACCAGGAAGCCGAAATGCTGCGTTGCGAAAGCCGCCGCCCAGGCCTTGTGCGCCTCCGCGTACTTGAAGGTCGCGAAGAACAGGATGATGGGCAGGAAGTCGAGCAGCAGTTTCATGCGGGGCGCAGTGTAGGCGTAGGGGCGGCGGGGCCGCCGCGCCGGTCGGCTCAGGCTTTGGGGTCGAAGTCGATCGCGGCGGAATTGATGCAGTAGCGCTCGCCCGTAGGCTCCGGCCCATCCTCGAACACATGGCCCAGGTGCGTGCCGCAGTTGGCGCAGCGCACCTCGACCCGCGTCATGCCGTGGCTGCTGTCGACCACGCGCTCGATGCGGCCCGGCTCGATCTCCTTCCACCAACTGGGCCAGCCGCAGCCGGCGTCGAACTTGGCCGCGCTCTCGAACAGCACCTGGCCGCAGCCGACGCAGCGGTAGGCGCCGTCTTCCCAGTGGTCCCAATACTTGCCGGTGAAGGCGCGCTCGGTCGCGGCGTGGCGGGCGACCTGGTACTGCATGGGATCGAGCTGCGCGCGCCACTCGGCGTCGGTCTTGTGGACCGGGTAGCGTGGATCGTCGTGCGGATGGACGGGTTCGGTGGACTTGAAGAGCTTCATGGTCGGCACGGGCCTCCAACGGGCGCCTGGGGCCGCGGCGCAGGCGCAGAATCATTTGCATACCGGCCGCGGGGCGAGCGCCGAACAGTGTAGTCATCGGCCGCTTGTCGTCGGCACGACAGGGGCAAGGCCCGTGCCGTGCCAGCATCGCGGCCGTTTCAATCCGTCCACCACGTTCCACCGAAGGAGACAAGCCATGGCAGCCTTGATGGGCCAGATGATGCAGATGCCGCTGTTGATCTCGTCGCTCGTGCGGCATGCCGCGCGGCATGCGGGCGATACCGAGATCGTCTCGAAGCGCAATGAAGGCGACATCCACCGCACCGACTGGGCCGAGGTGGAACTGCGGTCGCGCAAGCTGGCGCAGGCACTGGCGCGGCTGGGCCACGTGGCGGGCGACCGCGTGGCCACGCTGGCCTGGAATGGCTACCGCCACCTGGAGGTCTACTACGGTGCGTCGGGATCACAGCTGGTCTGCCACACCATCAACCCGCGGCTGTTTCCCGAGCAGATCGCCTGGATCGCGAACGACGCGGCCGATACCTCGCTCTTCTTCGACCTGAGCTTCCTGCCGCTGATCGAGAAGCTGGCGCCGGCGCTGCCGACGGTGAAGCACTTCGTGCTGATGACGGACCGCACCCACATGCCGGCGCAGACGGCCATCCCGAACCTGCTGTGCTACGAGGACCTGGTCGATGCCGAGACTGGCGACTACCTGTGGCCCAGCTTCGACGAGAACACCGCCTCCAGCATCTGCTACACCTCCGGCACCACGGGCAACCCGAAGGGCGCGGTATACAGCCACCGCTCCAGCGTGCTGCATGCCTACGCTGCCGCACTGCCGGACGCGATGGACTGTTCCGGCGCCGACGTCGTGCTGCCGGTGGTGCCGATGTTCCACGTCAACGCCTGGGGCCTGCCCTATGCCTGCGCGCTGGTGGGCTGCAAGCTCGTGATGCCCGGGCCGCACCTGGACGGCAAGTCGCTCTACGAGCTGTTCGAGAACGAGAAGGTCACGTTCAGCGCCGGCGTGCCCACGGTGTGGCTGGGCTTGCTCACCTACGTGAAGAGCAACAACCTGAAGTTCAGCAGCTTCAAGCGCACGGTGATCGGTGGCTCGGCCTGCCCGCCGGCGATGATGAAGACCCTGCAGGACGACTTCGGCGTCGAGGTGATCCACGCCTGGGGCATGACCGAGCTGTCGCCGCTGGGCACCTTGTCGAAGCTGAAATCCAAGCACGCCACGCTGCCGCGCGAGGCGCAACAGAAGCTGCTGGAAAAGCAGGGCCGCGCGATCTACGGCATCGACATGGCCATCATCGACGACGATGGCCGCGCGCTCGCCTGGGACGGCGAATCGTCCGGCAACCTCGTGGTGCGCGGGCCCTGGGTGATCGAGCGCTACTTCGGCCAGCACGACGGCTCGCCGCTGGTCAGCGTGGACGGCGAAGCCGGCTGGTTCCCGACCGGCGACGTCGCGACGATCGACCCTGATGGCTTCATGCAGATCACCGACCGCTCGAAGGACGTCATCAAGTCCGGCGGGGAATGGATCAGCTCGATCGACCTCGAGAACATCGCGATGGCGCACCCGGCAGTGCACGAAGCGGCCGCCATTGCGGCGCGCCACCCGAAGTGGGACGAACGGCCTCTGCTGGTGGTGGTGAAGAAGCCGGGCACCGAAGTGACGCGCGATGAATTGCTGCAGTTCTACGAGGGCCGGATTGCCAAATGGCAGGTGCCGGACGATGTCGTCTTCGTCAGCGAAATTCCCCATACGGCGACCGGGAAAATCCAGAAGCTGAAGCTGCGCGAACAATTCAAGGACCATGCATTGCCCACGGCCTGACGGTCTGCGTTGACACCTGCGCGACACGCCCCGGAAGGGGCGTTTTTCTT
>Ga0196963_10001625_pt1 | contig 14703 bp, 11 predicted proteins | sample S1_5metaG_FD_148600 | JGI IMG/M metagenome (GOLD analysis project Ga0196963, IMG submission 148600) | Soil microbial communities from Anza Borrego desert, Southern California, United States - S1_5 | ecosystem: Environmental > Terrestrial > Soil > Desert | place: USA: California | collected... | reverse complement strand
GGCGCACGAGTTTCAGGAATATCGGCCCTGGAAATCGCGAGCGCAGTTCGAGAAAGAGATCGGCAAGTACGTCGATGCCAAGGAAGTGCGGCGGTTCTGGCGGTATATGGTCATTCAGTAGACAGGTAGACAGGCGGACAGGCAGACAGGCGGACAGGCAGACAGGCGGACAGGCAGACAGGCAGACAGACAGGCAGACAGACAGGCGGACAGGCAGACAGCAGGCGGACAGGCGGACAGGCGCAGGCAGACAGGTAGACATGGGGCGAATCGCGGTCATCACTCTGCTGGTGGGTGCGTTGCAGACGAACGCTGCGCCGACGTTCCAGCTCCCCGAACCTACCGGCAAGTCGCCGATCGGCACGACTCGGTGGGTCGTGACCGATCAGACGCGCGAGGAGACGTTTGCGCCGGGTAGAAAACGCGAGGTCGAAGTGATCGCGTGGTATCCCGCAGCTTCGCCGTCATCTCGGCCGGCGCCGTACCTGCGTGATGGGCTGGAGGAAGTCCTCAGCTTTGCGCGCCTCGCGAAACTCGGCGCCGCGTTCGACGGCCTGGCTCTGGTCAAGACCCACGCCACGCTCGATGCGCCGCCGGCCGCTGCACCGGCGCGCTTTCCGGTGATTGTGTTTCAACACGGCTACACGGGCTTGCCAAGCTCGCACACCGCTCTACTCGAGGATCTCGCGTCGCACGGCTGGGCGGTCCTCAACGTCATCCACCCGTACGAAGCCACCGGCGCGATGCTCGCCGACGGGACGGTCGTGACCTTCACGGATGACAACGGCGCCATGCGATCGGGCATCAGAAGTGTGCTCGACGAATGGGGTCCCGAGGGCGGGACGATGGAGAAGATTACGGCTGCTGCGACGGACGCCGAGAAAGAGCAGTTGATGCGCGGCTATCTGTCGAAGTTACAGCACACCGACGAAGTCGTGAAACGGTGGACCCGCGACGTGAAATACGTGCTCGATACTTTGCCGAAAACCGGACCGGCGGCGCAACTCGCAGCAAGACTGGATTTCGATCGGTTGGGGGTTGCCGGACACTCGATGGGTGGTGTCGCGGGCGCCCAGTTCTGCGTCGAGGATCGCCGCTGCAAGGCCGCGCTCAATCTGGACGGCATTCCCCAATACGGGTCGATGATCGATACGCCGATGCCGGCGCCGATGCTGATGGTCTACTCGGGCCGGGCCGGCCGCGCCGGCGCCAGCGACATCATTTACAAGCGGGCGGCGTCAAAATACCTCAGGGTCGACGTCGAGCACACCAGGCATCTCGACTTTACCGACATGAATTTGTGGGGCGGTCCGCTTCGCGAGCGGGGCGCCTACGGCTCGATCGATCCGGCGCGAGCGGCGGACATCACACGTCGCGTCTTACGCGAATTCTTCGCGCAGGAAATCATGAAACAACCATCGCCGCTGCTGACCGGAAAGCAGGCGCTGCAAGGCGTCGCCGTCAGCGAAGTGCGCCAATGAATACAGTCTCGGTTCGTGTGTTCAACCGCGACGGGCAGTTGGTGGGCCCGTTTGATCTACCGCGCGTCGAGAAAACGGACGCGGAATGGAAAGCGCAGCTGACGCCGGAGCAGTTCGCCATAGCCCGCGCGCATGGCACCGAGCGGCCGTTCTGTGGAACGCTGCTCGACAACAAGCGGCACGGCGTCTACTCCTGCATCTGCTGCGGCTTGCCGCTGTTCGCGTCCAACGCAAAGTTTGATTCAGGGACCGGATGGCCGAGCTTCTTTCAGCCGATCGCCGACGAAAATGTCGCCACCAGGCGCGACACCAGCTACGGAATGGTCCGCGTCGAAATCCTGTGCGCGCGCTGCGACTGCCATCTCGGTCACGTCTTTCCTGATGGGCCGCCGCCGACGCGTCAGCGGCATTGCGTCAATTCAGAATCACTCGCGTTCACCGACGTCGACCAGATGGCGTCGCTCGCCGATCCCGCAGCCGGTTAACGCAGCGGCGGTGTTGATTCCGGCGCACGCCGGTGTCTCGTCGCCTGTTCGTACGCATAGGCAAACTTGATCAGGGCCGGCTCGGACCACGCGCGCCCGAAGAACGTGATGCCTGCGGGCAGCCGCCCGCCGCGCGTGTAACCCATCGGCACTTGAATGGCGGGGAAGCCGGTCGTCGGCGCGAAGAACTGGCTGTTGTCGCCTGCGGGCGTGTTGAGGTCGCCGATCAACCGCGGCGGGTTACTCCAGGTCGGGTAGATCCACGCGTCGATCTTCTGCGCGTCCATCGACTTCGTCACGGCCAGGCGCACCTGCTCGCGATACGCCATTTCCGCCTTGCATGCGTCGGTTTCGGGACCGTTGACGACCCCCGCCTCGGCCTGCTCGAGCCGCAGCTGCACGCTCGGATGGAACCGCCGCGACTTGATGATCTCCGTCAGGCTTTTCACCGGCACGCGGTCGCCGTGGTCTGCGAGGTAACGGTTGATGTCGTACTTGAACCCCATACACGGGCCGGCCCCCGGTTGACGGCGGATGTCGGCAATGCCGTCGACGACGCCCGGATCGATGATCGTGGCGCCGGCATTTTTGAGATCCTCTACCGCGCGCATGAAGACCTCGACGATCTCAGGGTCGGTAGTGTCGCGTTCATAGGCGAACCGCAACACGCCGAGGCGCGCCCCTTTCAGGCCATCGCGCACCAGCGATGCCGAGTAGTTGTGGGGCAAGTGCTCCGCTGCCGCGGCGGTCACGGAATCACCCGGATCTGGGCCGACGATGACCTGGAACACCGCAACCGCATCCTCGACGGTGCGCGCCATCGGGCCGGCGACGTCGGCAAGCAGGTTCAATGGCATGACTCCTCCGCGGCTCGTCAAACCCATCGTCGAACGGATACCCGCCAACGCCTGGTGCGACGAGGGGCCCCGAATCGAGTTGCCGGTGTCGCTGCCCAGGCCGACCGCGCCGAAGCTGGCGGCGACGGCTGCGGCAGTGCCGCCACTCGACCCCGCGCTGACGCGATCGAGCGCGTACGGGTTCTTGGTGTAGCCGGGCAGGATCGAGTTGACGGTCTCGTTGGGCGAGAACGCCCACTCCGCCATGTTTGACTTGGCAATGACGATCGCGCCGGCTTCCTTGATCCTGCGCACCTGAAATGCGTCCTTGTTGGACACAAAGCCCTGCAGCGCCAACGATCCGTTGGCGCTTTGCAGTCCGATGGTTTCGAAATTGTCCTTGACGATGGTGGGAATGCAGTGCAGCGGACCGGTCAAGCCGCCCTGCTGGTAACGCTGATCGAGGGCGTCGGCCTGCTTCAGGGCGTCTGGATTAGTCACGACGATCGCATTCAACGCGGGCCCGTTCTTGTCGAACATGTCGATGCGGCGCAGGTACTGCTCCACCAACGCGCGGCAGGTGAGACGCCCGGCCTTCATGGCGCTGTGAATTTGAGCGATGGTGGCTTCATGGACCTCGAACGGTGGTGAGGTCTGGGCGTACGGCGTCGCGGCCAACGCCAGTGAACATAGAACCAACAGCTTTCTCATCAGGCCGGAATCATACCGCCTTCGCGATAGACTCTGGGCGCATGAGGCTGACACAGTTCGTCGTATGCATTGCCCTCGCGGCCCCGCAACTCGTCGACGGCCGCCAACGGCCGGTGACGAGCTACGACATCAACACGTTGTCGATGATCGCGGTCAACGACAACATCCGCATCAAGAAGGTCATGGGCGAGATTGGCACCTTCATGATCGGCGACTTCACGGCCGGGTGGAAATCGACGCCCCACCATCACACGCACGACCAAATCAACGTCGGCATCTCGGGCCGTTTCAACATCGTCACACCGCCGGCTCCGTACGTGGTCGCACGGTTGCGCGGCCTGCTAATCCCGCCCGACGTTCAGCACGGCAACGACGTCACGGGCGAGCCGGTCAATCCGGTGTTGATTGAATTCCAGCCGGTGCGCCGCGTCGACTTCCCACCGGAGCGCGAGAAGGTCTCGTTTCCCAGAGCGGCGTCTCCGAATCCACCAGCCGAAGATCTGACGCTGGATTTTACGAGGGATTCGCGCGCGTGGGAGCGGCTACCGAATGGCGCGCGTGCGAACACACGCAAGGGTACTGCCGCCGCGGTGACGGCGTGGGAGCTCCCGGGCTCGTCGAGCGAGGCCATCGAGCTGCGGCGAGCGTTGGTGGCGTCCGAGCAGTTCGTGTACGTCTTTGATGGCGAGGGCGAAGCGATGTCCGGCGGCGATCGCCTTGCGGCCGCCGGCGGAACGCTGCTGGTCGGTGCCGCGGGCGCCCCGGCGATCCGGATGCGCGCGCGCGGTGCCGCGCCGGTGGTGGTACTGGTCTTCGAAGCGACGAAGCCGCAGTGAACGAGATGACCCGCGCGTTGTTGGCGGCCTTCATGGCGACAGCGATCGTCGGTGGGCAGCAACATGTCCCGGTGTTCGAGCCGATGCAGCCGGAGCTGCTCGGTGCCGGTCTGACGTTCACCAACGCCTTCGCCGACTACGACAACGACGGCGATCTGGATTTGTTCGTCGGCTTCGATGGCAAACCCAACCGCCTGTATCGCAACGACAAAGGCACGTTCGCCGACGTCGCCGGTGCCGCCGGCATCGCCGATTCGCGTCCGACGCGCGCTGCGGCGTGGGGCGACTTCGACGGCGACGGCGACGCGGACCTGCTGCTCGGCTTCACGCCGCAGGCCAACGCCTCGGTCCTCACGTTGTATCGAAACACCGCCGGCACCTTTGCCGATGCGACCGGTGACGCCGGGTTGACGGTTGCCGCCGGCGCGGTGCGGCAGCCTGCCTGGATCGATTTCGACGGCGACGGCGATCTCGATCTGTTCGTCGCGTTTCGCGATCGCCCGAACGCGTTGTACCGAAACGATGCGGGCAGGCTGATCGACGTCGCCGCATCGATTGGTGTCGCCGATCCGCGACGAACGGTTGGCGCCGTGTGGTTCGATTACGACCAGGACGGCGATCTCGACGTAGCGGTTGCCAACATGGATGGTGACGCGAACGGGTTGTTCCGTAACGATGGCGGCAGCTTCACGGAGGCCGCCCGGGCGGCCGGCGTCGAATGGGGTGGGCGCGCGCCGCGGTCGGCGAGTAACGGCACCGTCCGCGTGTGTGCGGAAGACATCGACACGGATGGCCGCTTCGACTTGTTTGCCGCGAACTATGGCCCGCTCGGCTTCTTCAGCAACCGCGGCAACGGCACGTTCGAGGATCGCGCGGCGCAGTGGTCGATCGCTATCGATTCACGATACGACGCGTGCGCGTTTGCGGACTTCGATCATGACGGTCGCGTCGATCTTTACGTGAACGGCACCGTCACCGGCGGCGTCAGCTGGCAGGATTCGCTGTTTCGCAACACCGGGTCGGCCTTCGTGGACGTCACCCCTCCGTCGATTCGCAAGTGGCAGGCGGATCACGGCGTGCAATGGGCGGATGTGGATCAAGACGGCGACATGGATCTGGCGTTGACCGGCGCGCGGGCCGACGGCACGCACGTCATCATGCGCAATCAGCTGGCGGCTTCGGACGCGGCTCGCGGCCTTCACGTCCGCGTCCTCGACGCACGAGGCCGTGCGACGCGAGCCGGAGCCGAAGTCCGCGTCTTTGCGGCCGGCTCGGCGCGGCTGATCGGCGCGCGCCTGGTCGACGGCGGATCCGGCTACGACTCGCAGAACGACATGCCCGTGCACGTCGGTGTTCCGGCGGACGTGACGCGTGTCGACGTTCAAGTGATCATGCCGCAGCGCGGCAGGCGCGTGCCGGTGTGGGAGCGCGGCGTCAGGCCGGGCCGGACGGTTACGGTACGAACGAATTAACCGGCTCGACGCGGAACATCGTCATGACCCCTTCGACGAGCAGGTGCCACTGCACGTCGCCTGCACGGGTCACTTCGAACGCTTCGGTCGGGCCACTCGAGCCGTTGCGGCCCTTCTCCATGCCGAACGCAATCAACGTGTTGCCGTTCGGCAGCCGCCGAGCCGAGCTGACCGCGGAGGCATAGGTTCGGGTCGGCGACGCCCATTGCCAGACCGCCTTCGCGGTGCGGCCCTCGATGACATACTCGATGGCCCGCGAAAACGGCGGCTGCAATCCGGTGCGATTGTCGAACATCAGCAGGCGGTTCGGCTCGATTTCCGCCGCGGTATGTTGCGCCGACGTCTGATCATCCGGCGGCACCGTGATCGTCGGTCGCACGCCGCCAAATCGCCATTCGAGGGACTGCCAGTCGGGAGCGATCGAGATCACCTGATTGATGTAGTGCAGGCTCAGTAGCACGTTGCCGCGCGGCCCGACGTGGAGGGAATTGCCGTGCAGCCACTCACCGGCGGTCCGGGCCGATCGATCGAGTGACGGGTCCATGAAATCCCACGATCGCCACCGCTTGATGTTCTCCCCGGTCTCGGGATTCCACTCCCAGATGGCTTCGCCTTTCAGCGGCTTTCCGGCGAATTCCTGGGTGTCGAACGCCAGGTAGAGGACGGTGTCGCGTGGCGTCACGGCGATCGCGTGATGCATCTCATGATCGGCATCGCGCTGCGCCAGGACATGAACGACACGGCCGGCGCGATCGACCTCGACGAGCCCGGCGCCCTTGTCCATGAAGACGAAGTTGCCGTTCTTCCGCCGGTCGGCACCGAAGGGATAGTCCTTCGTGCGGTAATGCCACACGACGCGGCCTCCAGAGTCGACGATCGCATAGCCTTTGAAGCCCTTCTCGGCGAACAGGTGCACGAGGGCGTACTGCGATGACAACGTGCCGCTGGCGATGAACTTGATGGCTTGCAGATCGGCCGGCAGATCCGCTGGCGTGCGCGCTGCGGTCGTTGCGGCCGCGGCGGCAATCAACAATGCGGACAGGTAGCGTCGCATAAACCTCCGTCCTGCTGAAGCCGGCGCCGCGTCAGGAGGGTGGCGGAACTGTATCACTGAATCGGCCGAAACCGCCCGTACCGCGCCAGCCCGGTGATCCGTTCCGGATACCGGACGTAGGACTCGCGCATCTCGACGGGCACGAGGAAACCCATCAGCGGCTCGGACTGGTAGCTGACCGTCACGGACGCAATCACCCCGCCGCCATCGACGATCAATTCGCTGATCAGCACGCTACCGTTCGACGGATCGATCCAGAAGCGGCCCCGGGCGGGAAGGTCGCGGCGATCCGGCGTCCGGATGATCGTCGGCCGCTCACGTTCTTCGTACTCGATGGTCCACATTTCGGTTGCCACCCTGAACACCGGCGCGTCGTTGGCGGCCCGATCCTGCTCGTCGACGAACACCGGGCGCGGCCGCGCGACATGCCTGAAGCGGAAGCGCTTTTGCGTCGCTGCGTCGAGAAACTGCAGCGCCATCAGCGGCGTGTTGATGTTCCGTTCGACGCGGCCGATGTTGTAGCGCGCGCTTTCCGCGATGACCGCCGCGATGCGATCCCGCCCCGCCGGATCTTTCAGCAGCCGCTCAACGCGCGACTCGCGATCGCGCACCGTCGCGCGATCGACTTCGAACACGTCCCGGAATTCGACGTAGCGGTCCGGATTGGCGGCTTTGACGAGCAGCAGCTCCGATCGCAGCGTCCGTTGCGAACCGCCGCCGCCGATCCGGCCGGTGTGCACGATTTCCTGCCGGTAGGTTTCCTCGGCGACGATGCCCGACAGCTGGTGATGGAAGCCGGCGACATACGCCGCCGCGCGTTTGAGCACCTCGTCGAGTGACGGTGCCTGCGCGTCGGCGTCCAGGCCGGTCAGCACCGCCGCCGCCGCGACGGCCAACGCGCGTCGCCCTTTCGACATGGCCTGATTGTATGATCTGCCTCTCATGAAACTCGCTGCCGCTGTTCTCGTAGGGGCGTCGCTGCTCGCCGCCCCCACCGCGCAGATGTCCGCGCAGGCCCCCTCGGGCCGGCCGAAGCTGGTCGTGATGATTTCCGTCGATCAGATGCGCGCCGACTACGTCGATCGGTTCCGCCACCAGTGGTCGAAGGGCCTGCATCGATTGATCGAGGACGGCGCGTGGTTCCGGCAGGCCGACTACCCGTACTACAACACCGTGACCTGCGCCGGTCACGCGAGCATGAGCACCGGCACGGTCCCCGCCGTGCACGGCATGGTGCTCAATCAATGGTGGGAGCGCAACAACAGCCGCCTCGTCGCGTGCACCGACGATGAGAATGCGCAGCTGATTACCTACGGCGGGCCGGTGAAAGGCATCGGCAACAGCGCCAGGTTCCTGATGTCGAACACGCTGGCGGACGAAATGCGCCTGCAGGGGTTTCCTGCGCCGAAAGTCGTCAGCATTTCGTTGAAGGCGCGCTCCGCCATCAGCCTCGGCGGTCGCCGTCCCGACGTCGTCATCTGGCTCGACGAAGCCGACGGCGAATGGGTGACGTCGACGGCCTTCGCGAAAACTCCCGCGCCGTTCCTTGCCGATTACATCAACAAGCACCCGCTTCGCCAGGAGATGGGCCGGCGGTGGGATCGATCGTTGCCGAAAGATCGGTACCTCTACGACTACTCGACCCAGGATCGCCGCCGCATTGCGCTGGTGACGAAAGAGTTTCCGCATACGGTCAAGGGCACCGGCGCCGAGATTGGCGGGGCGTTCACGGACGCGTGGGAGTCGAGCCCGTTTTCCGATCAGTACTTGAACGCGCTGGCGATGGCGTCGCTCGACGCGATGAAACTCGGCCGCGGTGCCGCCACCGATTTCCTCGCGATCAGCTTTTCCGCGCTCGACAAAGTCGGCCACGATTTCGGTCCTGACGCACACGAGACGCAGGACACGCTGGTGCACCTCGATGCGCAGCTGGGACTGCTGCTCGACAAGCTCGATCGCGACATCGGCAAGGGCAACTACGTCGTCGGTCTGACCTCGGATCACGGCGTCGCCCCGGTGCCGGAGCGCGTCAAGGCACAAGGGTTCGATGCCGGCCGCATCGACACGTCCGCGGTGGGCAAGGCGATCGACGGCGTCTTGACGCGTGAGCTCGGCCCGGGACCGTATCGCACGCGCGTCATCTACAACGACATCTACTTCAACGAGGGCGTGTACCTGAGGCTGCGTCAGAACGCGGCGGCCATGGATGCCGTCCTGCAGACGGTTCGCAGCACGCCGGGAGTCTGGCGTGTCTATCGGAAGGAGGAGCTATCCGCGTCGGATCCGCTGACTCGCGCCGCCGCACTCAGCCACTACGAGGGCCGGAGTGGCGACATCAAGATGCTCGGGCGGGCGTATTGGATCACCTCGTCGAGCACGACCACCCATGGCACGGGTCATCGCTACGACACGCGGGTACCGGTCGTGCTGTACGGGTTCGGAATCAAGAAGGGTGAGTACCTCGATCAGGTAACGCCCATCGACCTCGCACCGACGCTCGCCTTTCTCACCGGCGTCACGCTCGCGGACGCGACCGGGCGCGTGCTGGGCGAAGCGATCACCCACCGGTGAAGCGCTGGACGTCTTCGAGCGACGGGACGCCGGGCAGGGCGCCGCGCCGCGTGCACGACAGCGCCGCCGCGGCGTTGGCAAACCGCAGCAGCTCGCGAGGCTGATACCCACTCAATCGCGCGTAGATGAGTGCCGCGCGAAACACGTCGCCGGCGCCGGTCGTATCGACAGCGGCGACTGGCGGTGGAGCGTCGACCAGCCAGGCATCGCCGACCAGCAACGCCGCTCCGGATGCGCCGAGGGTGACGCCAACCAACTCGTGGTGCGGCTTGCGAAGCTTGCGGACGGCGCGTTCGAGATTGGCGACGCCGGTCATCTCCGACGGCACGTGCTGCGCGAAGATCGGAATCGTGACCGCATCGATCAATGCGGCGGTTCGATCGGTGACGCGGTCGATGTCGCTGGTCGAAGGCACGCCGGCGTCGCGCGCGACCAGCGCGGCCGTAATCGCCGCCTCGGGATCCTCGTCGTCGACGTGAAGGAGTCGCGCTAACGGAATCACGCCGCGATCGATGTCGGAGGTCGTGAGGTTGAGACGATCGTCGCGATCCCACAGAACGATGCGGTCGCCGTTGGGATCGACGGTGATCACGGCAAACCGATTGGGGCACGGGCGCGTCATGACTAAAGAGGTGTCGACGCCGCGCCGTTCGAGCTCACTAAGGACCAACCGGCCGTTCTGATCGTCGCCGACGGCGCCAAGATATGCGGCGCGTAATCCAAAGGACGAGCAGGCCGCCATGGCCGTTGCCATTTGTCCGCCGCACATCGTCGCGTGCTCGCGGATACGGAGTTTCGCGGTCGGACTATCCGCCAGCGGCGGCGCGGGAACACGGTAGACGTAGTCGACGGAGTTGCAGCCGACGCCGAGGACATCCCACCGTTTCAACATCGTCGTCAGTATAGGATGCACGTATGCGGCTTGTGTTACTGGTCGTCCTGATTGCGGCCGTCGTCACCTTCGATTCGGCCGAGACCTCGAGCCGTCTGGATTTCGCCCAGGACGGCGGCGCCGCGGCGCAGCAGCCGACGCAGCCGATTTTCCGCGCCGGCACGGATCTGGTCCGCGTCGACGTCACGGTGACGCAACGTGGTGACGAGCCGGTCACCGACCTGACGATCGACGACTTCGAAATCACCGAAGACGGTGTGCCGCAAAAAGTCGAGACGCTGAAGTTCATTCAGGTCGACGGCACGCGCACGTCGGATCTCGATGAGCCGCTCGAAATTCGCTCGCGCGAGCACGCGCTGCTGGAGGCCGCGCGGGAAGACGTGCGGGTGTTCGCGATTTTCCTGGACGACTATCACGTCTCGAAACGCCCGGAGATCACGCTGCCACTGCGCGAGGCGCTGACGAAGTTCATCAACGAGCTCGGCCCGAACGACCTGGTCGCGGTGATGGATCCGCTGACCACGCTCCACGACTTGAAATACACGCGATCGAAACCGGAGATGATCGCCAGAGTGCGGGCGTTCGAAGGCCGTTATGGCGAGACGTTTCCCGTGAAGAGCGCGGTCGAGGAAGCGCAGTTGACGCAACGCAACTGGATGGAGCTGCGCAGCGGCGTGACGCTGTCGGCGCTCAAAGCGCTCGCGATGCAGCTGGGCGGCCTGCGTGAAGGGCGCAAGAACATCCTGTTCTTCAGCCAGGGTCCGGGGGTGCGGCCGGGCAGCCCGAACGATCAATTGATGCGCGAGATCGACGAGGCCGCCAATCGCGGCAACGTCACGATTCATGTGATCGATCCGCGGCCGCTCGGCACCGTGGGTTTTGGCGGCGACACCGTCCTGCGCCGGCTTGCCGCCGACACGGGCGGCCGGGCGATCCTCAACACCAACAACCCGATCGAACAGTTGAAAGGCGTCATCGCGGACGCGAGCGCGTATTACCTGGTTGGCTATTCGCCCTCCAGAAAGAGCAACGACGGCCGGTTCCACGAGATCAAGGTGCGGGTCAAGCGGCGAGGCGTCAACGTGACGGCGCGGCGCGGCTACTGGGCGGCCAGCGAGAAGGAATTGACGGAGGCGGCAAAGGCGGCGGCGACCCCGGTCAACGTGCCGTTGACCGGAGCCCTCGCATCGCTCTCGGATTCGGTGAATACGCGCGCGGTTGCACTGTGGACCGGCTTTGCGAAAGCCGACAACTCGTTGACGCGCCTCATGTTCACGTGGGAGCCGGCCACCGCGAATACCTCCGACAAGCCGGCGCGGCTCGAAGTGCAGCCGGTTGACGAAGCGGGCAAAGAGACCATGCCGGCACAGGTCATCGGCGGTGGGCCTGGTGAACTGCCGTTGCTGGCGCGCTTCGAACTGCCGCCGGGCCGGCAACGTCTGCGGTTCACGTCGCTGACGGCTGCCGGCGATATCATCGATCGCTGGATCGTGAATCAGGCGATCCCGGATTTCAGCAAGTCGTCGCTGGTGCTCGCAACGCCGAAGGTGCTGCGCGCACGCAACATGATCGAGTTTCGCGCGATTGAGGCGAATGCGGCGGCGGCGCCAACCGCGGCGACCCGCTTTGCGGCGACCGATCGCGTGCTGGTTGAAATCGAGTGTCATGCCGAAGGCCCGGCGCCCGTACTGGCGGTCGATCTGCTCAACGCGAAAGGCGACGTGCTGCGCGCGCTGGAGGCGCCCGTACTAACCAACGGGCGCGCCCGCATGCAGTTGCCGATGGCCAGCCTCGCCAACGGCACCTATGTGCTCCGCATTACCGCGACCGCGGGCGAGCAAACGGCGGAACAGTGGCTGGCATTTCGCGTTGCCCGCTGAGCACTTCGGCTAAATTACGTATCGCGTGACCGATCGGCGGTGCGCGCCGACCGAACTGAAAAGGCACACCGAATGACGTTCCGACACGTCGTGGCGACCTTCGCAGCGCTCGCTGTGCTCGCCGCCTCGCTGACGGCGCAGCCGGGTCCCTCCACCGCCGCTGGCGAGTGGCCGACCTACGGCGGCGACCTCGCGAACTCCAAGTACTCCCCGCTCGATCAGATCGGCCCCGCCAATTTCCAGACACTGCGCGTCGCGTGGCGGGCGAAATCGCCGGATGGCTTCCTCAGCCTGACGTTACCCGATGGATCCGAGTGGCATGCCGAATCGCCGCTGATCTTCGCCGAGTTGAACCGGCTCGATCCGAAGCGATGGCGAGACGGCCAGCCGCCGTTCGTGCAGAACTACAAGGCGACGCCGCTGATGGTCGGCGGCACGCTGTTTGTGAATACCCCGGCGTCGGTCGGCGCCGCCTACGATGCGCGCACCGGCGCGCTGAAATGGATCTACAACCCGAAAAGCTACGAGGCAGGCACCACGACGATGAGCCTGCGCTGGAATCAGCGCGGTGTGGCGTATTGGCGCTCAGGAAACGAGGAGCGCATTTACTGGGGAACCGGCGACGGCTACCTAATCGCCGTTGACGCGCGGACCGGGCGGCCGGTCGAGGGCTTTGGCGATCGCGGCCGGGTCGACCTGATGGACGGGCTGCCGCGTGCCAAGCGCGGCACACGTGACTATCTCAACGCGCTCACGTATTCGGTGCAGTCGCCGCCGATCGTGGTCGGCGATCTGGTGATCACGCCGGCCGCGATTTCTTCGCTGATCAAAACGAAGGAACAGATTCCTGGATGGATCCGCGCGTTCGACGCGCGTACCGGCGTGGTGCGCTGGACGTTCCAGACGATCCCCGCGAAAGGTGAATACGGCAGCGAGACGTGGCAGGACGGGTCGAACGAGTATGCCGGGAAGGTCACGGTCTGGACCGTGATGAGCGCCGATCCGGAGCTGGGCCTCGTTTACCTGCCGACCAACACGACCGCCCCTGATTACTACGGCGCGCATCGCCTTGGTGACAACCTGTTCGCGGAGAGCGTGGTCGCCCTCGATCTCAAAACCGGCAAGCGCGTCTGGCACTTTCAGACGGTGCACCACGGGTTGTGGGACTACGACAACCCCGCGGCGCCCAACCTGCTCGATGTCACCGTCAACGGCGTGCGCGTCAAGGCCGTCGCGCAGATCACGAAACAGGGTTTCGTCTACGCGTTCGACCGTCAGACGGGGAAGCCACTGTGGCCGATCGAAGAAAAGCCGGTGCCGCCATCCGACGTTCCGGGCGAGAAGGCGTCACCTACGCAGCCGTTCCCGTCGAAACCGGCGCCGTTCGAATATCAAGGCGTGACCGTGGAGGATCTCGCCGACTTTACGCCGGAGATGCGCGCGATGGCGGAGAAGGCGATTCAGGGTTTTCGCATCGGCCCGTTGTTTACGCCGCCGTCGCTGCAAGGCACGATCGTGCGGCCGGGCCCGAATGGCGGTGCGAACTGGGGAGGCGCCGCAGTCGATCCGGAAACAGGCAGGCTGTACGTGCCGTCCCGAAATGCGTTCGGCATCTTCCGTCTCACTCCGCCGGACCCCGCGCTGAACAGCAACCTGCTCTACATGCAGGGGACGGCGCGCCCGCCGCAGATGCCCGACGGCCTGCCATTATTCAAACCGCCATACTCGCGGATGACGGCGATCGACATGAATACCGGCACCCATGTGTGGATGATCCCGACCGGCAACGGCGATCGCATCCGTAACCACCCTCGCCTCAAGAGCCTGAACCTGCCGCCGCTGGGCGGCGACGTGACGTTCAGCGGGCCGCTGCTCACCAAGACACTGCTGATCTATGCGCTGACGGCCGGCGGCTCGACCGGCGGCCCCAGGTTGGTGGCCTACGACAAGGCAACGGGCCGCGAACTCGGCTCGGTGGACCTGCCTGGGCCGGCGATCGGTACGCCGATGACGTACGCGATCGACGGCAAGCAATACCTCGCGCTGACGGTGCAGGGTGCGAGGGTGACGGACATTCCGGAACTGATCGTCTTCACCCTCCCGTAATCAAGGCCGCAGGGCGTGAAGCAATATCGACTGTCCGGTGTCTAACGTACCGCCGTGATGCCAGCTCGATTCTTGCCGATCCTGTTGCTGCTGTCCGCGTGCGCGACGCGCAGCGCAGCGCCGGCGTTCGTCGCCGAAATGACGCGAGCCGACGCGCTCGTCGAAGAGGGCTGCTATGTGTGCCTGCGAGAAGCACTCGCCATCTACGAGCGACACCTCACATTGAAACCGGCGCCGATTGGCGCGGCCGAGCGTGCCTTTGACGCCGCGTTATTGGTCGCTGTCCGCGAAAAAGAGCTCGGCATTCCGCCGGACGACTCCCTGGCGAAGGCACGTCGACTCGTGGTTCCCGCGCGACAGGCGGTGCTGGATGCGTCGG
>Ga0196963_10001624_pt1 | contig 14719 bp, 16 predicted proteins | sample S1_5metaG_FD_148600 | JGI IMG/M metagenome (GOLD analysis project Ga0196963, IMG submission 148600) | Soil microbial communities from Anza Borrego desert, Southern California, United States - S1_5 | ecosystem: Environmental > Terrestrial > Soil > Desert | place: USA: California | collected... | reverse complement strand
CCAGTTCGGAGGTTTATGGCCGCAGCGCGAAAGAGGCGTTCACCGAAAGCGACGACCTTCTGATCGGGCCGCCAACCTACCCGCGCTGGAGCTACGCCTGCTCGAAGTTGATGGATGAGTTCCTGGGTTTGGCCTACTGGCGGGAAAAAAAGCTGCCGGTCGTAATCACAAGGTTGTTCAACACGGTCGGGCCAAGGCAAACAGGCCAATACGGGATGGTGGTGCCGCGCTTTATTGAAGCCGCTTTGCGCAATGACCCCATTCGCGTGTTCGGCGACGGCTCGCAGACGCGCTGCTTCTGCCACGTGGTTGACACGGTGGAGGCGTTGGTGCGCCTGATGAACGCCACCAGCGCTCAGGGAGAAATTTTCAACGTCGGCAGCACGGAGGAAGTCAGCATCCGAGAACTAGCTGAACGCGTCATTGCCCAGCTGGGGTCCAACTCACGAATTGAATTCATTCCTTACGATCAGGCATATCATCCGGGCTTTGAAGATATGGCTCGGCGGAAACCAGTGGTAAACAAGTTGGACCAAGTGATCGGGTTCCGGCCGAGGACGCCACTCTCGGAAATTATTCGGACGACTGCGGAGAGCCTCCGCCAAAAGGTGAACGCATGAACGGAGAAATCACAATTAAATACATAGACCTCTTTTGCGGGCTGGGCGGCTTTCGCCTGGCGATTGAGGCGGCGGCGCGCGAACTTGGCGGCACGGCGGAATGCGTTTTCTCCAGCGACATAGATGAGGAATGCCGGCGGGTGTATGCCGCCAACTTCTCGGAGACACCTCACGGCGACATCACGAAAGTTGAAGCCGAGGCGGTGCCCGCACACGACATTCTGTTGGCGGGGTTTCCTTGCCAGCCATTCAGCATCATCGGCAAAGGCCTGGGGTTCGAGGACACACGGGGAACCCTATTCTTCGACATAGCGCGAATTCTGGAGGCGAAACGCCCAGCTATGTTCGTGCTGGAAAATGTGCGGCTTCTAGTGAAGCACGATGGAGGGCGCACGATGGGGCGGATTTTGGAAACGCTGCGCGAGATGGGGTATCAGACAGATTTCCGAGTGCTCAATGCGCTTGATTTCGGCCTGCCGCAGAAGCGTGATCGAGTGTTCATTGTCGGCTTCCGAGAGCCCGCAAGGTTCCAATGGCCTGCGGGCGGGATCCCGATGAAGCCGTTAGCCGAGTTGCTGGAAAGGGATGTGCCACGAAAATTCTACGCCTCTGAGAAGATCCAGAAAACCCGGCTAAAGCAGGAATCACGCACGTCGGAGCCGACAATCTGGCACGAGAACGTCTCCGGCAATGTGAGAGCGCGTCCTTATTCGTGCGCTCTACGCGCCGGGGCCTCCTACAACTATTTATTGGTCAACGGGGAGCGGCGGTTGACGCCGCGCGAAATGCTGCGGCTCCAAGGCTTTCCCGAATGGTATAAAATCGCCTGCGGTGATTACGAAACCCGCAAACAAGCTGGCAACAGTGTCGCGGTGCCGGTCGTGCAAGCAGTCGTTCGGGAAACTCTCAAAGCAGGGGTAAAGATGCTGCGAAGCGAGCCGGTGCGCTCGGCAGCTTAAGCATGGGGGGCAAACGCCCGGACCCGTTCACCCCCGCCGAGCGGTCACGGGTGATGTCGAGGATTCGCTCGAACGGGAATCGCTCGACTGAGTTGAAGCTCTTAAAGCTGCTTCGCGGCTCGGGCATCACCGGCTGGCGGCGGAACTCAAAGTTATTCGGGCGGCCGGATTTCGTTTTCCCCAAGGAGCGCGTGGCTATTTTTGTGGATGGCTGTTTCTGGCATGGTTGCAAACGGTGTTATCGCCGCCCAGGCACCAGCCAAACTTACTGGGATGCCAAAGTGGAACGAAACCGCGCCCGAGACCTGGCTGTGGTGAAGGCGCTAAGAGGAAAAGAATGGAAGGTTCTGCGCGTATGGGAGCACGAGTTGAAAAAACCGATCGTTGTCCTGCGCAAGCTTAAGCGAAGGCTGCTACGATGAGAACGGCATTGCTCGCGACGCTTGGCGCTCTTGTTTTCGCTCTATCCGCTTGCGCTAAGCGAAGCCTCTCCCCTGCTCCTCACCTGGCCGTTGTTCAGGCGGATTCCAGCAGCGGTCCCAAAAGGTCGCTGCACAAACTGAGCGCGGATGCCGTGTGGCAAGTCAATGTTCCCTCCTCCGATTTCGATGCCTCTGGTTTACTGTGGCATGAAGGAAAGCTGCTCCTGGTGGGCGACAAGTCAGCGGTGGTTTACGAAATCAGGCTTCCTGCCACCAATGCTCCTGCTGAGGTTCGTGAGTTCACCCGCTGCTTTGTGGAAGTGGATAATCGCAGCCGCGTCGATTGCGAGGGAATCACGGTGGATGATCAAGGGCGACTCCTCATCGTGGACGAGCCACGCCGCAGAGCGTTGCGCGCAACGGTAGGTCAGAGAGGCTACCAGGAGCTGAAGCTGGACCTGGGCCCAGCGGAGCGGTTCTTTTCGGCTGACAAAAATGCAGCGTTCGAGGGGATCGCGTTCGGAGCCGGAAAGCTGTATTTCGCCAACGAACGTCAGCAGGAGCGAATCATCGTTGTCGATCCAGAGACCGGGATCGTGCTCAGCCACTTTGTTGCTGAACCTTCAGGGCAGAACCTGTTTTGGCATTATTCGGACTTGAGTTGGTGCGACGGGAAGTTGTTTGTCCTTCTTCGCCACCCGCGAGTCATCCTCGAAATTGACCCCGCCACTCAAAATGTGATTGCCGAATACAATTTCCGCGATGTGGAAGCACGACGGGATGTCGAGTATTCCTCGCTGCTCAACACCGGGACGATGGAAGGGTTGGCAGTGACGAAAGATGAGTTCTGGCTAATCACAGACAACAACGGTCAGGCGCGGAAACATTTCCCGAAAGACAAAAGACCCACGTTGGTGCGGTGCCCCAGGCCTCAGTTGCCGTAATTGGCCCAAAACTCCATTCTCCTGCCGCAGGGATGAAGAAGTATTTCCATGTGATCAACATTGGCGTGCAGAACACGCTGGTCTATCGCGCGAATTTCTTTTTTCGAGCTGCTTTTGCGCTGATTCCCCTCACGGCAACGATCTTTTTGTGGAAGACGGTTTACGCCGGGAAAGACAGCGGGGACGTGGCCGGATATTCCCTCGCCGGCATGATCTCCTACTATTTGTTGGTCACAATCGTGGATGCGCTTACGGCGGTGAACGAGGATGATTGGCAGATTGCGGCCGATATTCGGGAAGGGGCCATCAACCAGTTCTTGCTCAAACCGATTGATTATCTGACGTACCGGCTCTGCCTGTTCGTAAGCGGACGAGCTGTTTACGTGGCCTCCGCGTTTATTCCTGTGCTGCTCTTTCTGCTGGTGCAACGTGAATACCTGGTGCCGCCGCCAGACGCGCAGACCTTCGGACTTTTCCTTTTTTCGCTCGTCTTAACGGCGCTGCTGCAGTTCTTCATGTCCTACACCATGGCGCTGCTGGCGTTTTGGGTGCTGGAGGTCTCGACGTTCATCTTCATCTTGTTTGCCTTCGAGTATATCGCGGGCGGCCATTTGTTTCCGATCGACATCATGCCGCCTGCTCTTGCGACGGCCTTGCATTACACGCCGTTCCCGTACCAGATGTTTTTCCCGGTGAGCATTTACCTTGGCCGAAGCGTGGGGGCGGAGTTGTGGAGCGGCCTCGCCGTTCAACTCGGCTGGGTGGCCCTGATGTACATGGCGGCGCGCTTCGTATGGGCGCGTGGGACACGCAAATACACGGCGTTTGGAGGGTAACATGCAGACAGTGGCTTCATTCTGGCGCCGTTACGCGGAGATTTACCTGATGCTCTGGCGCAACTCTGTGGTGCGCGAGATGAGCTTCAAGGCCAACTTTATCCTCTGGATCTTCGTTGAAGGCCTGTGGTTCGCCCTGCAGTTGGCCTTCATGATGGTTATCTACAGGCACACCGACCAGATCGCCACGTGGTCAAAATACGAGGTGGTGATGCTCGTGGGCACAAGCCAGGTTATCCAGCAGCTCTTTACCGCAATCTTCTTCACGAATTGTGTGGAGCTTTCGGAGCATGTGCGCACCGGACGACTTGATTTCATGCTGCTCCTGCCGATGAACACACGGTTTTTGATCAGCTTTCGGAAGGTTGACTTGGGCGGATTTATCAACGCTGCGGGGGCTCTTGCGGTGGTCGCGTATGGCGCAAAGCAACTCGAGTTACATCCCTCCTGGACGCAATTCGTCGGCTACGCGACGCTGGTGGTGGCGGCGCTATTGATACACTACTCGCTGATGCTGATTCTCGTCTCAACGAGCTTTTTCACCGTTCGGTCGCAGGGAATCGTTTGGGGATACTACAACTTGTTCAACATAGCGCGATTGCCTGACGCAGCTTTCAAGGGAATCTTCCGAGCCGTTTTCACATTCGTGCTGCCGATGCTGCTCGTGTCGAACGTGCCGACAAAGTTGCTGGCCGAAAAATTGGGATCACCGTTGGAGATCGCGCTCCTGCTCGGAATGTCCGGCGCGCTGTTGGGGCTTTCGGAGGTGGTATGGCGGGCTTGCCTGAAGCGTTACACCAGCGCCAGCTCTTAGCCGAAGGTCTGCTCGCGGCTGATCTGGAACGCTTTCTCGAATTCTTCAGAGAATGCGCGGATTTCCAGCAAAATGCGATCCGGCTGTTGGCCAATACTATCCAGGAGGCGGGGAGCCATCTCTGGCTTTCGACGAATGACCTCAAGGGCTGCTATCACAAGGGCAAGCTGGTTGTTGACGTTGTGGCGCATGGTTGAAAGTTTTCGGTTCAACTCTGCGACATCCGTCGGCTGAAAGGTCACGGAAGACTCGGGCAAGCCCATATCTCACGATGCGAACGGGGCTGGCTGTTTGCAAGCCCGTTTCAACCGTGCGAGGAGTTAAGGAGCAACAGGCAAACGCCCCTCGCTCACCTCGCGCTGCATCAACGCGCCCTGCTCTTTGTATGCCTTCAGCATAAAATGTGTGGCGGTGGAAATGACCCCGTGAATCGTGGCCAGTTTTTCCGAAACGAAGCTCGCCACCTCACGCAGATTTTTCCCTTCAACCAGCACGAGCAAGTCGTAGCCACCGGACATGAGGTAGCAGGAAATGACCTCGTCATACTTGGCGATCCTCTCGGCCAGGCGATTGAAACCGCCTTCCCGCTCCGGGGTTATCCGGACTTCGATTACTGCGCGAACGCGGTCTTCCCCGAGCTTTTCCTCATTCAAAATGGCGCGGTAGCCAACGATCACCTGGTCCTGCTCATATTTGCGAATCCTTGCCGCCACGGCGCTCTCTGGCTCGTTGAGCAGCACGGATATCTGTTTGGAGGTGAGGGCGGCGTTTTCGCGCAGAAGCTTCAGGAGTGTGTCCACAGGAAATGAAGGCTAAAGAGGTCTGGAAAAAAAGAAAGGCGCTCTTGCGAGCGCCTTTCGTGAAAGTGCGTTTAGAAACTTAGTTCAGCGTGCTGGCAGGGAAGATCAGCTCAGCATCTTGAGCGTCCGTCGTGGTGCGGATCTGCTCACGGAAGCGGGAGCTGGTGACTTGTTGCACGGAACCGTCACCGAGAGCGACGTTGCCTTGGCTCTTGTGGAGGTCAGGGCTCCAACCCATCTTGGTGGCGTTCTGGTTTTCAGCCTGATTTGCGACGGTGAGCTTAACGGGCGCGCCGGTTTGGTTCGCAGTCAGATTTGGACGATTTTGGGTGTTGGTCAGGTTGCGGTCCAAGCTGAGCAAGCTTTGAGGAGCGGTTTCGTTAGCGTTGATGTTCAACGCATAGCTAACAGCTTTGTTCTTGTAAGTGTTGGTGAGCATGTAGCCCTGGAAGCTTGGGGCTTCGTTGCGCTGGTCGGAAGGGCAAACCACGATCTTCGGGGTGCTCAACTCGTTGGAGAGAACGCCGTAGTGGTAGTAGGTCATGTTGTGGGAGTTGCCACCGTTGCCGGGAGCGGTCAACACGTCCTGGGAACCGCCAGCATTCGTGGCAACCTGCATTGGGAACTTGTCCTCGTTGTCAGTCGCGAAGATGCGGAAGCCCAAGCCGACGTTCTTGAGGTTGTTCACGCACTTGATGCGCTGGGCCTTGGCTTTCGCGTTCGAGAGGGCTGGCAGGAGCATGCCCGCGAGAATCGCGATGATGGCAATGACGACTAGCAACTCAATCAGAGTGAAAGCCCCATCTTTTTTACGTAAAACACTGTTCATACAATTTTGGTTACTTTGGGTTACGGTTCGAGCACTCTAATTAAACCTTTTCGAGTGTCAACGACTTTTCAGGAGCTTTTTAGCACAGGCAGCGCCAGCCTTCCCCAACCCCGTCCTCATGCGGCATTTTCCTTAATTTTCCGCGAAATATGCGTCCCATTCGCGCATGGAGCGTGAGGGCAACACGCACGTCGTGATCGTACATTAGGTGTGCTACGCGAAACCCTTCCTCCAACGCAATTTCTTCCCATCCTCTGGACTTTTTCATCGACAATTCCGGCCTGGTTCCGTCCATCTAAACCATGCGGCTCAATCACAGCATTCACCTGGCGTACTGCACGAACATCCATCGCGGCGAAACGTGGGCGGAAACCTTCCAGAACCTGAAAACCCACACGTTGGCAGTGCGCGACCGAGTTGCTAAAGGCGAGCCTTTCGCAATCGGCTTGCGCCTGGGGGTGAACGCGGCCAGCGAATTGAAAGTCCCCGCCCGCCTGGGAGAATTCCGCGCGTGGCTCGATCAAGAAAACTGCTACGTATTCACCATCAACGGCTTTCCGTACGGGCAGTTCCACGGAACGCGGGTCAAGGAGCAGGTGTATGCGCCTGACTGGACCACGCGCGAGCGCGTCGAATACACCATGAACTTGTTCGACATCCTCGCTGAAATCACACCAGCAGGAGTCGAAGGGAGCGTCAGCACCGTGCCGTGCTCGTATAAAGAGTTTATCACCAGCCCAGAGCAGGAAAGGGCCATTCGCCAGAATTTGTGGGAAGTCGTTGAGCGTCTTGACGCTCTCTCCAAATCAAGCGGTAAAGACCTCCACCTTGGCCTTGAGCCTGAGCCGCTCTGCTATTTGGAAACCAGCGCCGAAACCGTGCGCTTCTTTCAGCAGATGCGCGCGGATCGCCCCGAAGATGATCGAATCGCGCGCCGACTGGGAGTGAACTACGACGCCTGCCACCTCGCTGTTGAGTTTGAGAAAGCGAGCGAAGCCATTGAGGCCTTTCGCCATGAAGGAATTCGGCTGAGCAAGCTCCACTTCAGTTCAGCTTTAAAAGTCGTTCCGACTGCGGAGAATCGCCAGAAGCTCAAGAAGTTCATTGATCCAGTTTACTTTCATCAAGTCATTGAGAAGCGAGGCAACCAGCCACTCCGCCGGATTCGCGACCTGGACGACGCCCTGGCTAAACAACCCTCTCCGAATGCTTCCGAACTAGAGTGGCGCATCCACTTCCATGTTCCCCTTCACCACCAACCTGAGGGAGCCTTTGGCACCACAGCGGATCACCTGCGGGAATTAATGGATGAACTCGCCGCCGACCCCCGGATGTGTAGCCACATTGAAATGGAGACCTACACGTGGGAAGTTCTGCCTGAGGAGCTTAAACGGCCTGTGGTTGACTCTTTGGTCAGTGAATATGAATGGACGCTGGGGGCGATGCGGCAACGAGGCCTGGCCCGCTGACACCTTGCCGTTGTTGAATACCTGCCCTGAGTGCTCGTCTAAATCTTCAGTTGAGTTCAAAGGACTCGCATATGAAGAAGATCGTTTCAGCAGTTGCAGCTCTGGCCGTCGCTAGCGCGACTTTCACCCCAAACGCCCATGCGGGCGACCGCGAATGGGCGACTGCCGGAAAGGTGATGGCCGGCGTGGGCGCGGGCTTGCTGCTTGCCAAGGCGTTTGAGCCTGCTCCGACAGTGGTTCACACGACGACGTACGTGCAACAGCCTGTTGTCGTGAGCCAACCGGCGCCAGTCGTCGTTCAGCACACGGTTCCTGCCGCGCCTGTGGTAGCGCCTGCGCCTGTGGTGGGTGTGCAACCTTCTTACGTGGTCGTGCAACAACCCGTTTACGTGCAGCCAGCTCCTGTGTATGTGCCTGCGCCAGCGCCGGTTTACGTTGCAGCCCCCGCGCCAGTCTATGTTGCGCCACCTCCAGTTTACTACCGCCCTCCGGTGTCTTTCCATTTCTCCTTCGGCCATGGCCACCATCATCACTGGCACCACCGCCATCATCACCATGGCCACCATCGGGGTCGCTGGTAATCTCGCGCTAATTTAATGAATGGTTACGAACCCCGCTCAGTGAGCGGGGTTTTTCTTTTGGGGGAGAGGGGCTTTAGACGAATCAGTTCGTCTCGTGAACGGCAGCAACGGCTGCCGAAGGTGGCGGAGAGAGGGGGATTCGAACCCCCGTTACCTTTTGGGTAATCACGCTTTCCAGGCGTGCGCCTTAAACCACTCAGCCATCTCTCCACGAAGGCAGGCAAAAACCATAGACCGGCAAAACGTCATTGGCAATGCCCGACCGCAGGTTGGGCATTGCTGACTGTGATGCGCGTGTGCTCCGATTGAGAAAGGGATCTGAGCAGGGTGCGCCTTCAAACGCACACTCTTGCTCATTTTGGGAAATCTGCGCTAATCGTAAGCAGACTCAGCCCCTTATGCGCCTTCACCCATCCACCCCGCGCCGCCTCCACTCCTGCCAGAGCAGAGGGTTCACCCTAATCGAACTGCTGGTTGTCATCGCCATCATCGCGATCCTTGCTGGCATGCTTCTGCCAGCGATCAGCAAAGCGAAAGCAAAGGGCCAAGGCATCTTCTGCATGAACAACACCAAGCAGCTGATGCTCGCCTGGCGCATGTACGTTGACGACAATGATGATAAGGTGCCTTTCGCGTATGCTCCACCAGACCCATCCCATCCAAATTATTACAAAGCATGGACGCAAGGGGTGCTCGATTGGAGCCCGGCCAATCAAGCGAACTGGAACGTGACCAACACGCTCGCGCACGGCCAGATATGGAAATACACCGGCAATGCGGCTTCAATTTACCAGTGCCCGGCGGACATTTACACCGTGCCGCCTAGCTCAGGCCCGTACCGTGGCCAACCAACCCGGCGCGCTCGCAGCAATTCAATGAACGCCTGGGTCGGAATGAACCAAGGCGATTACACATGGTTCGGGGGCACTGCCTATCGACGTTTCATGAAGATGGCCGACATGGTGGCTCCAGGTCCTTCAAGGACATGGATCTTTGTCGATGAGCACCCGGACAGCATGAACGATGGCTTCTTCGTTATCGATATGAACCCATATCCCACTGGAACCCCAGTGCTGCCAGACGTTCCCGCGAGCTTCCATAACGGCGCTTGCGGTTTTGCCTTTGCGGACGGCCATTCCGAGATTCACAAGTGGACGGATGCCCGAACGAAGTTTCCAGTAAAGAAGGCCGCCTTGCCTGCACGCAATCACGCTGGGAACCGGGACATCACTGAGTGGTTTTGGAAAACAACCACGTCGCGCTTCGATGGAAGGTAACGGACCGTTTTATTCCTGCCTAAGCAGCTTGTACTTCAAGTACGCCTCCGCAGCCGCATACCTCGCTATGCGGAAGCCGAGCCTGCCGTCTAGAAACCCCAGGCGAAGGATGTAGGCGCGGAGGAAACGAAAGAAGCCGTGGGCCAGCGGCGCCAGCGCGGACACTCGCCTCCCCTGCTCTCGCTGGCTCTCGGCCCAAAGCCGCGCATATTTCTGGCACCGCTCCCAATGGTCTATAGCGTCCCGGAATGAGTAGTGATAAAGCTCGCCTCGGAGCGAAACGACTTCCCCGGGCATCTCCAAGCGTTCGTGGACTTTGCCGCCGGCAAACTTCGCCCCTGCTCTGCGGAAGAGGCGAACGAGCCGGTCAGGATACCAGTCTCCATGGCGGATCCATTTGCCCTCATATTGCACAACGCGAGAGATGCTGTAGCCGCCAACGCGCGACGGCGCCCCCGTTGCCTTCAGCGCTTGAATCTCATTCCGCAATTCGGCTGAGAGTTCTTCGTCCGCGTCGAGGCTGAATATCCACTCATGTTGCGCCGAGGCCAGCGCGAGATTCTTTTGCCCGACATACCCAAGCCACTCCTGCTCAATCCATCGTGCGTTGAAGCGCTCGGCAATGCTCTTTGTCGCATCCACGCTGCCGGAATCCACGACCACGATCTCATCCGCAATGTGCTGAACACTCGACAAGGCTCGCGCGAGATTGGCCTCTTCGTTCAGGGTAATTATGCAAACCGAAATCTTCATTTCGCGTTGGCGTTTCTTCGCTCCGCTGCCGCGAGTTCCAGGACTTGAACCGTTTGCGCCACATTGCGTTCCAGGGAAAGGTCGCACCCTGCTCTGACCCGCTGCTTTCGCCCCGCCCAGTATGCCAAACGCTCCACGATGGTTGTGATGTCACGCGGGTCTCTAATTACAGACCCGTTCACGCCCTCCTCTAAAACTTCCGCAGCGCCATTGCTGGAAGACGTAATCACCGGCAACCCAGCGGCAAGGGCTTCAAAGCAGACGTTTGCTGAAGGTTCGTATATCGGTGGGAAGAGGAACAGGTCAGAGGCTGCATAGGCCACCTCCACCTCCCGCAGGACTCCGGCGTATGTGACGCCGCTCACGTGGAAGGGTGGGTTTCCTTTGCCGACCACAAGCATCTTTGCGTCGCGAGCAGAAGATCGGAATCTCCCAAAGGCTTCCAACGCGAAGCTCAGCCCCTTGCGCTCCCAACCGGACCCGACGAATAGAATCACGCAGTCGCGTTCGCCAAAGCCGAAACGGCTGCGCGCAGCAGCACGATCCACCGAAGCAAAGCGCGGCAGTTCGATGCCGTTGCGAACCAGGTGAATGCGTTCGTCAGGATAATTGAAGCGTTCCACGATCTCCTTCCGCACCATCTCCGAGTTCACGATCACTCTGCGAGTCGCCCGCAAACTGAACGTCTCCCGCTCCAGTTCGCGCATCGTGCGATGAAAACCACCCCAACCGATAAAGGGCTTCCGCCATGCAGGCGCGTGCTTGCGCCGCTGCTCAAGCCAGACCGCATGCACGCCATCACCCGCGCGGTATACGTCCTGCGCAATCGTTCGTTCGAGGCTGAACACACAGTCCCATGAGCCTTCCGCGAGCTTCGCCTGCACGGCTTCCGCAAAGACGCGGGGAGCCGCGGCACGTGAGCCGGCGGCATGGACTTGATGAAACGTAATGCCCGCAGCCGCTTCCCAATTCTGCGCGAAGAGGTGAACCTCATGGCCCCCCTGTTGCAAAGCCCCAAGCAAGCGCTGGAGATAAAGCTCAGCGCCACCGGAAGTGGAGAAGTTGCGGCGGATCAAGGCTACTTTCACACGCCTAGAACTTAACGGTGAGTTGCGCAGCTATCAGCTGATCACCTTGCTGAGGAGCCCCACTGTGCTCACGTGTGAAGCTGTACTGGAGCTTGGCTTGAAGGTGCCGGTTATGGCGGTAGCCCAGGGCAGCATCGATGCGCCAAAGGTCATCGTCCCACTCTTCACTCGAGCCGGCGCTGTTGCGAACGTCGTCGAAGAGTTGCTGATTCCAGCGGCCAGCCACAAACCAATGAGCGCCAAGCTTGCGCTTCGCTTCCAAAAAGTAAGCAAGTGAATCGGCATCCCCAACCGCAGGCGTTTCGAATCGGCTCGCCATGGCCTCCCCCCAGATTTGCCAATGATGCCAGGCGTAGCTGACATCAGAGCCAATTGTGATTTGCCGATAATCGTCCAGCGTGCGGGCGTTGGCGGTGAAGCCGGGCGTTGCTTCAGCAACAGGAAGGTAGAACGCGCCAACACTGGCGGAGGCGCCGACGTTCCAGGCCGCGCTTGGACGATAACCGAGCCGGCCTGTGAAAGTCGGATGCTCCCAGCTATTCTCGAGCGGATCCCACGCAGAGGGCCGCGAGGAAAGGCCCGCGTTTTTCACTTCCACGGCGTAATCAAAACGCTCAATCGCGCCGAAGATCGAAGCTCCCGTGGCATACGATGGTCCCCAGATAATCGGCAGCCAGCCCCGTTTGTTGGTTGGGGCCGCCTTGCGGGCGAGGAACGGGCCGGGAGCAGCCAGCGCGGCTTGATCCCCCATGATCGTCATGTGCTCGTAAGACAGAGGGGCGTTGATGAAAGGATTGTTCCAAGAATCGTGACGATCCACCCAACGGCCAAAGACTGTCGCGAACTTGCCGGCCTGAATGTTAATGATCGGCGCCGGCCACGGCGTGTAGCGCACGAAGTATTCATCCGCGCGAATTTCTCCGTCGGGTTCGGCGCCGGGATCGAAACCCCGATCAGCCCGCGCCTGCACGAACATGTAGAAATGTTTTCCAAGGTTCGCGTCGAGAAATAACGAGAGGCGCGGGTTGAAGAAGAAGTCGTCATCCTCGAAAAGGAGCGCAGGCGAAGGCTGCTCCACATAATAGCCCTCGATGTCGAGCAAACCACTCACATCCGCGCGCATGGCTCCGTTGCGCGTTTCGAAATGAAGCGCCTCATCGACGGGCTGTAGCAGATCCGCCGCGCTCAGATGAGCGGCTCCAGCGAGCGCCAGCGAGAGACAATATCCTGCGCTTTTTCGCAGCAGCGTCATGAATGAAGCCGCACTTTATAGGTCTGCACGGGCGCAGCAAACCCTTTCAGTTTTACTGGCTCGTTTGAAATCACTTCAAATCCGGAGGGGAGCGCCGCGCGCGTGGCTTCATCAATCACGATTTCCATCCGCCCAGCCTGGCTGCACAACCGCGCAGCCAAATTAACCCGCTCACCCAGCACCGTATAACTCATCCGATCCGAGGAGCCCATTCGCCCAGCAACGACCTGCCCCGAGGCAATGCCGATACCCATCTCCAGGGCGAGGCGCGCCGAAAACAGCCATGATAAGATCGCCGACAAACTTATCCACAATCCCGTTGTGCGCGTAAACCACCTGTGTCAACGGAGCAAAATGGTTGTTCAGCATCTGAATGACCTCCTCCGGCTGCATCCGTTCTGTAAGCGCGGTGAAACCACGAATATCGCAGAACAGAACCGAGACTTCGCGCAACTCGCCGCCGAGAGATATCTTCCCTGCAATCAATTCCTCAGCGACCGATTTGTCCGCGACCAGGTCGAGCACGCTGCGATACTTCTCCTTCATTTCAAGACCGGCCGCCATGGCGTTGAAGGAGGCGCTCAGTTGGCCGACTTCATCTCGCCCCCGCTCAGTGACACGCACCTCATACTCGCCCTTCGCAATCTTCTCTGTCGCTGATGAAAGTTCTGTAATCGGCTCTGACAGGGTCTTTGCCAGCATGAGCCCGATCACGATGCTCGCGATGAGCGCCGCTGCGCCGAGGGCAACCACCGTGGCTTTGAGCTGTGCTTCTGCTTCGCGTTCTGCCCGCGTGGAAAAAAGAACCACTTGGCGGGCGCTATTCGCGTCGCTTTGGCCGATCCTGGAGGCAAACAAGCGATATTCCTCGCCTTCGTCTGCGACGAGCGCTGAGCGGCCTCCAGTTTGGGAAAGCTGTTGCGCGAGTTTGCCACCAAGGCCTGGTGGAATATTCGCGGAGAACAATCGTCCGTCCCGCCAAATACCGCTCAACGCCGCATCTCCGTCCCCATCGCGCTCTGGCAGCTCCGCCTTAAACCCCAGCGCGATCCCCCCGATGAGAGCATCTTCACTCACATCGATCACCGGCAAATGGATCACCTCGATCAACTCCACGGCTCTGCCGTTCGTGTGCGTGAGATAACCCGTGACTGCGTTCGTGATGCCGCTGCTTGATAGTTGAAGCGTGGGCAACCCAGCGCGCTCATCCAGCGGGGGGATTATTCTTCCCTCTGCGCTGATGACCCGAAAGAAAACCGCCTTGGAAATAATCAGCGCCTTTGCCGCCGGGCTTTCCAGCTCATTGCGAACCACATTGTACAACACCGCGGCCGCATCAGCGCTGCCAGCATCTTCATTGGCTTCCCGCAGTGTGGCAATAAACCGGACTTGCCTCGTCAACGCCGCGCACGCAGCTTGCGCTTGAGAGAGACGCTCCAATCGCTCGCGCTCAAAGCGGGCCACCTCCCGCCTAAAAGCATCCGCAAACAGCGTCTCGTGAGAGCGCTCAATTTGGCGGGAAGTGAAATACAGAATCGCCGCGGTGATTACCGCCGCGAGGCCGGAGAGCGACAGCAGAAGTTTCCACCGAAAACTTAGGTCACCCCACCTCATGGTTTATGGGCTGAAGCTGGCCTTAACAACTTGCCCCCGGCTCACCTTCACAGGCTGGGAGAGTGTCCGCTTTTCATCGAGCCAGGCTTTCAACGTGTATTCGCCAGCAGGGATATTGGTCAGCACGAAGTGACCATTTGTGCTCGTACGGGTGAAATGTGGCGTGTCGAGCACCAGGATGCTCGCGCGCATGTGCTCGTGGATCTCGCAATAGAGCTTAACCAAGCCCGGCTGGTCGAATGTTATCGACGGTGCTTTCTCCTCTTTTTTGTAGCGACCGAGGTCGAAACGCTTTGGTTTGGAATAGGAAAAGACGTTGTGGTAATCGTCGTCCAGGTTGGGGAACGCGACGGTCGCGCCTTTCTGCACAGGCAGCACGCTCTCTGCGAATTGAAAATCTTTCTGCGGCATCACCTGCTGCGGAGCCGCTGTCGAGGGCGCGAAGGCTCCTTCCAGGTACA
>Ga0196963_10001623_pt1 | contig 14724 bp, 13 predicted proteins | sample S1_5metaG_FD_148600 | JGI IMG/M metagenome (GOLD analysis project Ga0196963, IMG submission 148600) | Soil microbial communities from Anza Borrego desert, Southern California, United States - S1_5 | ecosystem: Environmental > Terrestrial > Soil > Desert | place: USA: California | collected... | reverse complement strand
AAAGATAGAGAGCTTTGTGCCTTTTTGTTCTAGGGGGTTAAATTCTTATCGGTTCGGATCGCCGTAGCCAATCACAGCTACCTTATGTCGGTAGATTAGTTCAGCCCCATACCAACCAGACAAGCCGAGAACAGTTGCGACAATGGCTGAAATGGCTAGTCCTAGAAATAATATGTTTTCTGCGCGATCGCCTAGACGTACACCAAAGTTCAGAATTGTTAAGACAACAGCAGCAATATTAAGCAACATATGTGCCCAACCTGCTTTGCGCTTGCGGACTCGTTCAATTCTCAAGAAATCCAGTAATCCGGTGAGAACTGCTGGCGCAGAACTGACTAAACCAGCGCCAATTAGCCAATAAGCAGCTCGCGCCCAAAATAAGTCTTTCGTCAACCAGTAACCGATGTCGGCAGCAGGTGCAGCTACCAAGAACGCGATCGGAAACAGAACAATGAGGGGATGCAGAGGATGACCTGCAACCGCAACGGTACTAGTCACACCGCTATCTTGATAGTCTGTCTCGTCGCTTTCAATTAGGGGGGGAATACTGGGAGTTTGTGTCATGATGAGTCCCTCTTAACTTTTATGATTTCTTAAAAGTGAGAGCCGAAAGTAGCTCCCACTCTTAAGTAGTCGTGGTGTTAGTCTGAGGGAAATTGCTCAACGTGTGCTTCTGCCTGAAGGGTCATTTTTCCGGCTTGCACTTCTAATTTTTGCAAACGTAGTGACATGCCTTCAAGTTCAAAGTTACGCAAATCTAGCAGTTCACTGGTTTTTGCTAAGAGTGCTTCAGTGATATCTGGGGACAACTCTTTGCCTTCTGAGTACTGAACATTGTCTAGCGAGACGCAATAACCATCTGCACTTTTGCGAGGAACCGCTGTAAAAGCAACTTGCTTTGTCTCGTTGGTTTCACGCAGCAGAATTTGGGCATTCAGCGCTACTTGGTTCTCACCAGGCAGACTAAATTCTACTTGGCGTGTATCAATAACAGTAGGCTGACCATTGATCTGCACCTCAAGATTTTGCAGCTTATCCCGGATAAAGTCAGAATTAAATGCCCGGTTAATGTCCTCTTCTTTTAGGACAACCTGAGCTTGTGCCTTTGTTGGTTGAGTCAGTTCAATTTTACCAATCGCAGCACTGAGGGGATTGATGCTAATTTTACCCGTCCTCACTTCTAATTCTTCAGCGCGGAGGTCTTTTTCCATCACCAAACCTTGACCGTCAATGGAGACCGAATCCACTTGTCCCCCCATAAGCTTAAACGGATCTGTTTTAACCTCTACCTCCAACTTTTCTACTTCATCAAGTTGGCTAGATAGACCGATCTCTGCTGCCTTATTTAGTGCTTGTTCACCGAGTCCTGCACTTTGTTGTGTCACGCCTTGCTCTCCTGAGTTAAACCAATAAATGTTTATACAAGACTTACCCCTAACCCTTATTAATAAAGGCTAGAGAGATCTACAGCGGCTAAAATATCCGAAATTCTGTAAATGCTCGTCAGTCCTACTATTAGCCAATCTAGGAGATTGATGTTAAGAAATGTATCTGCCTCGCGAAGGAGACAAAAAATAAATTTATTGCGTTTGCTAACGCAAGATTATACCTATAAGGAGATGCTTTCTTTAGCCGCTTAATTTAAAATAAGCAGTCTTTAATTAGTGATTTAATTGATTATTAAACTGGCTTTTGTAAAAATAAAAATCTATTTTTAGAGGGAAGACAATAACAACAGTTGTCGATACAATTATTCGACTAAATTTTATTTTACTAATTAAGAAATATAAAAACTGGATCAGTCAAAAGAGAGATGAAGCCATGTAAAAATTTATGACACTCTGAATAGAGATTGGGTTTCCCAATGATTAATACTTAACGAGGAGAACTACGAATGGTAACAACGCTTGATGATACTAAGCGCATAGCGATTGGCACAGCTTTAGCAGATATGAAAGCGGTGCAAAACTTGCTCATTAGAAACGAGCAACTTTTTATTCAAGCCGTTACTGATGACAATATCCGTCAGCGCATTCAAGACATGCTCAATGACGATCAAAAGAACATGGGTGTTCTTGAGACAGTAATTGTTCAATATGGGGTTCCAGCAGAACCGAAACAAACTACTCAAGAATTAGTTCAGAAGACTCAGGAACTGATGGAAGGTTCTGAGTTAACCGTGTTTGAAAAAGTTACTCAGCATGAACTTCTCAAGCACGCTCAAACCATGAAGGGCTTACTAATTCACAAAGCGGCTCAAGTCGTGGGCGCTGATATTGAAGCTGCCATTACTCCTCTAAATACGATTAACTTTGAGAATCGCGCTCACCAAGAGCAATTAAAAGGAATCCTAGAAATTCTAGGCGTTCGTGAATTAACCGGAAAAGAACCGGATCAAGGTTTATGGGCACGGGTTCAGGATGCTGTTGCTGCTTTGACTGGCGTAGCTGGTAGTGTAGTTACCCGCACTGATGACGAAATGAGCATCCGTGATCTTATCCGCATGGATCACACCAAGACGGACACCCTGTTCATGGAAATTCTGAGCGCTAACGATCCTCAAAAAATCCAAGAGTATTTCGGTCAACTCTACAAGGATCTGACTGCACACGCTGAAGCTGAAGAGCAAATTGTTTATCCAGCAGTTCGCAGCTCTTATCCAGATACTCAAGATCTGTATGATGAGCAAGCTGAAATGAAGCAGATGCTGGATCAGATTAAGTCTCTGAGTCCTACCTCTTCTGAGTTCAAAGCTAAAGTTGAGCAATTGATGAAAGCTGTTCAACATCACAAGAATCAAGAAGAAAGTGATATGTTCCCGAAAATTCGGGATAACTTCAGCGATGAGCAGCAAAAGCAAATGGCTACAGAATTCAAAGCCGCAAAAAGCAAGATTCAGCAAGAACTTGCTGCTAAATAGTAATAGCCAACTATCTCCCTCAAGGGAAAAATAGTTAAACACTTTTAGCGAGCTTAAACTTTCCCATCACGTATGTGGTGGGAAAGTTTGCATAAAGGCTTGCTAGTTAGCTCTACTAATTGCCAAAATGCAGGGAGGTCAAATCCACCTCCTTCGCATTTTTGTTTTTCAGAATCATTGAATCCATTTAGCGTAGATTGGCTATTAGCACAGGAATCAGGGGAAGGAACACTAGAGGTAAAGGCATGGAGCCTAAGGAATTGTTGAGGAGATATAAATCCGGAGAAAGAGATTTTTGTCAAGTCAACTTGAAAAAAGCCAATCTAGAGGGCGCTAATTTGACGGGAGTAGACCTCAGTTGGGCGAACCTGAATCAAGTTACGTTAAGTCGAGCTATCTTGAGTCGCACTACGCTTAGTGGCTCTGATCTTAGTGGTGCGGACTTGCGGGGTGCGGACTTGCGGGGTGCTGATCTCAGTGGTGCTGACCTTCTAGAAACTGACCTAAGCGATGCTAATCTCAGCTTGGCTGAACTAATTGGGGCTGATTTGAGTGGTGCTAACTTGACGAGAACCATTTTGATAGGCGCTGATTTGATAGGGGTTAACCTGAGTGCAGCTAACTTGAGCGGATCTGATTTGCGGGGAACTAACTTGCAGGGAGCCAATCTTAGCCAGGCTAACCTAAGTGGAAGTCATTTGTATGAGGCAGATTTGAGGGAGGCTATTCTTTATGCAGCCAACTTCACAAAGGTGTTTTATAACGAAGCTACTAAGTTCCCTGAAGAATTTGAACCAAATGAGGCGGGTGCATATTTGCTGGTGCCGCATGCATCACTGGCGGGTATAGATCTGAGTCAATCTAAGCTTCCAGGTGTGAACTTGCAGGGAGCGGATCTCAGTGGAGTGAACCTGAGCCAATCTGATTTGAGTTGGGCTAACTTAAGTGAAACTGATCTAAGTGGCGCTAACTTGAGTGAAGCAAATTTGAGTGGCGCTAACTTGAATGGCGCTAACTTGAGTGGTGCTAACTTGAGTAGAGTAAAAAACTTGAATCAAGCTGCTCTTAGGGGAGCAAATCTCAATGGAGCGATTCTGCTGGATGATGTGATCCACAACTACTAAAAACTTCTGCTATAAAAAACCTCCCGTTAACCAGGAGGAAAAAAGCTTTGATATTCCTAAAACTTACGTCGTTAAAAGATCTGAAAAAATCAAGAATTGCTGACAGAGCAAAGGTTTGACCCAATCAAGCCTAGCCGTTAACGACTTTACCACCATTGGGGTGCAAAATTTGACCCGCAAAGTAGGAGGCATCATCTGAAGCCAAAAATACATAGCTGGGTGCAATTTCTTCAGGCTGTCCAGCTCGCTTCATGGGGACTTGTTGACCAAAACTGGCAACTTGGTCTTCTGGGAAGGTAGCAGGAATTAAAGGTGTCCAAATAGGACCCGGTGCAACTCCATTAACACGAATGCCTTTTTCAATTAAAGATTGGGAGAGCGATCGCGTAAAGGCGACAATAGCTCCTTTCGTGGAGGAGTAATCGAGAAGTTGTTCATTTCCCTGATAAGCAGTGACGGAAGTCGTATTGATAATCGCACTGCCTTCTTTTAGATGCTTGAGTGCAGCCTTCGTCAGGTAAAACATGGAGAAAATGTTCGTGCGGAAGGTGCGCTCTAACTGCTCAGATGTGATCTCTTCAATACTGGTTTTGGGATGCTGTTCTGCTGCGTTGTTCACCAGAATATCGAGTTTACCCAACTCGTCTACGGTTTGTTGCACCGCTTGCTGGCAAAGCGTTTCATCCCCAATATCACCCGCAATGGTTAAACACTTGCGACCGTATGATTCAACTAACCGCTTGGTTTCTTGGGCGTCATCGTGCTCATTTAAATACATGATCGCCACATGAGCGCCTTCCTTAGCATAGGCGATCGCGACTGCACGCCCGATGCCACTATCTCCTCCAGTAATCAGGGCTACTTTGTCTTGGAGTTTGCCACTACCCCGATATTGCGGATCGTCTGCTTTGGGTTTTGGCGTCATTTCTGATTCAATACCTGGTTGCTGCTCCTGATGCTGGGGGGGTTGTAACTCTTGTTCAGTAGGCATATCTAAAGATTCCTTATTGGTTAGGTAAAAACTGAACCTTGGATTGAAATTACCCAAGGTTGTGGCAAAATTGGACAAGATTAAACTTGATCAGGATTTGCTAAAAAAGGGACGTTTACCCTAGGGATCGCTCTGATTAGGAGTTTAGTCCTACCCTAGGAGTAATAAAGTGGAGGAAGCGGCAAAAACTCCACACCGTTTTTATGTTGTTAACTTCAATTCGTACCGCTCATACCTCTGACGCCGCTCTCCTTTGAGATATGACAATGGGGCACAGCGATAAAACCCCCAGACGGTGTAATGTGTTTTTCACTCCAATAAAGATTAACAACGACCTTTTGAGCTTTTATCAACCTCTGGGGTGAAACCTCTGTGGGTAGCCTTCAACCTGAAGGGGTATATCTATTTAGTGATTAAGAATGCGATCGCACCGACAAGCAAGATGTGTGCGAATAGATTATTGCTGAGTTTTTTGGGGTTTCTGCTCTGACCAAATGGGTAGTTGGTTAACTTGTTGCAGGGTTAAATCCACATAGGTAATCCCATTACCGGCTACAGGTGCTTCCCCAAAATAACCTTCAGGGCCATCATGGGCATGAGGACCACTAATAGTAGAGGTATAACGACCTGCCATACGCGCTTGGGTGAATGGTGAAGCTACATTCCACAACCAACGTGACGGAAACACAATTCCCCCAATATCCTCAATCAAATCGCGACGACCCCGAAAGTGGTAAACATGGTCACTAGCATCAAAGCCATTCTTACCATTAAACACACCACCAATCGAAAGCACCGTAACATTGGCATTGAGTTGCTGCTTCAGGTAAGGAACTGCATTAAGCGAAACTTCAGCCCCCCCACTCGTCCCAATCAAAATAATCTTGATGGGTTGGCTGGAGTCCTGTGGAATGGGATGTTTAGCGTTCATCCGGTCAATAATGGCAGAAGCAATCCCTTGGTTATAAATCGTGCCATAGCGAGGATCGGCAGAAATGGCAAATCGCCAGAGATTGCGGATTTTAATCAGAACATCAGCAATCGGTAAACTGCTTTTTGCCTCATTAGCAAAGCGCCATACAGGAGCCATCGCTCGCTGTCCGCCTAAACTCTTATTAGCTACCGAGTAAGGGAAAACATCTCCAACCGCCACACAGTTAGGATGAGTTTGAACTAAATTGTTGAGAAAAGCTGTTTCTCCAGGGGTTAATTCATCCGCAGAAAAATCTCCAACGCCTGGTAAAAAAACAATGTAACAATTAATTTCCTTAGATTTAGGAATTGACGTACTGTTGGGTGCTCTTAAGCTTCTCGATCTGGGTTGCGAATACTTGGAGCGGTTCTGCTTCAGACCTAGGAGTTCAGATCCCTGCTGAAACCACCACACCAACGTTCCTACAGGGGAAACAATCCCCCAAATGAGTAGGATGGCTCCTGCGATCGCTAATAGCTTTAAAGCTCCTCCACGAAGCCACTGAAGGATTCGCCCAATGAATCTCAGCATTTAATTTAATGGATAAGTTGAGTAGCCTCACCCAAGAGCGCGATCGCCCTCTTGAATAGGTTGAACTTTTTTTGTAATTTGCTGTCTGAGACAGTATCCTATCAAGTTGTTATTAGTAATGAACAGTAGGGGTTGAAGGTGAGTGACACAGATGCAAAAGGAGGTTTGCGTAGCACCCTCTGGAAAGCCCTCTCTCTGGATGGAAACTTTTATGAAAATGCTCGCCACACAGCCAAAACGACTCGCATCGCTCGAACGATCGTTATTCTAGCTGCACTGTCCCATATGCTGGGGAGTGCTGTCATCTTATTGATTAATCTAGCCTCGCTGCCTGTTTTAGTGGTAGCACTCCTGATTGATGGTCTTAGCGTTGTTGGTGGTTACTATTTTTGGACGTTTACAATTTTCAAAATAGGGCAGTGGTGCAAACCCAATCACGTCACCTATAAAGAGTTGCTGATTCCCATTGGTTACGCTTATGCACCCCAAGTGCTAAATTTCTTAACCGTCATTCCTTTATTAGGACGACCGATTGAACTGGTACTATCCGTTTGGAGCTTGTTAGCCGTCATCGTGGCAGTCCGGCAAGGGCTAGATATTAGCACCAACTGGGCAGCATTAATCTGTTTGGTCGGCTGGCCTTTGGTTCAGATAGCGATTGGTTTTATACAGATTTTAGAACAGCGTTTGGTACAAGCTTTTTAGCTTACTGATAACACCTTACCCCTCTCCATAATTGGAGAGGAGCAAGACTGAATTCCCTTTTTTTAGGTAGGAGTGTTTAATACTAACTACCTTAAAAGAGTGGTTATACCGAAACCATTTCTTTATGTTCAATTCGCGTTCCCAGCAGTTGTAGAAACGCGGCTAACCAACTGGGATGAGCAGGCCATGCGGGGGCTGTCACCAAATTACCATCAACCATCGCTTCATTGGTGGGGATAGGCACATAAAGCCCACCCGCGCGGGTAACATCGGGACCGCAGGCAGGGTAGGCAGTGCAACTCTTGCCGTTTAAAACGTCTGCGGCTGCTAATACCTGCAAGCCATGACAAATGGCAGCGATGGGCTTATTTGTCGAGGCAAAGTGGCGAGTGATTTCCAGGATAGTTTCATTTAAGCGGATATATTCTGGTGCGCGTCCACCGGGAATCACTAAGGCATCATAACTGTCAGCAACCACTTCATCGAAAGTAGCGTTTAAAGTAAAGTTGTGACCAGGCTTCTCACTATAAGTTTGATCTCCCTCAAAATCGTGAATAGCAGTTCTTACCTTGTCTCCAGCTTTTTTATCGGGACAAACCGCATCAACAGTATGACCGACCATCTGTAATGCTTGGAAAGGAACCATGACTTCATAGTCTTCTACAAAGTCACCGACGAGCATCAAGATTTTCTTACCAGTCATGTTCTAACTCCTGATCAAGGTTTGATTTAAAATTCTAGATAACTGAGAACCGCTGCTGATGAAGAGTTATGCTGAATTACAAAACCCATTAACATCCAGCTTCCAGTTTCGATTATCTCTAATTGCCCAGGAAAATAGTGGTTTAGCGCTTAAGCTAAAGGTCTGCTTAATGTCTTGTTTAAGCTGGCAGGACACAATGGTTATAAAACCAAGCTTGTAGAAATGCTTCCCTATAAAAGGCACATTTATGCACGAATCATCCATCAATCAGTTACTCGAAGACCTGAAAAATCCGGATGAAACGGTTCGCTATCAAGCTACAGCAGAACTTTGGCGTCTTTGGTTTCAGCAAAAGGGCATTATAGGGTTAGAACAGCTACAACGTAGTCAGGCAATGCTGGAGGAAGGCGAGATTACCCAAGCTGAAGCAATCCTGACAGAATTAATCACAGGCTTACCAGACTTTGCAGAAGCTTGGAATCGTCGGGCTGTGCTTTACTACCTGATTAGAGAGTACAGAAAAGCGATCGCAGACTGTGAAAAAGTACTCCAACTCAATCCCGCGCATTTCGGCGCACTCCACGGTTTAGGTTTGTCTCATGCCGCCTTGGGAGAGTACAGTGCTGCTATCCAAGCATTTCGACGCGCTTTAGAAATTCAGCCCTTTGCTATAGAAAATCAAAGGTTGATCTTGGAATGTACTGCTCAGTTGAGCTAATTAGAACTGAGGACGTAGGCATTTTTGTGAAAGCATCAGAATTTTCCCAGTCCCCAATACCTAATTCCTAAAACCTTAATTCTGTAGTCCTCTTGAAATTACCGCATTAGCCAAGTATCAATTGGCTGTGTTGACTTCACTAAATGCATACCCGCAGCAGCAAAGCGACTAAACGCTTCCTCGCCTTGTTGGGTATAATCCACCACGCCAGGAACCACAACAGGAGACGTGCAATCTTCTAGCAGATAGACCTTTTTGGCTAAGTTAGCATCTTTAGCTTGAATCTCAGTTAATAAGTCGTCAATTGTCCAAGCAACACAATGGCTCTTGGCTTGACCTGCAATAATGACGGCATCGAACTCTAGCAAATGTTGAATTAAGCTGATATTTTTTTGAGCAATCGGGTTCCCATCCACGCCTTCTAAAACTTCTGCGCGGAGAATCGAATAGTTTTCCGTTAGAGGGTTGTCGCCTTTAATCTCAAAGCGGGTTTGACTACTGCGGGCGATGCAATGGAAGAATAACGCCTCTTCGACGGCTGAAACTAAAGCATGACCAATCCCCCCTAGCATGGAATGGTAAGGCCAGATGGTTAAGGGATACTTACCCGCATTAGTCAGATTTTGCACATAGTGTAGGGCGTGTTGTTGGAGTTTTGAGTAGTCACCGCCAACAATATCGGCAACTGCTGGGTTTACTTTCCAGATGCCTTGCTGAATATCACTCGGAGTAATTTGGGTAGCAGCGGGAATGGGATATTCTCCAGCCTCATTAATCCAGAATAAGGGATGAAAAATCTGCATGGCTGTGTGAGTATCCATGGCTGGGGCGATCGCCGTAATCACTCCTAAATTACGATAGATAAACTCACACAACCGCACGTTGTCATCTAGAGCACCTGTCCCACTGCTACCGCGAACAAACAGTTCAAAATCCGGGGTGCAAAACGTGTTTTGTACGTCAATTAATAACAAGCAAATGCGGGTTTGATCTTGGGAGGCGGGAGGAAGATCATATTTTTTTGCCCAGTCTCTCGCGTCTACTGCCCTTTGCTGGTAGGGAACTCGCCAAACTTCCTTAACCTTAGTAGCGTCAAAGTGAGGGGGGATGGGGAGTTGAATGCTTGTTTGCGTATACATGGCGATCGCCTCTCTATAAAATAAAATTAGCTGAAGGGTTACTTTCCTGACTGGCTACAGTCTTCAGCTAATTAACTTCAATGTATGCGATCGCCTTTCAACTCAGTTATTGCTTAATTGTCAAAGACTCCAAAAAGGTATTTGCTTCAGGAAAATCAACCTGACCATTTTTAGCCGCAACTAAAGCTTGATAGGCTTTAAGGTTATTAGGGTTGATAAAGATCCGGGCTTTGGCAGTGGTTCCATCAGGTAAAGACATCGTGAATTGTCTGCCTGAATATCCACTTTGACTAATCTTTTTGCCATCTTTGAGTTTAGCGCCGCTGCTTTGTACAGCACTAGCTTGAGCATTATCCAAAACAGCTTCAACATTCGCTTTATCAAGTTTTGTCCCAGGGGGTACCGGAAGGGTTAAATGACGAGTTAGGTAAATGCGTTGTTGTGCCTGATCCAGATATCTCACTTCTACACCAGAGACTTGACCTTGGGGTGATTGCGTTGCTTTTGGTTGTTCCTCTGGTTTAGCAGGAAACTGAACACTATAGTTACCCTCTGAAGAAGCATAACTGTACCAGTTATTGCTGGCAGCGGTAGCACTAGGACTGGTAGCAACGTTAGGAGAAGCGGAAGGGACAGGAGATTGCAGAATTGAAGAGGGAGACGCGGAGGGGATAGGAGATTGCAGAATTGGGGAAGGAGAAGCCGGAGGAACCGATGATTGCACAGAATCCGGTGAAGCGCTTGATTTTGGGCTGTTATCACAAGCAGCGAGAGGCGCAACTAAAAGGAAAAGAATCGAGAGTAAGCGTAATTTCATGTTGTTTTTTTATCTACTCAATCTTGTTGAACAATCTCAACTAAAACGATTTCCCAGGTGAAAAAGTAAAAGTCAAAAGTAGTACGGATGAAAACTTTGGCTTGATGGGGGTGCTATTTCTATTTTGGGCGCTTCAATCGGGTCTCCTTTACTTCTCTGCGACGCTAGAAGCCAACTGGGAAGACTGATTTACGGGAGGAATTCCCGCCAAATCTAAGATTTGAGGAATTAAATCTTCTCGCTTTACCGCCATCATGTGAACGCCTTGGCAAAGTTGACGCGCCAGTTGAACTTGTTCAGCGGCAATTTTCACTCCTTCCTGGAGGGGATCTGAAGCCTTGGCTAAGCGATCAATGATGTACTGTGGTATCTGAACTCCAGGCACACAGCGGTTGATAAATTCAGCATTTTTGGCAGATTTCAGCAAAAAAATCCCCGCTAAAATGGGCTTTCCGGTACCTGCTGCAATTTTGTCCATAAACTTCTCCAGCAGGTCAAAGTCGGAAATCAGTTGACTTTGGAAAAATTGGGCACCAGCTTCTAACTTACGCTCAAAACGACGTTGCAGACCGGATACACTGGGCGACTGAGGATCAACCGCAGCTCCCATAAATAGATCGGTTGCTCCATCAGTCAAGGGTTTATCATTGCAATCGACGCCCTGATTCAGCTTGCGAATCAGTTGCAGTAGCCGTACCGATTCTAGATCAAAGACTGCTTTGGCGTCTGGGTGATCGCCAGCTTTCACTGGGTCACCTGTCAATGCCAGAATGCTGCGGATGCCGAGGGCATGGGCACCCATGAGGTCAGCTTGCAGACCGATGCGGTTGCGATCGCGGCAAGCCATCTGACAAATTGGTTCAATCCCCTGCTGCACTAAAATGGCAGAAGCCACCACAGGACACATCCGCAGTACTGCCCGACTACCATCCGTGATATTGATCGCATGTACCCGTTCCTTGAGGAGTTGCGCCATACCGATCATCTGTGATGGGTTACCTCCCTTAGGAGGTGCCACCTCTGCGGTAACAAGAAATTCACCCGCCTGAACGGCAGATCGGAAATTAGCCATTGTCAACTCTGGACTCTCTTGATGAATAAAAGGACTCTCAACAGTTTACGCAGAAGTCGTTAGTAGTCAGGAGTCAGAATACTTCTGGCAACTCGTTAACGACGTGAAATCTCAAGCGTCCGTCAAGCATCTGGGTGAAAACCACAAAAATTTGACTGAAGATAACTGAGAATAGTGGGAGATGATTCTAAACTCCATCCTGTTTGGGACGGAGTTCCTTTGTCTAGTGTCACAGAGGCACTGAGTAACCTAATGCTGCTTTCACCTGGGCGAGGGTTGTATTGGCAATTTCTTCTGCCTTTTCCCGTCCTTGCCGTAATACGGATTCCAAATATCCCTTGTCATCCATCACTGCTTGATATTTGTCCTGCATTGGCTTCAAGGCAGCAATCGTGGTTTCGGTCAACAAAGGCTTAAACTCACCCCAACTCATATCCTGGCATTCTGCTGCTACCGCTTCCTTGGTTTTTCCAGACAGCAACATATACAGGGTTAACAGGTTGTTACACTCAGGTCTTTCGGAGTCATCAAAGGTTAAGCCCCGCACTAAGTCAGTTTTACACCGCTTAATCTTTTTGGCGATCGCATCCGGGCTATCTAGTAAGTTAATCCGACTCTGATCCGACGGATCAGACTTCGACATCTTTCGCGTGCCATCTGTGAGACTCATCACTCTAGCACCTTCAGCCCGAATTAGCGGATCAGGTAACTTCAAAACTGGTTTTTTCCGGGCAAATTGATGATTAAATCGGACGGCAATGTCACGGGTGAGTTCTAAGTGCTGCTTTTGGTCTTCCCCAACGGGCACTTTATCAGCTTGGTAGAGCAAAATATCGGCTGCCATCAACACCGGATAATCAAGCAACCCAGTTCCAACGTTTTCTCCCTGCTTAACCGCTTTTTCCTTGAACTGAATCATATCTTGTAACCAGTTCAGAGGCGTGATGCAGTTGAGTAACCAAGTCAGTTCACTATGGGCAGAAACATGAGACTGCACAAAGATGTTAGCGTGTTGCAAATCAATTCCACACGCCAGATAGAGGGCGGCGATGGCGTAAGTATCAGATGCCAAGGTCGCTGGATTGTGGGGTACAGTAATCGCGTGTAAATCAACCACACAGAAGAAATTTTCGTACTGACTTTGACCTTCTACCCAGTTGCGAATCGCTCCCAAATAGTTGCCTAGGTGCAGATTGCCAGTTGGTTGAACCCCAGAGAGAACTCGCTGCTTAGCCATTTTTTTAGTGGAATATTGTGTGCAGGGACTGCACAGAAAATTATATAGAAGTGAGAATTCAGGAGTTAAGACGTTAATAACCATTTCTGGCAAACGTATCTCCTAGCGGTTTTTCTCTACTTCTGATTTAACCTGTCTTCCTCTCTATCATGACTTAGCTATGAAGTTTATCGGGATTGACTTACAGGAGCGATCGCAACCTAGTAGACTTTGCTGCCCAGAGTAGGCAGAAGGCTGATTCAGCCTAGGTTTTATCTAACACCTAGTCTCTAACCCCCACATCCTGGGAACGTCAACAGGCTCACATCCGTCATAGCAACTTAATAGCCCAGAACCCCTATTCCATCAGCGTCTTGAGGTCAAAGACGTTTAGAAACTCCTCAGGGCAAAAATTAAGCAACATGAAGGGTATGATAAGAAAGTTGTCGCGTCTTAATGATGCGGATAATTCAGCTCTTCATGCCTTTGGAGATATCAGTATGGTGACGCTTAAGATCGTTGTTTATGTTGTTGTTGCATTCTTTGTTTCACTCTTTGTGTTTGGCCTTTTGTCAAACGATCCTGCCCGGAACCCAAAACGCCGGGATTTGGAATAAGCAGCCAACGCTTCATGCCTCAGGCCATCCTCAGGGCGAGGCATACCTCGCCCTCCTAGTATCCAGCGAGGTTAAGATCATGCGTCTGGACTGTCCCTGCGACCTAGGTTATTGAAAGATGCCCCATTCAGTCCCGCCGCCTGAAGCCCCTACTCTGATTGATAGCTTGCCGTCTGAGCAGGTTATCCCCTCAGATGATTCCTCAGTAGTTAACCAAAGCCTCTCAACCGCAGCCCTGGCGAAGCCAACCCCGCCGGAAGCCTTTGCACGAGAGTTTTCGCCTTTGACTGCTGCTAAGAGTGCCGCTTTGTTGGGGCCTTCAATTTCTGTAGGTCATTCCATTCTCCCGGCAGGAGCTTTCCTAGAGGCGGAGTCACCCCGCCCAGATAGTAGCGACGCTCAGGCAGTCGCAACAGTAACAAATACTCAGTCAGAGCCGAAGAGCGCCCCAGTCGGTAACCAGATATCAAGTACACCAGCCCCAAAGACTCCGCAGAAGGCGACTCTAATCGCTTCTTTGGCAGTGTCTGGTTTAGGTACGAGTAACCCAGAGGGCACCCGTATCTTGACTCAAGAGCGGGGAGGCGGGGTGAGAGAATTCCAGATTCAGCCTCCACTGCCGCAGACTCAACCGTTTCCAGGGCAGCCAGTTACCCCGACTCCGAGTAATCCTCAGCCCCAAAATATTCCTGCTCCTAGTCCAGAAACCCCAAGCAATGGAACCCCTACACCTACAGTTCCGTTGGGGAATCGGGGCGCGATAGAGTTAACCGCAGATCGACAAGAGTACGACGTTGAACGGCAAGTGATCACGGCAGAAGGCAATGTCGTGTTGCGCTTTCAACAAGCGGTATTAGATGCAGATCGGGTTCAGATCAATTTACCTAATCGGATTGCGGTCGCTACCGGAAATGTCGCTTTGAGGCGGGGACAGCAGGTACTGCGGGGCGATCGCTTTGAATATTATTTTGTTCAAGATAGCGGCGCGGTTTTAAACGCTAGTGGTGAGGTTTATCAGCCAACGGCGACGACTGATCTATCTGTACCTTTGCCCAATGATGTGGGAGCAACGATCTTACCCACTCGACCGTTGAGCGATCGCATTGCGGCAAATCAACCTTTACAGCAAATCAGCAATCCTGGAGGCTTTACTATTGGGATTGGGGCTGGCAGAAACATCGAAAATCTGCCGCCACAG
>Ga0196963_10001621_pt1 | contig 14741 bp, 9 predicted proteins | sample S1_5metaG_FD_148600 | JGI IMG/M metagenome (GOLD analysis project Ga0196963, IMG submission 148600) | Soil microbial communities from Anza Borrego desert, Southern California, United States - S1_5 | ecosystem: Environmental > Terrestrial > Soil > Desert | place: USA: California | collected... | reverse complement strand
CCGACGCTGATCAGGTAGCCGACGCGATCGCCGTCGTGGATCCCGTTGACGTAGCGGTTCAGGCCGATGACGTCGTTGGCGGTGTAGCTCCAGCGCTCGAGGTCGAGCATCTTGACCTGGTTGGCGGTGCGCCAGTTGCCGGCGTTGATCAGCACCCGGCAGGCGAGCTCGTCGCGGACGAAGCGCTCCACCTCGCTGTTGAACGCGTGCATGGTCTCCGAGAAGTACTGCATCTGGTCGTTGTGCCGGTTCGACGCCGAGACGTCGCCGCCCCACTCCCAGATCGGCTTGAACGCGACCAGGCCATTGGCGAAGTCGTCGCCCTCGGCGGCGTCGCCCTTCCACGCCTCGCGCGCCTTGTCGAGCGAGCCGTACTTGGCCTTCGCCCAGGCGCCGTGGTGCGCCATGAACGCGCGCCGCTCCTGCGGCCGCTGGTTCGCCTGGTCCAGGGTCGGACCGTTGATCGTCCAGAACAGCAGGCTGTCCTCGTTCTGGATCTGGAAGATCCCGAGCGCCGCGTCCTGGGCGAGCGGCACGCCGGTATGCGGATTGGGATGGGTGAACAGCGCGCGGATCCACGCCTTGTAGCCCGCCTGCATGGTCTTGTCCCAGAACAGCAGGCCGAAGCAGTCGCCGCCGGTGCGCCCGTGGATGCCCCACGGCTCGCCGAGCGGCGACACCGCCCAGAACGGCGAGAGCGTCACGTAGATGCCCTGCTCGCGGTAGGCGGCGATGCTGCGGTGGACGTGCTCGATCTGGCCGTAGTTGATCTCGTCGATCCGTTGGCCGGGCCCGGGATGCACGGCGCAGTGCAGGCGGACCATGTTGACGCCGCGCTTGGCGAGGAAGCGCGCATGCTGGCGCGCGCGCTCGAGGTCGTCGCCGATGGTCGCGTTGATCGCCCAGAAGCGCGCCTTCCTGCCGTTGCCCAGCGCGAGGTCGCCGTCGGGCGTGCGCTTCAGCCAGCCCGACTCGCCGGCGACCTTCTCGTTGAGCGACCGCAGGTCGAACATCGCCGTGGGATCGAACGCGTCGGGCTCGGGCTCGAACGCCCAGGTCCCGGGCATGGCGAGGCCGAGCTTCTCGCCCGGCTTCATCCGCGCGTTGGGCGCGAACGGCTTGCGGCTCAGCACGAAGCAGTCGAGCCCGCCGTGGTTGCTGTTGCCGGAATGCATGCGGAACGCGATGACGTTCGCGCCGGCCTTCAGCGTCACCGTGCCCGCGGGCGTCCAGCTGATGAAGCGCATGTCGGGCGCGTCGTTGGCGGCGATGTTCGTCGACTCGATCGCCTTGCTGAAGTCGATCGCCCGCCACTCGCCGCCGTTGAGCTGGTACGACAACGCCGCGCCGGCGATGTTGTTGGCGCGCACCCAGAAGTGGTGCTCGCCGGCGGTGGCCTCGAAGCGGTACTCCGCCGTGCCCTCGCTGGCGCCGAAGTTGTGCAGCCACTCGTCTCCGGAGAGCGCGCCCTTCTTGACCTGGTCGTACCAGCCCGGGTGGCGGTTGACCTTGGCGTTCGCGTCGCTCTCGCCCTCGATCCACACGAACTCCGACGCATGGGCGCTGGCGAGCAGGGCGATGGCGCAGATGAGCGGGACGGCGCGGGCGAGCGGCGGAAGTGCGGGCATGAGAGCCGATACGGCGGCGCCCTGCCGATGTTGATCGTGTGCAGGACCGCGGACCAGGCGATGCGCCGACCTGGGTGATCGGCGCCAGGGACCTGGACGAATCGCATCTGACCACGCACGCCCGTGAGGATCGACGCCGCAGGCAGAGCCCATCCCGCGGCGTCGATCGACTGGACCGGACTCGGCGACGATCAGACCGTCAGCAGGCTCCGGACCAGCTTCGGAGCGAGCAGCGCCCACACGGCCGCATAGATGGCGAGCTCGATCTTGCCGTCGCGCCAGAGCACGAGCGACCAGATCGCCAGACCGATGAGAAGGACGAGGCAGAGGATGTTGAGCGCGCGGGGTTTCATTGGCCCGCACGCTCGGGTGCGCGCTCGCCGCGCGTGTCCGGCTCCGGTGGAGGTTCTACAAGCGTCGAGCTTCGCGATCGTCGCGCACCGTCGCGTCGAGGCGCATGCTCGACGACACGTCGCGGACCGGACCTAGGTCGGCTCGCCGGGGCCCGCCTCGACCCGCCGGCGCTCCTCCTTGGTGTCGTGGCGGCGCAGCACGCCTTCCGCATGCACCTCGGGCCGCGAATCGGTCGCCGACGCCGGTGTCTGCTGATCCTTGGCATGCGCGCTGCTCATCAGCAGGTCGGCGAGCTGGAGCATCCCATCCCAGTTGGTGGCCTTGGTGATGAAGCTCTCCTTCGAGACGAGGCCGGTCTGGCGGATATCTGCGTAGTCGCGCTCCGGAGCGAAGAGGTAGACCGGGGTGTCGTCGTAGACCCTGGATGCGCGCAGGAAGCGGAGCAGCTGGCCACCCGTCACGAGGGGCAGATGCGCATCGAGGAGGATGCAATGCGGCGGCGGCAGATCGCGCGCCGTCTCCTTCATCTTGAAGTAGTGCAGCGCCTTGTCGCCCTGGTCGATCACCACCAGCTGGGCGGCGTGGTTGCGCTCGCGCAGCGCCTCCTCGAGCAGGATCGCGTCCCCGGCGTTGTCCTCGACGTAGACGATGGTCGGGATGTGGTTCTGCGTGGTATTGGGCACGTGCGCTTCCGGAGGGGCAGCGGACGATAGCGGCGGAGGGTGGAATCCAAGCGGGTCATCCTCTCTTTCACCGCGCCTCACGGGCGGAGCCCGCTGCTCCGGACGCGCGATGTTGACGCGCATGAAACGATTTCGCCTCGGCCGATCAGCGCGCGTAGGCTCGGATGATGCGCTCCATCGCCATGGCCGTCGTCCTCCTCGCCTCCGCCACGCCGTCGCAGGTCAGCGCCGCCGACAGCCGCTGGTGGCGTGGCAACACCCACACCCACACGACGATGTGCGACCACGCCGACAGCACGCCGGCGGCGGTGGCGACCTGGTACCTCAATCGCGGCTACCACTTCCTCTGCCTGAGCGAGCACAACGTCTTCATCGACCCGGCGACGGTGGCCCTGCCGACGCCGCGACGCGACGACTTCATCCTGGTGCCGGGCGAGGAGATCACCGGCGCGAAGGTCCACATGACCGCGCTCGGCATCGACGCGCTGGTCGCGTTCAACGCGACGGGGACGTCGGCCCAGATCATCCAGCGCAACACCGACCGCACGCGCGCCGCGGGCGGCGTCGCGATCGTCAATCATCCGAACTGGAGCTGGGGCGTCTCCGCGTCGGACATCCGCCCGGCGCAGAACTGCTACCTGTTCGAGCTCTACAACGGCCATCCGCACGTCAACAACCCGGGCGACGCGACGCACCCGTCGACGGAGACGATGTGGGACGACCTGCTGGACGACGGCATGGTCATCTACGGGGTCTCGTCCGACGACGCGCACCATTTCAAGAGCCTGCGCGACGACCTGTCGAATCCCGGTCGCGGCTGGGTCATGGTCCGGGCGCCGACCCTGGGGAGCGACGCGATCTGCGCGGCGATGGACCGCGGCGACTTCTACGCGTCGAGCGGCGTGCACCTCGCCGAGCTGACCGTCGACGGCGACGCCTATGCCGTGCGCATCGACGCGGCGGCGACCGAGGCGGAGTTCGCCCTGGGGACCATCCGCCCGTTCCTGCCGCCCGCGTCGCCGGCGCCGATAGCCGGCGGCAGGATCGAGTTCATCGGCCCGGGCGGCGCGGTGGTCGCGGCCGTCGACGGCCTGACCGCGAGCTGCGCGCGCTCGCCGGACCGCGCCTGGCTGCGCGCCAAGGCGACCTGGACGCGCATCGACGCGGGCGGCGTGGCCCGGCAGTGCTTCGCCTGGACGCAGCCGGTGTTCGAGGACGGCCGCCTCGCGCTCGTCCCCGATGAGAACGTGCGCCGCGGCTGGGCCTCGCCGGCGGCCTCGCCTCCCTCGAGCAGGGCCCCGGGGTCCGAGCCGCGCGGTTGCGGCGGCGGACTGGCGATGGGCGCGGCTGGCATGGGCCTGGCGATGATCATCGCCGTGTCCCGCCGGCGATAGGACGCGTCCGCGAATCAGGATCGCCGGGAAACCCGTCGCCGCGCGTCCGCGCTCGCTACGGTCCGCTCCATGACAACGACGCACCTTCCGACCGTGGTCTACGTCGAGGACAACGACGGCGACGCCGTCCTGCTGAAGGAGGCCCTGCTCGAGTGCGGCCACGAGGTCGAGCTGATGGTCATCGAGCGCGGCGACCAGGCCCTGCACTACTTCCAGGTGAAGGAGACCGCGCGCGACCTGCCGCCCCCGCACTGCGTGCTGCTCGACTCGCACCTGCCGATGGTCACCGGCGCCGAGCTGGTGAAGTTCTTGCGCGGCTCGGCGGTCTTCAACCAGACGCCGATCTACCTCTTCGCCTCCAAGCAGGACTACGATTCGCTGACCGCGACCGCGGAGGTGTCCTCCGACAGCTTCATCCGCAAGCCCGGCAACTGGAGCGGCTTCCTCGCCCTGGCGAGGCTGCTGATGAAGAGTGCCGAGGCGACCGCCGGCCAGCACGAGGCGGGCGGCGCCGAGCAGCAGTCCAAGGCGCACCCGGAGGTCACGGCGCCGACCGAGATCCGCCTGAAGGCCTAAGGCATCGGCGGCGCAGCGGCTGCGTGGTCCTCAGAAATCGCTGAGCGGTTCCGGCGCAGCCGGAGGCGCATCGCGGACCGGCGCCGAGGGCGCGGACGCGTCGGGCGTCACCTCGATGCGGATCGGCTTCTCCATCCAGGCGTGGTCGGGGTCCGAGGTGATGATCACGCCGAGCGTGTTGACGTAGGCGTACCAGCCATCCTCGAGCGGGACCCGCCAGCGCGCGAACGCGCTCGCCTGCTGCCAGGTGCCGAGCGCGTCGAGCTCGGCGGCGGTCGGGGTGCGCCCGGCGAACAACGGCGCGAACTCGCCGTAGGTCATCGACCCTTCGGCGACCAGGCCGCTCGGCGCCGATGGCGATGCCGGCCTGCCCGCGAACGGCTGCGCCTCGCGGTTCCAGGTCAGCGCGCTCACCCGCTTGAGCACCTCGATCTCGGGCAGGTGCCGGTCGCGCACGGCCGCGGCATGGCGGCGGTCGATGGCCAGGTAGATCGCGCGCGGCAGCGAGTACCGCGTGGTCTGCAGCGCCGTGATCGCCCCGAAGGCCGCCGACAACGCGGCGAGCGGCAGCACCTCCTCGTGCACGTCGAGCCCGTCGGCGGTGGCGGTCGCGGCGAGGCGGTAGCGCGGCAGATGGCGCGCGAGCGCCTCGACCGGCGGCAGCCAGCGCTGATCGAAGATCGGCGGTTCGGTGCTCAGCGGCAGGACGGCGAGCTTCTCCGGCTCGGGACCGATGACGTGCGCCAGACCCTGCAGCCGCGGCGCCAGCTCCGCCGCGTCGAGCGGCCGGAGCCAATCCGAGGAACGCTGATACGGCCACGAGCTGAGATGGAAGCCGCGCGGCGAGCGGTAGACGACGTACGACTGCCGCCCCTGCTCGTAGTGGCCTTCGGGCGACCAGCGTGCATCGCTGTAGTAGGCGAAGCAGGTGTCGACGATCTCGTCGAGGACGCCGGTCAGGCCGCGGAGCAGGTTGCCGGAGTCGATGCGGGGATCCTTGCTCCACGTCCGGCGCATGATCGTCGAGAGCCGCGACGTCCGATCCCCTGCGAAGTCCTGCTTCAGGTTCAGCGCCATGTGCATCGCCGCGCCGGCCATCGACGACACCAGCGTGCGATCGCTGCCCAGCATCAGCTCGGGCTGCAGCTGCGCGTACGCCAACGGCAGCCAGGTGCGGGCGAGCGTCGCGAGATCCGCCGTCGCGAGCAGCGCAGGGCCCTCCGTCGCGCCGACCGCCGGCCTGAGCGCGGCGGCGAGACGCCCGTCCGCGGTCGTCAGGACCAGGCGATCGCGCCCGAGGGCGACGCTGATCACGCCGGCAGGCGACGGCGCGGTCCATCGACGCGGCTCGGCGCCGGCCCGCCCACGCAGGGCCTCCATCGCCTTCACGACCACCGCCTCCATGCGCTGCGCATCACGGATGCCGAGCACGACCGTGACCTGGGGAAACGGCGCGGCGGCGTGGGCGGTGATCACCAGGTCGCCGGTGAACAGCTCGGCGAGCGCCTCGGGACCGCCGCCGAACCAGGCGCTGGTCAGTTTCCCGGCACGTCGCTCATCGCCGATGATCGCGCCGAGCAGCCGCGGCAGCGCCATCCGATCGAGCGCGACGCCGATCGCGGCCAGCGTCTGGTCATCGATCAGCCCCGCATACGTCGGCGCCAATGGCCGCAGCGGGAGATCGGCGCAGCCGGTCAGCGTCGAGCGGAAGCTCCACGACGTCCCCAGCGGCGCGGCGCTGACGACCACGCCCGGTGTCGAGGTGCGCCAACCCGGCAGCCACCGACCGAGGCCGAGCGGATCGCTCCGGTCGCGGTCGAGCTGATCGGCGACGCGGACGACCGGCGACAGATCGATGCGCGCGCGCAGCGGCGCCTCGAGCCATGCCGACGGCGGTTCCGGTTCGAGCCGGACCCGTCGCGCGGCGTCATCGAGCCCGCCCCGCGATGCGAGCGCCACCCGGCTGCCGGAGAAGCCGAGGAAGAGCACGTCCGGGATCCCGGTGGTGGTGCCGACCTGCCAGCCGCGGAAGCCCGCCCTGGTCGCTTCCGGGGACACGTGGTGCTCGTCGGCCCAATTCGCGCGCAGCGCCAGCTCGCTCCAACGCCTGGCCTCGGCATCGCCGTCGCCGACATCGGCGATGAAGGCGTGCATGGCCTGCGATCCCGACCAGGCGACCGCTCCACGCGCCGAAGCCAGCCCGCGCCAGATCGGCGGGACCTCGGGCTCGTACACCACGAGGGCCTCGAGCTGCTCCCGGATGTGCGCCATGACCGGCGCCATCAGCGGGTCGGCGAAGAGCCCGCCCGGTTCGGCGGCGACGCCGAGCTCGCGGAACGCGTCGAGATCGATCGCCGCGGCGATCGGCTGCGATGGGTCGATGTACGGGAGCAGCTCCTTCGCCGGGCCCCGCCAGAAGCGCGCCTCGGCCTTCGGCGCCGGAACCGGCTCCGCCTCCGGACGGGCATCCTCGCCGAGCGCGGCGAGCGCGGCGAGCGCGCCGGCCGCGACGACCATCATTGTCACGAACGCGAGCAGGAGCGGGTGCGCGACGACGACCTCCGCGAGGCGCCTGGCCGCACCGATCGGGATCGTGGTCGCCGGCAGCGCCGCGACGCCGGTGGAGAGCAGCGTCCCGACGCTCGCGACGACGACGGACGGGGCGGCATGCGCCGGCGCCGAGGCGAGCGCCGTGACGACCGCGGTCGCGGTCGCGGCGACGCCGCGCCGGGCGAGGATCGCGCGCAGCCGCTCGCGCGCCCGATGCACGCGCACCGCGAAGGCGTTCTCGCTCATGCCGAGCGCCGAGGCCGCCTCGCGCTGCGGCAGCCCGGCGAAGTAGTGCAGATCGATCGCGGCGCGGTCGCGCTCCGGCAGCTCCGTCACCGCGCTGCGCACGGTGGCGCCGATCTCCTCGTCATCGCCACGCGGCGGCTCGACCACATCGGCGCTCGGATCGCGGCGCCGCCACCGCACCTTGCTGCGGATCAGGCGCAGGCAGGCGATGTGCACCAGCCGCGCCAGGCGCGCGCCGAACGGCACGCTGCCGTCGTACGAACCCGCGGTGCGCATGAGCTGCAGCACCGCCTCCTGCACCGCGTCGGCCGCCTCGTCGCCATCGCCCAGGAAACGCCGCGCCTGGGTGTACGCGCGGTCGAGGTACGGCGTCAGCGCCGCCTCGAGCGCGGCGCGGTCGCCCGTGCGCGCGTAGCGCAAGTAGCGTTCGCTGGCGGGGTCGAGCACGGCGGGCAGGTCGGACGGGGCGGTCACGGCGGTTTCCATGCCTCCCGGTGCCACACGGTGGCGGGGACCTTACGTGGGATCCAGGGATGACCCGGGCGCCCTGCGGTGGCGAGCCGCCGACGGCGCGGTCCAAGACCTGGTGACATTGACCGTTCTATCAATCCGCAGACGGCTCGACTTACGGGCCTCGCAAATGCCGAAGCGCAGCGTTCGCCTTCGCCTCCTGGTCCAGTCGGGCGGCCTGCGCCTGCGCCAGCCGACGCAGCACCCCGCGTTCGGCCGCCAGCGCGATCGCGACATCTCCTCGAGCCTGGTCGACCGCCTGCCGAGCCTTGGCGAGCTCGTCGAGCAGCTCGTGGTGCCTGCGGTGCAACTCGGTGGCGCCAGGCGTGAGCTCGTCGCAGATCGCGCGCATGTCGCGCTCGATCTCGCCGCGGATCTGACGGAAGCGCTGAAGGATCCGCCCCCGCTCATAAGGATCGGACGGCTTGGTCGCGTCGAAGCGGAATGCAGCGACCATGGCGTCCTGCCACGCGAGCAGCTTGCCGACCAGCGAGCTTTCCGTCCCGAAGCAGGTCTCGATCGCTGCGCGTTCGATATCCCCAGCAGTGGCGACCCCGGACGACTCGAGGATCGCGAGTTGCACCGGCTTGAGCCACGGGAGCTTGGCCGCGCGAAGTCCGCAGCCGTCGAGATGGGCCCGCAGCTGCGCCTGCCGGTTGCCGCGTTCGAAGGCGGCAAGCGCCTCGCGACGCTCGCCCTCGAGGTTGGCATAGCGCCGGAGATGGGCTTCGAGTTCGGACCGCCTATCCACGTACATCGTGACCGAGCTCGGCCGATCGGGGCCCATGTGGATGGCGTCTTCGAACCGGCGCACGGCGTCCAGCGCCGCTGCGCACGCGGACTCGGCGACCTGCAGACGATGTCGCCGGCGCGCGATCTCGGCAGCGAGGGCGGAGGAGCCGGGAATAAGCCGGAAGCAGCAGACGCCTCCAGTCACCCCAACGAGTCCCAGGATCCCGACTAACCCCTGAGTGACCAGCATCATCAGGTAACCGCCCCCGAGCACCAACATTCCGGCGGCGAGCCAGACGCCGATGACGTTCAGGCGCACGCTGAGGAGCACATCGGGCGGCAGTGCCGTGCCCGCGACCCGCGCCGGCGTCCACGCGCCTCGCACGGGCACCAGTTCCGGCAGGCGCTTCAAAGCGTGCTGCCACGGCCGCGAATCGCATTCCCATCCGTCGTCGCCCCGCAGGCGGCCGTAGAAGAAGACGATGCCGCTGTCCTCCTCCAGCGCGCACCAGGGACAGCCGCCCGGGCCGCCGACATGGCGGTGCGCGGGGTTCTCGCGGCAGGTCACCAGGCTCGTGGCCATCGCCGTCAGCGCGGTATGCCATTCCTCGGCCGTCGGCCGGCCGACGGTCCTGCCCCGCTCGCTGAACGCGCGCTCGAAGAGGGACGACACGCCGCGCGGCAGCGCGCGGATGCCGAGGGAGAACGGCGGTGGAGCGATGTGGCGCAGGATCGCGGTGCGGCCGTAGGCGAAGCGGAATTCGCTGATGAATCGCGCCAGGTCGGGCTCGCCGTCGCCGGTGAAGCGACCCATGAACGGATGCCGACCCTGGAACAGCAGCTTGAAGACGATGACCGCGAGGCCGAAGCGGTCGTGGTCGACGGTGCGCACGACCCGGTCGAAACTGCCCGCCGCGTGCAGCTCGGGCGGCGTGTAGTCGGGGATGCCGACCTCGCACAGGTACTGGTCTGCGCCGTCGGTGAACTGGAACGAGTCGCAGTCGATCACGCGCAGGGTGCCGTCCTCCCCGACCAGGAAGCCGCCCTCGTTGATGTCGCCGATGACGATCCGGTGGTCGTGCAGCGTGTCGATCGCGGCGGCGAGGTTGCGCGCGACGTGGATCTGGAACGCCCACGTGGCCTGCGGGTAGTAGTGCTTGCGGATCGGCGGCGACGTCAGGTGGTGGATCTCGCGTCGACCCTCGATGAACGGCATGAGGAACCCGCGCAGGGTACCGTCCTCCTCGTGCAGCGTGGTCAGGGGCCAGGCGCTGATTTTCTTCAGGCGATCGGTGCCCAGCCGCACCATCGCCGTCAGCTTGCGCGCCTTCCTCTCGTTGGGCGGACGATGGTACAGCTTCGCCACCACGCGCGGTCGGCCATGCACGTGGTGGACCGCGCCCTCGCCGCCGGCGCGGATCTGCGCGCCGATGGGGATGACGTCGCCGGTCGATGAGGTGAGGACGCGGACCGGCGAGGATCCGTCCGGCTCGGCGCACGCGGTGCGACGACGCTTCATGCCGGACGACGGCTGGCGAGCACCAGCGTCCGGTCGTCATCGGTGCGCTGCAGGATCGACGGCCGATCGAGCAGGTGGCCCAAGGCCTCGTCGAGGGACGGCGAATGGCCGGGCCCCTGCGCCTCGAGCGTCGCGAACAGGCCGGCGTAGAACGTCGCCGGGGCCGTGCGCGTGGCGTAGTGCAGCGCCAGCATCTGGATGCCGTCGCTGAACATCGCGAGCCGCGACAGCGGTCGCGCGATGATCGAGAACTCCGCGTCGGCGATGGTGGCGGCGTCGAGAAAGCTCGTCGTGTTGGCGTATTCGCCGCGCTGCGGCCAGAACACCGGCGCGAAGCCGTCACCGTCGTCGACCACGATCGCGCCGTCGCCGATCTGCACGCAGACCGCGGCGGTCGGGCCGGCGGCGACGATCAGGCAGGTCGACGCCAGCTCGCGGGCGTCGACGTCGTGACTCGACGCGTAACCGAGGACCGCGCCATGCGCGGCGGTCAGCCATGCGGCGGCCTCGGCACGGGCGCATGAGGCGAGATCCCCGCCCGCCTCGACGAAGCGGTGGATCCCCGCCTGCACCGACGCGCAGACCAGGCCGGCGCCGATCTCGCTGCGCGCGGCGCTGCCGGCGCCGTCGGCGACCACCGCGATCAGCACCGGACCGCCGCGCGCATCGCTGATCGTCGCGACGGCGTGCGCGTCCTGGCAGGGCGTCGCGAGCGCGACGTGCGCGGTGCCGATGCGGCTGGCGCCGGCGTAGCGCCAGCTCACGTGGTCGATGCCCACCCTCTCGGCCCTTCGGTCGGGTTCTCGATCGGCACCACCTGATCGGTGCGCGATCGGCTGACGCTCTTCAGGCTCGACGACAGCCACTGGAACATGGTGGTGAAGGCGAGCCCCTTCAGCTTCACCGGCGGGCGCTGGGGCGGCGCGATCCGCGTGAGCACGGCGAGATCCGCGCCCTCGACCGCGACCGCGAAGAACATGAACTTCTTCGCCGTCTCCCCGGCGTGCACCAGTCTCGCCGCCTCCTGCCAGTCGTCGGTCGGCGCGCCGTCGGTGATCAGGAAGATCCAGGGCCGGTAGTAGCCGACGCCGGCGGCACGGTACTGCTCCTTGCGGACGGCGAGGAGCTCGAGGGCTCGGGTGATCGCCGCGCCCATCGGCGTGTCGCTGCGGGCAGGCAGCTGCGGCGGGTCGAAGGTGGTCGGCGAGGTGAAATCCTGGAGGACCTGCACCGGCCCGAACGTCACGATGGCGAGCTCGACCCGCTGCATCGCGATGGTGTCCGAGGCCAGCGAGTACTTCAGCGCGGCCAGCCCCTGCTGGAGCTCGGCGATCGGCGCCCCCTTCATCGAGCCCGACGTGTCGAGCAGCAGGACGACGGGACAGCGCTCGGACGGATTCTCGACCAGGGTCGGATCGGGAAAGGCCGGCTGGTTCACGGCTCGAAAAGGTTCCTGGTCGGGCATGCACGCACTCCGAGGCGTTGCACCAGCCTGACCTGAAAGGCGCATCATCGCAATCAGGCGTTTCGCCCCGCATGACGCGAGCGCCGGGATCGCCGCCGTCGCTGCGCCTGCCCGCGACGCGGCGGGCCGGACGGGGACGGACTCCTCGTTCCGCCCCGCCGGTCCGTCAGCCGCGGTGTCGTCTCGTCCTCAGCGGGCCGCGCCGGCGAGCTCGCCGAGACGCGCGAGGACGTCCGCGCGCAGGCGATCGAGCTCGACCTCGGGCCACGCGGCGCGGTCGGTGTGGTAGCCGTCGAGGCCGATGCGCGCGAAGATCGGATCCTTCGGCGCGCGCTTCTCGAGCGCGAGCAGCAGGCGCGCGTCGGTCAGCCCCTGGCGCGCGCGCAGCCAGTTCGTCGTGCGCAGCACGCCGAAGCGCTTGTGCACCGCGAACATCGCGTCGGCCGGCTCGCGGCCGTCCAGGTTGTGGAAGGCGTAGCCCTGGACGTAGAGGCCGATCCACTCGGCGCGGCCGGCGCAGCCGAGCTTGATCTGGCGCCACAGGTGGATGCCGAACGCGTAGCGGTCCGACGCGTTGTTGTAGGCCCACGGCTCGCGGCCGAGCTCGCGCATCCTGGCGAACATCGACGCGTCGTGGCCGTTGAACGCCGCGGCGTGGCTGGCCTTCATCAGACGCAGCCACTCGGGATCATCCCAGTGCGCGCTCGTCCAGCCGACCGTGCGCAGACCCGCGGCGGTCGCGTCGCCGATGGCGGCGATCGCGCCCTGGATCTCGGGCGGCGTCACCGGCTCGTCGAAGCTGTTGATGTACTGCGGCAGCACGCCGCTCGCCTCGAGCGCCGCGATGCCCTTGGCGACCGCGGCGGCGTTGTCGCGCAGTTCGCTGACATGCGGCAGGAAGCCGCCGTAGTTCACCGCCGCCAGCGCGCCGAGCGACTTGGCCAGCTTCAGGTAGCGGATCGCCGCGTCGCCCGAGACCGTGCCGTCCGCCGCGACGTGCAGCGGCAGCCCGTCGCCGCCGGTGACCAGGGTCAGCCCGGCGGCGGTCTGCTCGCGCAGGAGGCCCTCCTGCAGACGCCACCAGGTCGCCTCGTCGACGATGTCGGGGCCGAACGACAGCGCGTTGGCGAACATGCCCACCGGGATCGGGATGGGCGCGAGCTCGGCCGCGGCGATGCGCAGCTTCACCGGCACCTTGGCCGACGTGCCGCCGCCGGCGACGACGATGTCGCACGCGTAATCGCCGGGCTTGGCATCGGCGGGCACGGCGAATTCGACGACCACCGCCCGGCTGAGATCGGCGCCGACGGTGAAGGTCGGCTCGGGGCGGAAGTGGTTGATCTGCAGCCAGATCGCGCCGGTGCCGTAGGGACGCTGCGGCATGTAGCGGCCGTACGATACGATCGGCTCGGGCAGCGTGCCCGGTCCGCTCGCCTTCGCCTCGACCGTCACCTTCAGGTCGCGCGTCGCGTAGACGCCGAGCTGGATCGCGGCGATCTGCCCACGCACGGCGACGACCTCGCTGGCCGCGCCGCGGCCGCTCGCCGGCCAGTCGCGCGGATAGACCTCGTCGCCGACCGCCATCGGCACGCACACCAGGTCCTTGGCCGGCTTCGCGCGGCCCTCGCCGCGACGGCCGCGGTCCTGCGGCGTGAACATGGTCAGCGTCGCCTGGCGCTGCAGCTGCTCGTGCGCGTCGAGGAAGGCGCGCCCCTCGGCGGTGTCCGGCGCCAGGATCAGCCCGGCGACGCGGATCGGGAAGCCCACCATGTCCTGGACGGCGACGGTGAAGGTGTTGCCGCCGGTCGCCGCGTCGAAGGCGAAGCGCTTCCACCCCGCCGCCGGCAGGATGAGGTCGTCGACGATGCGCTGCGGGTCGACGATCTCGACGTCCTGGAAGGCGAAGTGGGTGGCGTCACGGCTCGACTCGTCGCGGTGCACGACCGTGTCGTTGGCCGACAGCGTCAGGCTGGCGTAGGCGGTCGCCTCGTTGCCGCCCCAGAACCCGCCGCGCTCGAACGCGACGATGCCGAGGTACGTGCCGCCCTTCGGCAGGTCGACGCGGAAGCCGCGCTGCCAGTGCAGGCTGTCGCCGAGCAGCGTCGTCGGGTAGGCCATGTCCCACTTCAGCGACTGCGCGCCGCCGGTCAGGCCGTAGCCGCGCGAGGCGTCGTAGGCCGTGGTCTCGTTGACGCCGGTGTACTGGCCCATGACCTGCGACTCGCTGCGGCCGAAGTCGAACGCGAAGCCGCCGTCGCAGGTCAGGCGCGGCACCGAGACCAGCTGCACGGCGTCGACGAACAGCGGTCCCTGACCGCTGTTGTTGAGCATGAAGCGCGTGATCTGCGTGAGCTCCATCGGCGTCTTGACGTCGCCGCGGTACGGACGGTTCAGCTCGCTGCGCCACAGGCCGCCGCTCAGGTCGACATCGACGACGTGCTCGCCGGCTTCGACGCCGAACGCGTTCTGGTGGCGGTCCCAGTAGCCCTTCGCCGGCTGGTCGGCGAGCTCGAAGCCGACCGAGATGGTCTGCGCGGTCGGGTTGCGGAAGTGGAAGCGCAGGGTGGTGAAGCCGCTCCAGTCCTTGCGCGCCATCCGCTCGACCACCGCCGACATGCCCGGATCGATGCGCAGGGACGAGGCGCCGTCGACCTTCCAGTCGGTGGATGTCGTGACCTCGCCGGCGCCGTCGGGCGGGTACTTGCCGCCGTCGTAGCTCTCGAAGTCGCAGAGCGTGACCATGCGCTCCTCGGCGGCGACGGCGGCGAGCCCGGCGAGGGCCATGAGGAACGCGCCAGCGAACAGGCGGACGGTGGACATGCGGAGCTCCGAGGTGTCGGATCGTGATACTGCCAACGTTGGCATGCGCTGAGGTAGACTTAATGTGACGAGGTGCCGGTGATCTGAGACGCAGCGGAAGGAATCGCTGACGGCGGACAGACGCGCCAGGCAGGAAGCTACCTCGGGACCGGCCGCGGCGCGACCCGGCCAGGCCCGGGGCAGCTGCCCGCGGCGGTGCGCAAGACCGGTTCCATGAGCGCTGACGATGGATGAGCCGCGAGCCCGAGCCCGAAGCCCGAAGCC
>Ga0196963_10001619_pt1 | contig 14745 bp, 12 predicted proteins | sample S1_5metaG_FD_148600 | JGI IMG/M metagenome (GOLD analysis project Ga0196963, IMG submission 148600) | Soil microbial communities from Anza Borrego desert, Southern California, United States - S1_5 | ecosystem: Environmental > Terrestrial > Soil > Desert | place: USA: California | collected... | reverse complement strand
GCCAGATGCATCGCCGCGGTCAAGCCGACAATGCCGGCGCCAACCACGACGGTCTCGGCGCTCGTCGGCAGCGCCGCGCTCATCGCTCCGACAGGAACCGGCTGAGGAAAGCCTGCAAGCGCGGGTTCTGGGGCCGCACCAGGGTCTCGTGCGCTGTGCCTTGCTCGGCGATCACGCCGCCATCCATGAAGCAGACGGTATCGGCGACGTCGCGCGCGAAGGCCATCTCATGCGTGACCACGACCATCGTGGTGCCGTCGGCGGCGAGCTGCTTGATCACGTTCAGGACCTCGCCGACCAGCTCCGGGTCGAGCGCCGAGGTCACCTCGTCGAACAGCATCACGCGCGGCTGCATCGCCAGTGCGCGGGCGATCGCCACACGCTGGGCTTGCCCGCCGGAAAGCTGCGCCGGATAGACATCGGCCTTCTCCGCCAGGCCGACCTTGGCCAGGAGCTCCACCGCCAGCGCGCGCACCTCGCGCTCCGGCGTCCGCTTCACGATCAGCGGCCCTTCCATGACGTTCTGCACCGCGGTCATGTGCGGGAACAGGTTGAACTGCTGGAAGACCATGCCGACATGCGACCGGTACTTGGCCAGCACGCGCCCCGGCGGCATGCGGTGGCCCGGGCCGAAGCGCATGACGTCGTCACCGACCTCGATCGAGCCGCTGGAGGGATCCTCAAGCAGGTTGATGCAGCGGAGCAGCGTCGACTTCCCGCAGCCGGAGGGGCCGATAACGAAGGTCTTGCCGCCTTTCGGCACTTCGAGAGACACGCCCTTGAGCGCGTGGAAGCCGCCGTAATGCTTGTGCAGCTCGGTGATACGGATCATCGGGCGGGAGGCGTCAGCTGTCGACACGGGCTTCGAGCCGGCGGGCGAGCTGGGTCAGCGGATAGAGCAGTGCGAAATAGAGCAGCGCCGCAAAGGTATAGACCTCGAGCGGCCGGTAGGTCGTCGAGGTGATCTGCGAGCTCACATACATGATGTCAGGCACCGCGACGACGTAGAGCAGCGAGGTGTTCTTGAGCTGGAGGACCGACTGGTTGACGAAGGGGGGCACCATCCGCCGCGTCGCCTGCGGCAGGATGATGCGGCGCATCAGCTGCATGTAGGTCATGCCGAGCGCGCGTGCCGCCTGCCACTGTCCCTTGTCGATCGACATCACGCCGGCCCGGAAGATCTCGGCGCAGAAGGCGCCCATGTAGAGCGTGAGCCCGAGTCCCGCCGCTGCCCAGGCGGGCAGGTTGAAGTTGAGCACGATCGGCAGCGCGTAGAAGAACCAGACGATCTGGATCAGCAGCGGCGTGCAGCGGAAGAACTGCACATAGGCGTTGATCGGGATCGTGACCCAGCGATACGGGAACAGCAGCAGCACGCCGCAGACGACGCCGATGATCAGGCCGCCGACGATCGTTCCGATCGCGTAGGTCAGCGTCATCAGCACGGCCTCGAACCAGGCCGATTTGAGGACGACGCTGAAATCGTACTGGTAGCCCATCGCCCCCTCTAGAAACGCGATCGCCTCCGCCGCAAGGCAGAGGCGATCGGTGTCACACGGCGAGTTCCTCTAGAAATTGAACTCTTTCGGCAGCTTGTTCGGGTCGAGGCCGTTCTTCGAGATCGCCTCGCTCATGATCGTCTTCACGGTGCCGTTGGCGCGCGAGCGCTGGGCCCATTCGTCGACGAATTTGTGGAAACGGCCATCGCCATCCTTGCGCATGCCGCCGGCCGAGGGCAGGCCGCGGACCGGCGTCGGCACCACGATCTCGCCGAACACCTGCGGGCTTTCGGTTAGGATGCGCAGGCAGGAGAGCACGTTGGTGACGTAGCCGTCGGCGCGTCCCGACTGCACGGCCAGGATCGCCTGGGCGTTCTCCTTGAACGACATGTTGGTGGCCTTCGGCGCCATCTCCTGCAGCGCCTTCTCGTCGCTGGTGCCCGTCGCCGAGGAGATCTTGATCTCGGGCTTGCTGTAGTCGGCCCAGCTCTTGAGGCCGGTCAGGCCCTTGCGCTGCACGACGCAGTGCGCGAGGTCGTACATCGGCCCGGTCATGTCGAGGGCGCGCTTGCGCTCCTCGGTCGCGCTCATGCCGGCGAAGAGATCGGCCTTGCCCGACTGCAGGTCGAGCACGACATTGGCGAAGGTGGTCTCGTAGAAGTCGATCTTGATCGGCTTGCCCATCGCCTTGGAGAGCTCCTTGGCGAGCTCGCGACAGAAGCCGATCGAATAGCCTTCATAACGGTTCGGGCCTTCGACCTTCCAGGAATTCATCGGCACCGCCGCCATGGCGCCACAGGTCAGCGTGCCGGTCTCCGAGATCTTGTCCCAGATCGCCTTCTGCGCCTGCGCCGGACCGGCCGCCAGGCCCGCGGCCGCCAAGCCGAGGGCGGCACCGAGCATCATCGCCTTCATCGTCGGTTTCCTCCGTTTTGCGCGTAGCCTTCGAGCGCCGGTCAATCCGCCGCCTGCTTCGCCGCGTTGTCCTTGAGAATCCCCCACTTGGCCAGTGTCGTCCGCAGCATCTCGAGCTGCTCGGGCGAGATCGGCTTCAGCGGATCGCGCAGATGGCCGGCCGGCAACCCCATCAAGTTCCAGCACGCCTTGTAGGAAGCCGGGATGGTGCCGACGCGATTGGTGCAATGCGCAAGCTCGTTGTAGCAGGTCACCAGCTCGCGGCGCTCCGGCTCACTCATCTTCTCGAAGTCGAAGAAGCGGTCGGCCTGGTCGCCGAAAAGGTCGGCCTGCGAGCCGATGAAACCGCCGGCGCCCAGCATCATGTTGCTGGCGAAGAAGGCATTGGTGCCGACCAGCACCGAGACCTTGTCGTGGAATTGCAGTACGCGCTGGGCGATGAAGCCCGGATCGTAATTGGTGTCCTTGAGGCAGTCGGCATCGACGACACCGAGGATCTTGCGCAGCAGATCGTGGGTGATGTTGACGCCGGTGCGGTTCGGCGAGTTGTAGACCATCATCGGCAGCCGGGTCGCCTTGTAGACCGCCTCGAAGCGGCCGACGACATCCTGCTCGGTCGCGTCCGTCCAGCTATGCACGTAGAATTGCGGCTTGACGCAGAGCCCATAGGCGCCGCCTTCCGCCGCCGCAGCCGCGCGCTCGATCGCCTCGCGCTCGGTGATCGCCCAGGCGCCGACATAGACCGGCAGCTTGCCTTTCGACTCCCGCATCGTGATCTCGGCGATCTGCCGGATCTCCTTGGTCGACAGCGCCCAATGCTCGCCATTGTCGGCAGCGACCAGGAACCCGCGCGTGCCGTGCTTCAGATGCCAGCGGATGATCTCCGCATAGGCATCCGCCATGAAGTCGCCCTTCTCGCTGAACGGCGTCACCGGAGCGGAAATGCGGATTTTCGGCGGAAGCTTGCGCGCCATCGTCCCTCCTCAGGGCCGCCAGGCGGCCTCGTGGATACTTGCGGGAGCCCGAGAGCCGGGAAGCCTAGGCCCCGGCTCGTTGAATGGTCAATCATTTCGCCCTGGGAAACGCGCATAGGACTTTTGCGACGAACGCCGGTCCCGGGCCGGGCATCCAGCCGGCTATGCTAGGCTCCACAATCCACGGCTGCGGAAGGACCCAATCATGGACAAGAATTCACTCGGCGGTTTCATTCCCGCGGTCGTGACGCCGTTCTCGGCGAGCGGCGAGATCATGGAAGACGCCTTCAAGCACATCATCGACTGGCTGATCGGCAACGGCGCCACCGCGATCTGCGTCTCCGGCGACAATGGCGAGAGCTGGACGTTGTCGGCCGAGGAGCGCGGTCGCCTGACGCGACTCGCCCTCGACGCCTCCAAGGGCCGGGTGCCGGTGATGACCGGCTGCACCTCGCCGACCCTGGCGCAGACCCTGATCTATGCGCGCGCCGCCGAGGCGAACGGCGCGCACGGCCTGCTGGTGATGCCGCCGACCTATGTGCTCAAGGGCTCGCGCGACGAGATCGTGCGGCGCTTCGCCAGCATCGCCCAGGCGGTGAAGCTGCCGTTCGTCGCCTACAACTCGCCGCGCCGCGTCGGCTACTCGATGAGCCCGGATGATCTCGGCGCCGTCCTCAATGCGGCACCCGTCGTCGGCATCAAGGAGAGCGAGCGCGAGTGGTTCCACCACACGCATCTGCTCGAACGCTTCCGCGACAAGATCGCGATCCTGATGGGACCTTGCCACTTCATCCTGCCGGGCATCGCGCTCGGCGCGAAGGGCTTCATCGCCACAGGACCCGAGTTCCTCGGCCGCGATGCCGGCCGTCTGGTCGAGATCGGCCGCGCCAAGCCGACTGCCGAATATGCCGCGCTGCATTACAAGCTGACGGTGGTCTATCAGCTGCTGATGGGCACCGGCACATGGCCGGCAGCGTTCAAGGCGGCGCTCAACCTCATCGGCCAGCCCGCCGGCGTGCCGCGCGATCCGGTCATGCCGCTTTCCGGCGAGAGCCTCGACAAGGTCCGCCGCACGCTGGACGAGCTCGGCATCAGCACGGTCCGCGCCGCGGCCTGAGCATGGCAAGGCGCGCGATCTATACGGGCTCGACCTTCGAGAAGATGGCCGGATACGCCCGCGCCGTCGTCGATGGCGATTGGATCTTCGTCTCCGGCACTGCCGGTTTCGATCCGCAGACCATGGTCTTCGCCGACAATGCGGGCGACCAGGCGCGCCAGAGCCTGAAGACGATCGCGGGCACGCTTGCCGAGGCCGGCGCTTCGCTGCGCGATATCGTCCAGGTGCGGGTCTACCTGTCGGACCGCGCGCATGTGGCGGCGGTCTCGAAAATCCTCGGCGAGACCTTCTCCGATCCGCGACCGACGAACACGACGATCATCTGCGGCTTCGCGGTCGATGAAATCCTGGTCGAGATCGAGGTGGTGGCGCTCCGGCGCAAGGACTGACCGTACGGTTGTCTTGGCGTGCCCCGGCGACGGCTGGCCCGCGAAAGCGCCATATGCCGGAAGGCGGAAGCGGCGGGCCTAGTTCGAAGCTGGATCGCCTATGCGTCCTGGCGCGATCTGGTGCGCAACAGCACCGCGAGCTTGGCTTTCAGCTGGGTTGCAGTGAACGGCTTGCTGAGGAGCGTCACGCCTGCGTCAAGGCGTCCGTTGTGGATGATGGTGTTCCGCGTGTAGCCGGAGATGAAGAGCACGGGCAACTCAGGCCGCCATTTGGCCGCTTCCTCGGCGACGGCTCGACCATTCATGTCTTCACGAAGGACGACATCGCAGATCAGCACATCGATCTTGTGCGCGACGTCCGCGATAATGCCGACAGCGGAGCGCCCGTCGGCCACGGCGACGACGACGCAGCCGAGATCTGCCAGCATGCCGTTGACCACGCCACGCACCCCGTCATCGTCCTCGACGAGCAGCACCGAGAGATTGGCCGGAACGAAGTCTGAGCCCGATGCTTGCGGGTCGTTCTCGGAGGCGACCTCTTCGTGGCTTCGGGGCAGGTATATCCGAACGGTCGTACCCAACCCGGGCGCGCTCTCGATCTTTATGTGCCCGCCGGTTTGCTTGACGAAACCGTAGACTTGGCTCAACCCCAATCCGCTCCCGATCCCGGCGCCCTTTGTCGTGAAGAAGGGCTCGAACACGCGCGAGGCGACATCGGCGCTCATGCCGATCCCGGTATCGGTCACCGCGATCATCACGTACTGACCCGTTGCCAAGTCATCCTGGCTCAGCCCGCGGACGTCCTCTACCGTGGTGTTTGCGGTCTCGACCGTGAGCTTGCCGCCAGCCGACATCGCGTCACGGGCGTTGATCGCGAGGTTGAGCAGCGCGCTCTCGAGATGCGTCGGATCGACGACGGTATTCCAGAGGTCGTCCGCAATCCGCGTTTCCAGCTCGATTCCCTCGCCCAGCGTGCGGCTGAGCACCTCTGAGAAGGCGCGGATCAGCCCGCTCACCTGCATGACCCGCGGTTCGAGCGGCTGGCGCCGGCTGAAAGCCAGAAGCTGGCGCGTCAGCACCGCGGCGCGCTCAGCCCCTTGGCTCGCCATATCCAAGGCGCGCTCCTGCTTGACCGGATCCTCGCGGAAGCGCTTGGCGCGCCCGATACCATTGATGATCACGGTCAGGAGATTGTTGAAATCATGCGCGACACCACCCGTGAGCTGGCCGATCGACTCAAGGCGGCGGGAATGCTGCAGGGAAATCTCGGCTTCGCGGCGCGCTTCGGCCTCCTTCATCAGGCTGGCGGTCTGTTGCGCGACCCGCTCCTCCAAGGTGTCGTTGAGACGTTTCAGCTCGGCGTCACGCCGATCGAGCCGCTCGATCATCTCATTCAGCCCGCGGCCAAGCCTGCTCAGCTCCGAGCCTCCAAGGCCCTCGGCCGCCCGCGCCGAGAGATCGCCTTCCGTCCATCGCCCGACGACCGACGCAAGATCGCGCAGAGGCCGGGTGATGACCCGGTTGCCCACCGTCATGCTCGCGACGATCGCGGCCAGTATTGCGACCAACGCCAGCGCCAACCCCAGATAGGTCGCGTCGTCGATATCGCCGAGCAGAGCCGGCGCGAACAGCTCCGCGGTAACGGTAAGGCCGTGCGGCAGGTTGGCGTAGCCGACGATGTAATCGGCTCCATCGCTTCCGCGCATATCGAAGGTGCCGGATGGGTTTCTACCGATGACCGATGCGATCGCCGCAGGAGCGCTCTTCCCAAGCCAGTGCAAAGGATCGTCGCTTCGCGCGATGAAGGTGCCCGATCGGTTGACGACGGCGGCGGCCGACCTCTCGGGAAGATTGGTCGCGATATGCCTGGAGAGCCAGAGCAGGTCGATCGTGACGATGACGTACCCTTCGGCGCGGCCATCCGCGCTGAACATCGGATAGACGCTCGGCATGATCGGAGCGCCGCTGACCGGAGAGACCATGTACGGCGCGAAGACGAACTCGCGCGTTTGCGCAGCCTCCTGGATATAGGGACGATCGGCCAGGCTCACGCCCTCTGCGGGCAGCGTGCGGGCCGTGGTGCATACGGCCCTCGCCTCGGCGTCGAGGACGGCGATGTTCCGGAACTGCGGATAGATCGCCAGCAGCGCCGCTAGCCTGTCGCTGCAGACCGATCCGCCCGAGTGGGTCAGCGGCACGAGATGCGCCACCGTCGCCAAAAGGGCTCGCGTATTCTCGACGGTTCCTACAACATTCCGCCCGATCAGTTCCGTCGTGCGCCGAGCCTGTTCATGCGCTTGAACGGTCCTCGCGGTGCGGAGTGCGTATTGATTGTAGGCTTCAAGGAGAAGAAGCGGGAGAAGCGCCGCAAGAATAAGAATCGTCACACGCACTACCAAGGACATCGAGGTCCCCCGCCGAAACGACTAGGGACGTTCGGCACTCGGTGAGAAAAACCGATGCGAAGCGATAATGATGCCGCCACTTCAGCCACTACGTCCAACACGTCATAATTCTTACCGGAATCACGTACCGGCAATGGTGACTTTTCTGTAACTGACTAAGTGCGCAGCGGCGAGGACCGCGCGACAAGTCATTGCCACCTTGAGCCCGGCAGGGCAGCAAATCGCATTCGAGCGCGCTTCGCTCTCCAAAGGGAAGTAATACCTGGATCGGTGCGCACTCATTCCTTTGCTCGGGCCGGGCTCGGCGCGCACCTCTTTGCCGAATGCGGGTCGCTCATCTTGAGAGGCCAGGGAGGACGCGCTGATGATGCTCCACCAGCGCCGACAGAGCCCTTTGCTCGGCCCCGCGCAGCCTCGCTAGAGTCGCCGCAGCACCTGCGGCGTCACCGACGACGCAGGCTGCCTCAATCGCTCGCAGACCTTGCGCGATTTCGGTGAGCCCAATGGTCGATGACGAGCCGGCCAGCGAATGGGCGATCCGCTTCAGCTCATTGAGTTCGCCCTCCGTCGCAACCTCTTCCATCGACGCTAGCCGAGCGGGGAACTCATCAACAAATTCCCGGATCAGGGTCGATAGCTCGTCGGCACCCAGATGAGCGCTGAGTTCGGCATACGCCGCGGCGCTTAACGGTTCCGCGGGAGCGGCATTTGGCAGCAACGCCGGATTCGACGCATTGGGCGGCGACGATGTTCCCCGATCGCCGACCCACCGATCGATCGTCTCGAACAGCGGCCGAGGGTTGACGGGCTTCGATAGGTAGTCATTCATGCCAGCTTCAAGGCAGCGATCGATGATGCCGTCGAGGACGTTGGCGCTCAAGCCGACGATGGGTACCGCGCTCCTGTCGCCGCCCATTGATCGAATTATTTTCGTCGCCTCGACACCATCCATCCCCGGCATCTGCACATCCATGAGGATGATGTCGTAGGACAGCTTCCGCGCCGACTCGACGGCGCCATAGCCGTTGTCCGCTATGTCGACGTGATGGCCGGCCTTCGTGAGCAGCGGAATCATGACCTTCTGGTTTATCAAATTGTCTTCCACCAGAAGGATTCGCAGCGGTGCGCGACTGGCTGTGGTCTCGGCAGAACTGGGCTGCGGCGTCGTTGCCGCAGCGTCCTCCGCCTTCCTCAGCTTGACCACGAACCAGAACGTGCTGCCCTTGCCAGGCTCGCTGACAACACCGATCTCGCCGCCCATTAGCTGCACGAGGCTTTGCGAGATGCTCAGGCCGAGGCCGGTGCCGCCGAACCTGCGGGCGATCGAGCTGTCGATCTGGCTGAAGTGCTGGAACAGGCGCTTCTGGTCCGCTTCCGCAATTCCGATCCCGGTGTCGATGACCTCGAAATGCAGCGTCATCCAATCGGGCGTACTCATCATTTTGCGCACCGAGATCGTTACTGAACCGACCTTGGTGAACTTGATCGCGTTGTTCATCAGGTTGGTAAGGACCTGACGCAGCCTGAGCTGGTCGCCGCGCAAGCGTCGAGGCACCTCGGGACTGATCCGACATGTCAGCGCGATCTGCTTGTTGCTGGCGATCGGGGCCATGAGATCGATGACGCTTTCAACCATCCTCACCGGGTCGAAATCGGCATCCTCGAGCTGCAGGCGGCCGGACTCGATCTTCGTGTGATCCAGGATGTCGTCTATGATCGCTCGCAGCGACTCTCCCGACTCCTGCAGGGTCAGCAGATAATCGCGCTGTTCCCTGGTGAGCGCGGTCCCGAGAAGCAGATGGGCCATGCCGACGATGCCGATCATCGGCGTGCGGATCTCGTGGCTCATCGTCGCAAGGAAGACCGATTTGGCGCGATTAGCGGCTTCCGCCGCCTCCTTGGCCAGCTTCAGCTCCCGCTCGGTCGCGCGCAGCTCGGTGACGTCGGTGTACAGCCAGACGGTGCCGCCGTCGCTGGTCGCGTAGCTGCGTCCTTGCACGAAGCGCCCGCTGCCCAACCGGTAGACGACCGACGTCTCGCCCGGCGCCGATGCGAGCGAGATGCGGCCATTGGAACCCTCGACGTTTGAGGCTTCCGGCGCAGTCTCGGCAATTTCAGCCTGCAGCAGTTCGTCGAAACGGCGGCCTGGCTGCAGACGCTCGAGGATCGGAGCGAAGAAGACCTTGAACCAGCGATTGAACAGGACGAGGTTCCCGTTGCCGTCGAAGAGGGCAAATCCGTCGTTCAGCGCCTCGATGGCATCGCGGGTCAGCGCCTGAGTGCGTCGCAGGTCGCCGGTGCGGCGCTGGATCTGGCCGAGCATGTCGTTGAAGCCGTCGATGAGCTCGCCGATCTCATCGTCGGATGTCTTCGCAGCCCGCAACGAATAGTCCTGGGCGCGCGAAACGGTCGACATGGTGGCGGCCAGCGAGAGGATCGGCCCGGAGATGATGCGCTGCAGGGCGACACACAGGAAGTACGCAACGATTGCGGAACCCGCCAGTATCAGCAGCATCATCGTTTCCGAACGACGGATGCTTCGGCGCAGCTCTTGCGAGCTCGCCACCACGTGCACCGTGCCGACCTGGAGGCCGTTGTGAATGACGGGAGCCGACACGGTGAGGGTATCGTCGTTGGCCCGCGGATCGGCGTCGTCGTGCGGCATGCGCCGGCGGTAGGACGAGAAGACTGTCCCGTCGGGCTGCCTTATCTCCGCACTGACGATCTGCGGCTTGGCACTGAGGCTGGCAAGGAGCTCGTTGGCCGTCCCGGCATCCCCGAACACGACGGCGGCGGTGGTGTTGTCGCCCATGACGGTGGCCAGGGTCGAGAGCTCGGAATAGGCCGCGTCACGCAGATAGCCGATCTGGTCGTTGATCAGGACGAGAGAGGCCAGCAGCACCACGGTTCCCGATGTGATCATCACAATCAGGATCAGCTTGCTGCGGATCGAAAGATGGCGAATGAAGGCTCTCAACGGCGTACCCAAGCTCGTCTCCGGTTACTGCGGCACGACGATCGCCAGATTGAGCAGCTTCGCGCTGAATCTGAGCCCCGCCCGAGTTGCGGTCGCGAGATTGATCTCGAAGGCGATGCGATTGTTGCGCTTTAGCAGACCTATCATCCCTCCGGACTTAGCGAAGTTCTCCGCATCGCTGACCGTCAGCACAGGGCTGTCCCCCAGCTCGCCGAGAAAGGGAGCAGGCACTCGGCCTCCCATGGAATCGATGAAGAGCAAATCGCATTGTTGCGCCTCGTTGACGGTCGAGACCCGCTTCACCTGGATGATCCGCGTGTTCGCCACCCGTCCATCGAGAGCGTTGAGGGCGCCGCCGAGAGCCTCTCCCCCCAGCGCGCATAAGCGGATATCCGACTCAGCCGTGTTTCTCGCCGGCCATTCGGTGAAAGTGATGAAGTTGAAAATGAACGCAAGCTTAAGCGCATTCTCGTCGACGACCGCCGGCTGCGCGCGCAGCGATTGACACTGACCGAGAACAGCAAGGATGAGCCCCGCCGCCACGGCTAGGCACCTGATCCGGCCGTTGAGCACGGCGAGAGGCGACCACGAGTGCATCCCGGTGCTTTGCGCGCTAGAACCTGAGAACCGACTGCAGCAGAATTGCTCGTTCGACGCGGGTCGGAACGATCGGAAGGGTCTCGGATCCAAATTCGGCATGCCTCGGGCGCAGCAGGCTCTCGCCGATGAGCGCCAGCTCGAGCCCCGGGGTCGGACGCCAGCCCAGCCTGAGATTCAACTCCACATAGCGCGGAAGCCCGAAAGTCGGAAGCGCATCTACGTAGCGCGCTCCCGCGTCGAGCGACAACGTCGGCGCCAGGTCCATCATGGAGCGGAGGCCGAACTGATGGCGCGGGCTCGCCTTTTCGGGCGCTTCGGCGGTGACAGGCGCCAAACTGTCGCCGTTCAGCCGCAGATCGAGAGAGAGGAAGCTGTACGAGCCCTGCAGCCGCCACCAGTCAAGCGGCTGCCAGGTGGCTAGGAGCTCCGCGCCATACGACCTCCCTGACATCTTGTTGGCCAACGAGAACGGCAGAACAGTGTGCGGCGTCGGGGACAGGGAGACGAAGGGGGTACCCTGCTCGGTGGTCACAAGATTTTCGTAACGATTGTAAAATGCGGCGACGTCGAACGAGAGGTTCGACGAGACCTGCGAGCGATAGCCAAGCTCGAAAGCCGTCATCGTCTCTGCCACCAGGCCGCGGCTGCCGAAAATCGTCGTCTGGAGCGGCAACGGCGTCGGGTTCAATGCGGAGCCCGGCGGAAGGACCGAGCCCGCTAGATTGATATCGCGCTCGGCGCGCGAAGGCGTGCGCACCGCCCGCGATACGGCCGTCCAGACGCTGTCGGTCGGGGTCACCGTCCACAGCAGCCGGGCCGTAGGCTGCACCTCAAAGTCGGTATACGAATTGTGCTCCAGCTTCGAGCCGATCGTCAGATGCAGCTCGTCCTCGAGGATCGCAATCGTGTCCTGGGCGAAGATGTTCACGAGACTGGCCGAGGCATCGGCAGGCGTCAGAGACAGGTTCGAGCTACCTCTGGTGCTGTCCTGGGTGAAGCGATAGCCGACACCCCAGACGATCGAGTTCACGGAGCCGATATTGAACCGATGCACCAACTCCAAGTCGGCAATATCGCGCGACTCCGCCAGTCGGAGATCATCGAAGCTCGTCCGGTCGTAATACGCTTGCAGGCTTAGCTGGGAATCCGCATCGAAGCTGCGCGTCCAGCGTCCAAGCACGTAGCCGCCGTCCACATCTGTCGTGCCGTTGAGGCTGGCGCTGAACGGCGGTGTGAGCTGCGGCGAGGTGAAGGTCTCTCCAAGTTGCCCGGTATAGCCGCTCGCATCGAGCATCCAGCTGTCGTTCTCGGTCCATTGGCCATCGGCGCGCATTCCCGCCCGCCTGTAGCGCCAGTCGTCACGCCCATCGGTGCCTGCAGCGGTCCGCCACGAACCGTGCTCGGAATCCTTGGCGAAGGCCCGGTAGGTCGTGTCGGCACCAGCCGCTCCGCCGTATCTGAGGCCGACCTCCCGGCGCTCCGAGGTTCCCACGGTCGCCGTTGCCAGGGCTCCCTGCGTGTCCCTCGAATGCTTGGTGATGACGTTGATCACACCGTTGACGGCATTCGCTCCCCACAAGGCGGCACCGGGCCCGCGAATGACCTCGATGCGATCGATATCTTCCATGATCGTGTCATGTCGATCCCAGAACACGCCTGAGAAGAGGGGCGTGTAGACCGTGCGGCCGTCGATGAGTACCAGGAGCTTGTTGGCGAAGCGGCTGGCAAATCCGCGCGCGGTGATCGACCATGCATTGGCATCGATGCGTGCCACCTGAAGACCCGGCGCGAGCCTGAGCGCCTCCGGAATATTGGTGGCACCCGACCTGCGGATATCCTCCTGCGTGATCACGAACACCGCGGAGGTGGCGTCGGAAAGCTTTTGCGGCCGCTTGGCGGCCGAGGTGACCTCCATCGTCATGAGTTGTTCCAACGGGATCGTCGTGAGATCCCGGAGCTGCTGCGCCGCCAGAGCCCCCGGGCAGCCGACAGCCAGAAGCGATGCCACACTCGCGGCGACCATGGCCGCGGCCCCCGACAGCTGCACTGATTCCTCCTCCTCCCTCTGACGGCTTTCTGATCGGAAATCTATATCCTAAGCAGGTTAAGTCGTCTCGCGAGGGGGCTGTGTTCGTGCCAGGCCGACGGTCGATATGCGTAATGCGTCGATCGACCGCTCGGAGACGGTCCGTGCAGAATCACCTGTTCTCACTTGAAACCCTTCTGGCCCGACAATCTGCGCAAAGCTTACGAGCAGCCGGTTAACCCATTCTTAAAGCTGCATGACCCTTGAATCCGTCGACGGCTCGCAATCCACGGTTGGGCACTCTTCAGGCGCCTTGGCGCCGCGCTAGACACCTAAGGAAGATCGCCACCGGATCCCATTCGAGCCGCGAAAGCGTTCCACGCCGTACGCGAGCCTCCGGCAGGTCGGCCGATGCTGCGCCTTGCGGGCAGGAGTACGATAAGAAAACGCACAAGTTGAAGGAGCGTCAGCCGAGATCGCCCGGCGTTGAGCCGCGTCAGAAAGGAGATGGCGGGTTCTGAATCACGCTCGGACGCCTGATGTCCGTGCGTAGCGTGCAATTCGCCTTTCGAACCTGCAGCTCAGTGCCGAAAAGCGCGAGCTTTCATTGAGATCGCCCTTCGACCTGATGGTCGATCGGCGGTCTTATGCAAGCTGGCTGGGGGACTAGGAGCCCCGCCGCCCGGACTGAAATCGGCGGAAATCCGCCACTCGCGATCAGCGACTAGACGCAGATTGGCTCCACCTTTTGGACCTCGTCAACGGGCGAACGTCAGTCAGCACTGACTGTCGTCAAGCACCCGCGCCCCGCTTCCGGGCGTCCCAATTAGGCGCCCCCTAAATATTGAGAAAGATATTTACTATCAAATACTTAGACAGAGACGTTAACGTTATTTGTGAGTGTTTTACTAAAGGACATTTCTCAAGTATCATTACAGATATCACTCAATTCCTCAAGAGGAACCTTCTATGCCTTCTAACCATCCGTCCGGCGCTGCTTTCGGCCGGCTCGATACCCGCCTGACGTGGCTGCACCCGGCGAAGCTCTCGATTGTCGAAATCGCCAGCCTGCGGCGCGTCTCGGACGGCTATGTCCACGCGACCATCAACCCCATTCGCGACCTCCGCAGTGCCGCGCCGGAGACCATCGAAGGGAGGCTCTACGGGCTTTTCGCGGATGAAAGCCGCCTCGGCCTCGGCCTTACGTCGGGGTTCTGGAAGCGGCACCTTGAGGCCACGCGCATGATGATCAACGAGCGGGTGCTGAGCTTCCAGGCCCAGCGTGCGGAACTCGAGACCGACCTTACCGAAATCGCAGCCGATCTCCGGCGCGGCGTGGGCCAGCGGGGCCGCCGCAAGAAGGTGCTCGACGTGCCGGCGGGGGTCGCGTGATGACCACCTACGATCAGCGGCCCGAGTGCCCCGAGGGCGACGGCATCACCTCGGACGAAGTGACCCGCATGAAAAAGCTCAGGGAGCTTGCGGACGACGAAAACGCGAAGGCGCTTACGCCTACCGAGGTCGACGATCTCCATGAGCTTGAGGCCCGATGGGCCCGGTATCTCGTCTATCGCGGAAAGGTCGACCGCTACTTTGCCGATCAGAAGAAGGAACGCGAGACGCCGCCCAACCCGGCTGATCCCAAAAACCTCGTTGGCATGGCGCTTCGCGCTTACCACGAGGGCAAGGGCAAGTCGCTCAAGGCCATCAAGAGCAAGCCCCGAACCGGGCTCGCCAACGCTGAGCCTCACTCGACCGCCGGTCGCGGCCATGGTCGAGGCATCGAGCGCATGGCCGGCGCCCTGCGCCGAGGCGAAGGCCTGACGCGCTGATCGCCGACAAT